>Ga0335076_10000146_pt1 | contig 58095 bp, 56 predicted proteins | sample Lox_Sample_25_FD_206717 | JGI IMG/M metagenome (GOLD analysis project Ga0335076, IMG submission 206717) | Soil microbial communities from Loxahatchee National Wildlife Refuge, Florida, United States - Lox_Sample_2.5 | ecosystem: Environmental > Terrestrial > Soil > Wetlands | place: USA... | reverse complement strand
GGGGCGCGTCTGCGTTTGATCCTTCCCGCTGCGACATGCGCGCCGGCGGGGTCGGGCCGGAGGCCTTCGAGCTTGTGCAGCATCGCCCAGCGGCGTGAGTCGAGCGACTGCTCGGAGATGCCCAGCGTGATCGCGATCTCGTCAGGGTCGATTCCGGCAAGGAGCATGCCGAAGACCGCCTGCTCCTCAGACCCGAGCCGCCGGCGCATCGCGCCGGCGAGCGTAGGGGGGACGAGCGGAAGTCGCGACTGCCCGCGGGACACGGCGCGGATCGCGTGGCACAGCTCGGCTCCGGTGCCGCCCTTGCTCACGAGTCCGTCGGCGCCCGCGACGACGCACGCGGCCGCGAGCGGACCGTCGCTGAACGCGGAGTAGATCACTACCCTGGGCGGCCGCTCGAGTCGCTTCAGCATCCGGGTCAGCCACAGCCCGCTGCGCGCGCCGAGCTGGTAGTCGACGACGGCCACGTCGATCGGCTCGCGCTCGGCCAACGATCTGGCCTCCTCTGCGGAGCACGCCGCGTCGACGACGTCGAAGTCGGGCTGATCATCGAGCAGCTGCAGCAATCCGAGCCGGATCGCGGGGTGATCGTCGACCACAAGCACGCGAAGCCGGGACGGAACGCCATTCGATGGGAGCGCCAACGGGGCAGTCGCGCGCTCGCGATGGTCTTGAACGGTGATCATCTGACGTCTCCTCGATCTGGGTTTGCCATACCAAGATCGCGGAGGAGGCGCGTCTAAGAAATGGGGGCAAACCCCCATCTATGCTGGGGCTCGCAGGAGGGAGGCGCGGTCAGGCGCGGATCTTCCGGCGGAGCGCGAGGCCGACGCCGGCCAGCAGCACGCCGGCCAGCACGGTGCCCGTCACGGCGAAGCCGGTCATAGGCAGGGTGTTCGCAGTCGACTGCGCGGCGGTCGTTCCCGCGCTCGTCGTCGCGGCCGGAGTGGTGCTCGCCGGCGTCGTCGACGTTGGCGTAGTTGACGCCGGCGCGGTCGTGGTCGACGTCGTGCTCGCCAGTACGACGACCGTGCCGTGCATGAACGGATGGATCGAGCAGATGTAGGCGAACGTTCCTGCCTTGGTGAACGTATGCGACGCGCTCTGTCCTTTCTGGAGGACACCGGTGTTGAAGCTGCCGTTGCTGGCGGTCGCTGTGTGGGCGCTCGGACCGTGGTTCGTCCAGGTGACCGTGTCACCCACGTGGATAGTGATTGTCGCCGGGCTGAAATTGAAGTCCGCGATTGTCACCGTGGCGCCACTCGCGGCGTGGGCAGTCTGGTGGTGTACACGGGGGGAGAGGGCGACGATCGCGGTGCCCGCGCGGCCGGCGGCGGAGCGCTGGCTCTGGGCGTGCGCGACTCGGTGCCGGTGACGACGGTGGGCGTGCGCGCTGTGTCTGCGGTGTGCCGGCCGGTGATGCGCGAGGGCTTGCACTGGCGTCGCCATTAGCGCAACGGCAACCGCCGCCGCCAGTAACACGCGAGCCTGTCTCATCATTTCGACCCCTTAGGACGCCCGGCGGGCGAAGAACCTTCCGCAGGCGCCAACCCAAGCGCCGGCGGCTCGCCTGTCCCCCGGCGGCGGCTACCCCCAGCCGCCGCCCGAGGAAGACGAGGAGGATCCGCCGCTCGACGAGCCACCGCTGGAGGCGGACGTGGTCGCGCTGGAGGTGATCGCGGCGCCCGACGGCGCAACCAGCCACCACTTGGCGCCGAAGTCGTCACTCCCTTGCCCGTCGATGCTGCCCGCGCTGTTGTCGGCGATGAAGTAGTACAGCGGGTGACCCTTATAGGTCACCTCTTGCGTCCCGTCGGATCGCATCGTCGTGCCGAGATCCGACGCGTTCACGCCGGCGCCTGCGGTTGGATTGCCCTTGGTGAGAAGCGGCGGCCACGCTTGGGCACACGCTCCCGAACAGACGGACTTACCGCCACTGTCGGCGACCCACAAGTACAGCGCATGCCCGTTCGGGCCCGCGAGGTAGGTGCCGCTCGAGCCCTTCGCGGTCTTGATGGTGACACCGGTGGCCGCCGCAGCCGCCGACGTGGTCGACGACGAGGAAGCCGCCGCGTTTGTCGCGGCGGCCGCTGCGGGCGTGCTCGAGGTCGAGGTCGAGCTCGAGCTGCCACATCCGGCGATGATCAAGGCTGCGGTCGCCAGTGCGGCGACCGCGCCAATGCGGAACTTCGCAGTTCTCAGACTACTCATTTGTTCGTTCCCGGTTCGTGGTTTTCGGGGTTCCGTTTTGTGAACGGTTACCTACGAAGACCCCGAGGTCGGCCAGAACCTTCCGTGACGTAATTGTGAAAACTCACACCTAATGTCGCGAGTGGCTCTGCGGTCGGCGCGACCGATCAGAGGCCGATCCGGCGGAACAGCCGCTGGGCGGCGTGCTCGCCGGTCTCGACGGCTCCGTCGAGGAAACCGATGTTGTCGATCGAGGTGTGCTCGCCCGCGAACACGAACCGGCCGTCGCCGGCGCCGGCAAGCTCACCGTAGCTTGCGGCCTGTCCGACCCGGTAGTACGAGTACGCGCCGTGCACCCACGGATCCTGCGACCAGTGGTCCTCGTAGGCGCGACCCGTGTGGGCGGCGGACGTGCCCGGAAACAGGTGATCGATCTGCTCGAGCGCCCACCGGACGTCGCGCGCCGGCGCGGGGCCGTGAGCCTTTCCGGTGAGCCCCGTGCGTCCGACCCGGCCCCCGGGGAAGGCCAGGTACAGCGCAGGGCTGGCATCGGGGCCGAGCTGGACGGTGTCGTCCCAGCCGCAGGCGAGGCGCTGCCACTCGCCGTACGTCGCACCGCTGTAGCCGAGCGCCGGCCATGTCTTGTGGGTCAGCTCGAGATGGATCTTGGCGTTGGTCCCCATGCCCATCGTCCGGATCACTCGGCGCTTGGTCGGCGACAGTCCGGAGCGCGCGAGGTCGACGCAGCGGAGCGTGCTGAACGGCAGCGCGAGTGCGACCAGATCCGCCGTCTTCTCGACGCTCCTGCCGGCGACTTCGAACACGAGTCCGATCGAGTGGTCCGCGCGCTCGCGGATCGCGACGAGCGCGTGGTCGTGGCGGACGGTTTCCTCAGGCAGGGCTTCGATCATGCCTGAGACGAGTTGGTCGTTTCCGCCCACGATCGTGAACCGCTCGTCGTCGCCGGGAAGCGGGTGGAGCGACGAGCGCGAGTTGCCGGTCAGGAGCACGATCAGATCGAGCGCCGACTGGTCGTCGGGGTCGCCGCCGTTCTCGGTGACCGTGTCAGCCAGCATCAGCCTGCCGAAGCGGCTCCCCGCGCCGATCTCCGTGCCCTCGAGCCACTCGGGGACGGACATCTGGTCGAGCCGGGCCGTGCCGGACGCGGTGTTCATCTCCCGTGCGGCCTCACGAAACGCCGGGAAGCCGACGTCGTGCCAGTCGGCGTTCGCCTCCGCATACGTGTACACCCGGCCGTCGATGAAGAACACCTCGTCACCGCGCGGCAGGTCGCCTCCGTTAACCACCACCTGTTCCAGGCCGAGGCTCGTCGCGAGCCGGCGGATCGCGGTCTGGTCGCTGTTCAGGAACGATCCGCCGTGCTCGGTGACGAGACCGCCGGCGAAGTAATCTCGGAGCGTCCAGCAGCGACCCCCCGCGCGGTCGGGGTTAGCCTCGTAGACGGTCGAGATCACCGGGTCGCCGGGGCTCTGCGTCCACAGCATGTGCGCGCACCGCAGACCGGCCAGACCCGCGCCGACGATCGCGATCCGCGGGTGGCCCTGCAGCCTCGAGATGCGTAACGCCAGCGCCGCGGCAGGGTTCGACGTCAGCGCCGCGCCGGCCGCGAGGCCGCCGGCGCCGATCAGCAGCTCGCGCCGGGTGCTACCACGGGCATCGTCGGCCGCGCGTCCGAGCACGTCGTCAACAGGCGCGCCCGTCCGAGCGGCCTGGTCGTGCGCGGCGAACAGGCGGCGCGCTCGGATCATCCCCGCCGACCGCGCCGACCGCGCGCGACGAGCACCGTTCCCAGGCATGGCGCGGAAGGTTAGAGGCGGATGGCCGCTACGACGGGATGCCGAGGCCCGAGTACCCCATCCGCTGGGCCTCTTCGACCGATACGTTCTCCCGTCCGAGCGGCCACAGCGATACCGGGATCAGCTTGAAGTTCGCGAGGCCGAGCGGGATGCCGATGATCGTGATGCACTGCGCGATCCCCGTGAGCAGGTGGGCGAGCGCGAGCTCCCAGCCGAACAGCACCACCCAGATTATGTTGCCGATCAGCGATCCGGCCCCGGATTCCTCCTTCTTCACGAGCGTCCGGCCGAACGGCCACAGGCAGAACCTGGCCATTCGGAGCGCCGCGAACCCGAACGGGATCGTGATGATCAGGATGAACGCGATCAGTCCGAAAAAGGTGTACAGGATCGCCAGCCACAGTCCGCCGAAGATCAACCAGATGATGTTGAGAACGATCCGCACTTACGTCGCATGCGGCGGGACCGCGGTCGGATCTCCGGCGACCGCCTCCTCGAGCGCCTTGGCGTCCTCGGCGGTCAGGTGGTGGCGGACGAGCCGGCCGTGCCGTCCCTCGAGCGCGCGGACCATCGCATCGACACGATCGGGGGAGGCCATCATGATCACGGCCGACGAGCCCTCGGGCACCTCGCGGCGCACCTCATCGAAGAATGCGCTCCGCAGGTGCGGGGAGTTCCGCTCCTGAGCTACGCCGCCGGCAAGTCCACCCCCGACCAGGCCCACGGCGAGGCCCAGCGGGCCGGCGAAAAGACCAATCGCGCCGCCGGCGATGGCGCCTTCGGCGGTCTTCTTGCCCACGAACTCGGATTCGTCGTCGGCGTCCACATAGCGCCCGGCGAACGTTCCGCGGACGATGATCCGGTTGCGCCGGTGGTGCTCGACGAACGCGACCTGGTCCGCCCAGGCAACGCCGTCCACCGACCGCGGCGCGCGCGAATATGCCTCCTCCGCGCCGCCGGTGTGCTCGAACACCATGAATGCGAAATCGAGGCCGTTCGTTTCCATGGCCGCCGACGATAGGGAGCCGGCGGCGAACCGCGTCGTCCGAATCGGGTGATGCCTCAGCCGCGCGTGGAAGGAAACCTCCATATAGAAGTGGTTTCTTCCCAAGCGGTCCGGCGCACGAGTCAGTCACGAACGTGCGCCGGCGAGGCGGATCGCGATCAGCAGCTCCTGCACGTCGGTCAGGTCGCGGAGATTGCAGCCCGTCTTCTCTTCGATGCGCGCGAGCCGGTGGTGCGCCGTATTGACGTGGATGTAGAGCCGCTGTGCCGCGACCTTCGCGTTGAGGTTCGCCGCCGCGTACGCCAGCAGCGTGGTCGTGAGCGCGCCACCCCCGGCGGTGTCCTCTTCGACGAACCGGCGCACGGCCGGCGCGAGCAGCCGCAGCACGGTCCCGTCGCGGCGCAGCGTGAGGTACTCGAATGCACTGAGATCGGGAAGTGCCATCACCCCGCCACCGGGTCCGATCGACTCGATCGCCGCACACGCCTCGCGGTAGCCGTCCGGTAGGCCCGCGGTGGTCTCGAGCGGCGTGCTGATCCCGATCGCGAGACGGACGCCGGCGCCGGCGAGCTTGAGCTGAGCGCGCTCCACCGGTTCGGTGAGCCGGCGCGGATCCTCGCCGTCGAGCGCGCGGACGATCACGATCTCGTCCTGGCGGACCACGGTCAAGGGGCGGAGCACGCCGCCCGCGGCGCGCGCCAGCGCCGAAGCCGCTGACCGGAGCGCGAGCTCGTCGTCCGCCGGGGAAACGGGCACCGCGGCGATCAGCAGGCACCGGCCCGAAGCGTCGAGGCCGGCGGCGCGAGCGGCGGTGAGACGCGGGCCGGGCGCGGGCTCGCGTCCGTCGAGGAGGTCTTCGAGCAGATCGCGGCGGACGCGGTCGCCCTCGGCGAGGAGGAGCTGCTGGGCCTCGAGGTAGGCCTGGGCCGCGTGAGTACTCGCGAGGTCAATGAACTCCATCACGAGGCGCGCCGCCTCGAGGGCGGCGGCCCCGGCCTGTGCGTCCTCGGCGGCGAGCTCGACGATCGCGTCCCAGATCACGCGGTGACCGATCCGAAACGCCTGGAGGAAGTCGGCGAGTGGCACGCCGCGCCGTGCGCGCAGGGCGGCGTGTGGCCCGATGAACGCGAGCTCCTGTGCGGTGACCGCCTCTCCGCGCAGCAGGCTTGACCGCAGCGCGTCGTGGTTTTCGGCGACGTGCTCGGTCACGTCCGCCAGGATCACCGGGTCGTCGATCTCCGAGTACGCGGGGATCGCGGCTCGGATCTCGCGCAGGCTCTTGGTGGCGAGCTCCGCCCGGCGCCTCGCCAGCATCGCGGCGATGCGGTCGATGGCGACGACGCCGGGCACGAGCAATGACCTCAAGCGGCCACCCGAGGGCCGACCTGCTCCGCGGGTGACGTAGTTGTGCCAATCCGCCCCGGTACGTCGGCGAGTGCCCGCGAGACGAGGCCGAGGACCGGACCGCACAGCAGCGAGACCCACACGCTGAGCGCAACCCACGGCCACGGCGTCGAGAACAGACCGCCGAGTGCGCCGGTTCCGGCCGCCAGCGGGTGCTTGGTCAGCGCGAGGCCGAGCCCGGCGACGGTGTGCGGGCCGGCCGCTCCCGGGACGTAGTTGTCGAGGCCGGTGGCGAACCACCAGAACAGCACCGAGGCGGCGCACGCGAACGCGGGAGCGGCCGGAAGCGAGTCACTCGCCGACAGCGCCGACACCAGGACCAGGGCGCCCCCGGCGATCGCGATCGCCAGCGAGATCCCCCACAGACTCGGGAGCCCCGCGAGCGCCGGACCGAGGGTCATGATCACGATCGCGCCGACCGTACCGGTAGTGGCGGCGAGCATCGTCTTGCGCAGCGCGACGCGATCGGCGCCGAGCACGTAGTAGAGACCCCACGTAACGAACGTCGCCGGCAGCACGAGCTGGAACTTCTCGGGAAGCCCGAACTTGCCGAACACGCCGTCGGCGACGGTGAACCAGTGCAGGTTGAAGTTCAGGGTGAGCTCCGACCACAGGAACGCGACGAGCCCGATGCTGAGCGCGAGCGGCACGGCCATTTTGAGTCGACTTGACATTGCGGGTAGCTCCTTCCTCGAGATGAGTGAATTTGTGGCCGGAACGATCTCTCGGATGTGACGTGGGGTCATTGGGAACGGACCCCACGCTTTAGCCGAGGGCGTTGTGTTCCGGCCACAACGCTCACTCAGGACGAGGACTTACTTCGGGCCAACCCCCACGGGTGGCTCGATCGCGCGCTTGAGGATCTTGCCGGTCGCGCCCTTCGGCAGCTCCTCGACGAACCACACGTACCGCGGGTACTTGTACGCGGCGACATTGGCTTTGACGTAGTCGCGGATATCGGACTCGGAGACGTCCGCGCCCGGCTTGAGCGCCACCGCGGCTCCGACCTCCTCGCCGAGCTCGGCGTGCGGGATGCCGATGACGGCGGCCTCACGCACGCACGGGTGCTCGTACAGGACCTCTTCGATCTCGCGCGGGTACACGTTGTATCCGCCGCGAATGATCAGCTCCTTCTTGCGATCGACGATGAAGTAGCACCCGTCCTCGTCGATTCTCGCGATGTCACCGGTATAGAACCATCCGTCCGAGTCGATCGCGTCTGCGGTCGCGTCGGGCCGGTTCCAGTAACCCTTCATCACGTTGTGGCCGCGGATCGCGATCTCACCGAACTCGACCGAAGCGACGGGTTGACGGTCGTCGCCCACGAGGCGCATCTCGACGCCCTCGATCGGCGTACCGATCGAACCGGGCTTGCGCTCCCGGTCGGGATGGTTGAAGCACGCGACGGGAGAGGTCTCCGAGAGGCCGTAACCCTCGAGAATCACGCACCCGAACGCGTCCTCGAAGCCGCGCAGCACCTCGACCGGCAGCGCCGCCCCGCCCGACACGCACACCCGGAGTGTGCTCGTGTCGAATCGCTCGCGCTCGGGATAGTTGACGAGCGCGGTGAACATCGTCGGCACGCCCTCGAACACCGTCACGCGGTCGCGCTGCATCCCCGCGAGCGCCGCCTCGGGCGAGAAGCGCGGGATCAACGTGAGCGAAGCGCCGGCGCTGATTGCAGCGTTCAGGCCGCAGGTCTGGCCGAACGCGTGGAACAGGGGCAGCGCCCCGAGGATCACGTCCTCGTGGTCGAGCGAGAAGAGCGCCTTGCTGACGTCCGCATTGATGGCGAGGTTCGAATGCGTTAGCTCGGCGCCCTTCGGCTTGCCGGTCGTACCCGACGTGTACAGGACCACCGCGGTGTCGTCCGCGGTCCGCTCGACGACCTCCTCGAACGGCTCGGCGCCGGCGAGCAGCCGGCCGAAGGACACGGGCTCGACCACGATGCAGTCGGTGCCCACCGCAGCCGCGCCTTGCTCGGCCTCGTCCGCGAAGTCATGCCAGGCGAAGATCACCTTCGCCCCGGAGTCGCCGAGGTAGAACTCGACCTCCCGCTGCTTGAGCAGGATGTTCATCGGCACGATCACTCCGCCCGCCCGCAGGACGCCGTAGTAAGCGAACGCGAACTGGGGAACGTTGGGGAGCATGATCCCGACGCGGTCACCGGGCTCGACGCCTCGCTCTCGCAGCAGCCCAGCCAGGCGAGCGGTCGCTTCGTCGAGCTCGGAGTAACTGATCACGGCTTCGTCGATCCGCAGCGCGGGGCTGTCTGGGTACCGCTGGGCGGATCCGGTCAGGTTGTGGGCGAGGTTCTCGTTCATCGGCGTGCCTTTCGTCGGTTTCGGGTACGAGAGAGGGTCGCTCACCGTCTGCGCTCGGAACATGGGAGCGTCGGCCTAATTCCGACGCCCGCGATTGTGCGGAGCACCCAACTCGGCGTCGGCGAGACGGGCCGCGATCAGAATCTCGATCAGATCGCTGATCCTGTGCAGGTCGTACCCCGTCCGCTCGGCGATCCTCGAGAGGCGGTAGTGGGCCGTGTTCACGTGGATGTGCAGGTTCTCGGCCGCGCGCCGTGCGTTCAGGTCGCAGGCGACGTACTCGCGCAGCGTGGCGATCAGTGGGCCGCCGTCCGCAAGGTCCTGCGCGACGAACTCGTGGACGGCGGGCGGAATCAACCGGCTCGTCGTCGGGTCCGCGCGAAGCGTCAGATACTCGAACGCGCTCAACTCCGCCAGCGCCACGACGCCGGGCGCCGATCCCCGCGCGATCCGGATCGTGCTCGACTCCCGATAGGCGTCGGGGATCTGAGCGAGCCCGCTCACCGTCGTCGAGACCGCGACGGCCAGCGGCAGGCCGGCGTCGGCGAGCCGGTGTTGGACGTCGGCGAGCCTCCCCGCGATCGTCTCCTGCAGGTCATTGGCGGCCGGCACGACGACCACGATCTCGTCTTGCCGGACGACCGCGAGCGGGAGCGTTCTCCCGCCGATCGTGCGAGCCAGCGCCGCCGCGCCCCCGCGCATCAGCTGCTCGTCGATGGGCGTCACGGACGGGGTCGCGGAGATCACGACCAGCGGTGTCCCGTCGACGAGTCCGGCCGCGCGGGCCGCGTCGAGCCGCGGTCCGGGCTCTAGCTCGCGGCCGGCCAGCAGGTCCTCGAGCAGGTCCCGGCGGATCCGCTCACCGGTGGCCGCGAGCTGCTCCTGGGTCTCGAGGTAGACCTCGGCGGCGTGAGTCGTCGCGACCTCGAAATAGCGAGGCAAGTGCGAGGCGAGCGCGAGCGCCGCGCGGCGTGACTCGTCGTCGTGCGCCAGCCCGAGCGCAGTATCCCAGAGCACCCGCTCGCCCACGTAGAATGCCTGCACGAACTCGGTAACCGAGACCCGTCTTGCGCGCCGGGCCGCGTGAGGGCGGACGAACAGCAGGTCCTCGCGGCTGACCTCGCGGTCGGCGTCGAGGCTCTCGAGGTTGGCGCGAAGGTGCGCGATCACGTGGGCGCGGATGTCTCCCCGGAACTGGGCGTCAGCGGCCCGGTAGGCAGGCACCTCGAGCACGATGCGCTCGGTGGCCTCCTCCGCCATGGCTTCGAGCCGCTGCTCCAGCGCCGCGCGGAGCGCAACGATCGCGGGGTCCCGGTTCACGCCATGCCTCTCCTCACCGGCGATTGTACGCAGCACACAATGCGAGCTCCCGAACTTAGGTCGCTCATCCGATGCGCGAGGGCCCCGGTGGAGCGAGTCTTATTGTGCAAGCACAACCCGGAGACGATCGATGAGCGAGAACCCCACAACTGAGATCAGGCAGTCCCGCGTCCGGCGTACTAGCCAGGCGGCCCGCTCCGGGCTCGACGTGATGCTGAGCGAGGCCGCATCGGGCGGCCCGCCGCGATTCATTGCGCCGGGCGCGGCCGTCAAGGTGGGCGCCGGGCTGGCGCGGCACCCCGGACGCGTCGTCGGACGCGCCGCCGGTCTCGGCGCCACGCTCGCCCGCACGGCCGCCGGCCGCTCGGATCTGGCGCCGGCCAGGGGCGACCGCCGGTTCGCCGACCCCGCGTGGGAGGGCAACTGGATGTTCCGCCGACTCTTACAGGGCTACCTGGCTATCGGCGACACCGTCGACGGGCTGATCGCCGACGCAGACGTCGACTGGCGCGCCGAGCGGCGGGCTAGGCTCGCCGCCGGCAACGTCCTCGACGCGCTCGCCCCGACGAACTTCGCGTGGTCCAATCCGACGGTGATCAAGGAGATTGTCGACACCGGCGGAGGCAACCTCGTCCGCGGCGCGAGGCATCTCGCCCACGACCTGGGCACCCCATCCCGAATGCCGGCGACGGTCGACACCAGCAAGTTCGAGATCGGCGATAACGTCGCGGCCACGCCCGGGTCGGTCGTCCTCCGCACCGACGTGTTCGAACTGATCCAGTACCAGCCGAGGACCGACCAGGTGCGCGAGGTGCCGCTGCTGTTCGTGCCACCGACGATCAACAAGTTCTACGTCCTCGACATCTCGCCGGGGCGGAGCATGGTCGAGCACTACGTCGCGCAGGGCCAGCAGGTGTTCGCGATCTCGTGGCGGAACCCCGGGCAAGAGCAGGGTCACTTTGACCTCGACACTTACGCCGAGGCGGTCGCCGAGGCCCGCGACGCGGTGGCCTCGATCACGTCGGAGGGCAAGGTCCACCTGGCGGCTGCATGTTCGGGCGGGATCATCACGGCCGCCCTGCTTGGCAACCTCGCCGCGAAGGGCGAGCTCGGCGAGGTCGCCAGCCTGACGCTGATGGTGTGCGCGCTCGACAACGAGGCCGAGGGCACGATGTCGGCGCTCGCCACGCGCGACGTCGCGGCAGCCGCGGTCGCCGAGTCCGCACGAAAGGGCTACCTCGACGGCCAAGCGCTCGCCGGCGTGTTCACGTGGCTCCGACCGAACGATCTCGTGTGGAACTACGTCGTGAACAACTACCTGCTCGGAAAGGAGCCGCCGGCATTCGACATCCTCTATTGGAACCAGGACACGGTCCGTCTCGCGGCGGGACTACACCGCGACTTCATCCACATTGGCCTCGACAACGCGTTCGCCCATCCGGGGGCGCTCGAGGTGCTCGGCGAGCCGGTCGATCTCGGCGCGGTCGACCTCGACACGTACTTCATCGCCGGCGTGACCGACCACATCGTCCCCTGGGAGGATGCATATCATGGCGCGCTGCTGTTCGGCGGCAACAAGCGGTTCGTGCTGTCACGCAGCGGGCACATCCAAGCACTGGTCAATCCACCGAGTCCGGACAGTCGATCGAGCTTCCGCGTCGCCGACGACCTACCCGCCACGGCCGAGGAGTTCGCCGCCCAGGCGCCGCAGCTGCCCGGAAGTTGGTGGGGCGACTGGGACGCGTGGCTGACCGAGCGGTCAGGAGGGCTGAAGCCCGCCCCGAAGTCCCTCGGCAACGCGACCTACAAGGCGCACGGAAAGGCGCCAGGGACCTATGTACTTGCGAATTGACGAGATCCCGCCGGTCCCGGATGAGCGCTGGTGGGGTGACCACCTGCGCGAGACCCGCTGGGCCCTCGAGCTCTCCCGTCTGCTCGCGGACCCGGTGTTTCACGGCCGGGGCGTCACGCGAGGGGATGGCCGCCCGGTGATTCTGATGCCCGGTTTCGGCGGAGGTGACTACACGCTGCTCGTGCTCGCCGCGTGGCTCAAACGTATCGGGTACGAGCCGCACACGGCCGGCTTCGTCACGAACACCGGCTGCTCGGACCGCGGTCTCGATCGAGTCGAGCGCCGGGCCTTGCAGCTGCACCGGCGTCACGGGCGCCGTGTGGCACTGATCGGCCACAGTCGCGGCGGCCATTATGTCCGCGCGCTCGGCCATCGCAGGCCAGAGCTCGTCTCGCACGGGATCTCGATCGGCGCCGGGCTCCGACAGATGCTCGCGACGAGCTATCCGACCCAGGCGGCGGCCGGCGCCGCCCGCCGCGTCGCGCTCCGAAGCGGGCGCTCGAGGTCGCCGCAGTGCCTCACAGAGGGGTGCGACTGCCCGTTCGCGGCCGACTTCGCCGGGCCGTTCCCGATCGACCGCGTGCGCCTGACGAGCATCTACTCAAAGGGCGACGGCGTCGTCCGCTGGCAGTCCGCGCTCGTCCCATACGGCACCTGCGTGGAGGTGACCGGCAGTCACGTGGGTCTGATCTTCAACCGCAAGACCTACCGGGCGATCGCGGCAGCGCTCGCCGAACCCGAACTGGAGGATCCACATGCTGACCGCGCCCGATGAGCTGTTCCAGGACCTCGGACACTCTCTCTCCACAGACTATTTCTTCTTGCGGGCGCAGCTGACCGAGCAGCAGCTCGAGGTGCTCCGCCGCGTGCGCCTGTTCGTCGACGACGAGGTGCTGCCCGTGATCGGCGGCTACTGGGAGCGGGCGGAGATGCCGTGGCCGCTGATCCGGCGGCTCGGCGACCTCGGGATCGTCGGCGAGGACATCAACGGCTACGGCTGCCCCGGGTTCGATCCGATCTCGCTGGGGCTGATCCACATGGAGCTGAACCGCGGCGACGGCAGCCTCGGAACGGTCCTCGGCGTCCAGGCTGGGCTGGCGATGAAGTCGATCGCGATGCTCGGCTCCGAGGAGCAGAAACAGCGCTGGCTGCCTGGGATGGCCCGCTTCGAGAAGTTCGGCGCGTTCGCGCTGACCGAGCCGAACCACGGGTCGGATTCGGTTGGACTCGAGACGAGCGCGCGTCTGGTAGGCGATTCGTATGTGCTGAACGGCGCCAAGCGCTGGATCGGCGCCGGGAGCATCGCCGACGTGGTCGTCGTCTGGGCGCGTAACGAGGACGGCAGGGTCAACGGTTTCCTGGTCGAGAAGGGGACGCCGGGCTACGAGGCCGAGGTGATCGAGGGCAAGGGATCGCTGCGCGCGATCTGGCAGGCTCAGATTTCGATCGAGGACGTCGAGGTACCGGTCGAGAGCCGGCTCCCCGGCGCCGGCAGCTTCAAGGACACCGGGCGCGTGCTGGCCGGGACGCGGAGCACATGCGCGTGGGCGGCGCTCGGGCATGCGGTCGCGGCGTACGAGACCGCGCTCATGTACGCCAAGCGCCGCGAGCAGTTCGGCCGGCCGCTCGCGAGCTTCCAGATCATCCAGGACCGACTGGTGAAGATGCTCGCGGAGGTGACCTCGATGCAGCTTTACTGCCTGCAGATCGGGCGTTTGGCCGAGCGCGGCGAGCTCAGCGACACGATCGCCGGGCTCGCGAAGCTCAACAACACGCGCAAGGCCCGCCAGGTGTGCGCCGAGGCGCGCGACATGCTCGGCGGCAACGGGATCTTGCTCGAGAACCACGTGATCCGCCACATGGCCGACATCGAGGCGATCCACACCTACGAGGGCACCGAGACGATGCAAACGCTGATCGTCGGCCGCGATATCACCGGCATCGGGGCGTTTGCGTGAGACAGGCGTTTCGCCTGAGGCCCCCGAGGCCGCGTATTGGAGCCTTCGCGTAAGGGGGTTGTCGCACCACCGCAAGGTGCGTTGCAGGGGGAGGAGTCTGCCCGGAGCGTGGTAGGGTCGCCGACCGTTGAGCAGGCGGTACGTAGTTGTCGTGGCATCCGTGCTGGCGGTTGTCACCATTGTGACGAGCGCCGGCGTGAGCCGGGGGGACCTGGCGAGCCGTTACTCGGCGGGCAAGCAGCGCGCCGGCCGGCTGCGCTCCGCGATCCAGGCGGACAGCACCAAGATCCGGGGATTCGAGGGCACGATCAGCTCGCTGCAGGCCAGGCTCACCGCGGTCCAGCAGAGCCTTGACATCCAGGAGCAGGAGCTCGAGCAGGTGACGGTGGCGCTGGCGAGCGCGCAACGACGGCTCGTTCAGCTGCAGCGGGAGCTCGCGTCCGACCGCCGGATACTGGCCTCACAGCTGCTGGCCGACTACGAGTCCCCGACGCCGAACATCGTCGACGTGATCGTCGAGTCACGCGGATGGAACGATCTGGTCAACGAGGTCGGCAACCTGAAGCAGATCGCCGCCGCCAATTCACGGACGATGAGGGCTGTCATCACGACCCGTACGACCGTCGCGGCGCAAGCGCGCCGGCTCGCCAAGATCAAGATCCGCCGGCAGCAGACCACGACCGCCGTGCGCATCGAGCGCGACGACATCGCGCAGCTCCGCCTGTCGATCGTCGATCGCGAGCTGCGCGTCGCCCATGACCGTTCCGCCAAGCGGAGCCAGTTGACCAGGCTCCGGAAGAAGCTCGCGCACGAGGCCACGGTGCTGGACCGCGAGGCGGCCGCCGCGCGCGACGTATCGCTGCCGGTCGCCCTGCCTCAGGGCGGATGCGTCAACACCGCGTACGCGACGCACGGTGGCTCGACTGGGTTCTTCCCCGCGCCGGGGACGAACTATTCGGTGGGCGAGGAGCCGGTCATAGCGGCGCGTCTCGACGCGCTCGGGCGGGCGCTCGGGCTGCATCTGATCGGCATCTCCGGCTACCGGTCTCCGCAGCATTCCGTCGAGGTCGGCGGCTTCGCGGACGATCCCCACACCCTCGGCGAGGCGTCCGACACGCCCGGCGTCGAAGGCGTACCCGAGGCCACGCTCGAGGAGTTCTGCCTCACGCGCCCGTTCTCGGGAGCGCGCGAGGCAGATCACATCCAGGAGCTCTAGTCGTCGCCGAGGAAGGCGGCCGGCAGGTTCCGGCCCGGCACCTGGTCCGGCGTGTAGATCTTCGGATCGCCCGGATACGCGACGCGCCAATCGTGCGCCTCGTACCAGTCGAACCGGTTCATCTGCTCTGGGTTGACGCGGTCCGGACCGTCGAAGTGGTGCTCGGCTGCCTGCTGCCTGCTCCACGCCAGCCACGCGTTGTAGACCGATCGCATGTCGGCCGGGACGACGCCTTGCTTGGCGAATGCCTTGCGTTCGGCGCCCGTGGAGCCGGCCGGCATTGCGGTCAGCGCCGACGGATACCCGGGTGCGCCCAGCGTCAGTGGGATCTGGTTGTGCTGCAGGTCGTATGGCGCGTCGTTCGGATGCTCCGTGAACGCGCCGTACATCGGCTTAGCCGCCAGGTCCTCCTGGTTCATCGGATGGATGCCGAGGATCTGCTCGATCGTACGGACCATGTTCAGCTGGGTGTAATAGCTGTCGTCCACCCCGGTGGATGCGTATGGGCTGATCACGAATGCGGGACCGCGGTGCCCGTCGACGTGATCGACGCCGTTCTGCGTGTCGTCCTCTAGGACGAAGATCGCCGTGCTCTTCCAGAACTTGCTGTGCGAGATCGTGTCGACCACGCGGCCCACCGCCAGGTCGTTGTCGGCGACCTGAGCGACCGGGTCCGGAACCGTGGAGCTGTCGTTGACTCCCGTGGCTCCGGTGTGGTCGGTCATCAGCCACATGAAGGTCAGGTTGGGCATCTGGCCGGTCTGCTCCTGCTGCTGGAACGTCGGCAACCACTCATCGACCCGGTACTGATCCGGGATCGAAAGCTGGAAGTTCGGGAAGCAGGGCTCGGTGATCTTCTGGAGCGACGGAATGTCCGCCTGTGCCCGGACCCACTGGCAGGGGTTCTTGATCGGTTCCGCGCTCGGGCCTCCCGGCTGCCCATTCTCGAGCCACTGCGACTCCGCGTACCACTGATCCCAGACCGGCGCGTTCGACGCGAGGCTGAACGGGTCGTGGATGTACTCGCCGAAGTTCTGCACGCTGAGGCCCGCCTTCTCCGCCGCGTTCCAGAGGAAGCCGTCGCGCTGGTAGGCGAGCGAGTCACCGCCCTGCGACGGATACGACCGGTAGAACGCCCCGAACTCCTTCTCGACGTAGTCGTTGGCCTCGGCCTGGACGATCCAGTTGTGCCCGTCGGCCGACAGCGTGCCCTCGTCGTAGAAATTGTCGAGATCCCCGAACTGCTTCGCGAGCGCGTGGAAGTTCGGAGTGACCTGCGCGCCGAACTGGGCGTCGGCCGGATCGCCGTTGCCCTCGGGTTGGCCTTGCGCGTTGGTGAGGTCGCCGAGCACCTGATCGTAGGTCCGGTTCTCCTTGACGATCACCACGATGTGCTTGATCGGCGACGGGCCGCCGAGACGGGCCGGTATGACCTTCGGCACCGTGTCGTAGGCGCCCTGGTTGATCGGCCTGATCTGATTCCAGTCGTCGTCGGTGAACACGGTCTGTGTGTCCCGCCGGATCTGGTGTTCCGCCGGCATGTTGAACGTGGTCACGCTGCCGGTGTCGTCGTAGGTGTTGTAACCGGTGGCTGCGCATCCGCTTGGATACTGTGGCGGCGCACAGGAAGGTGGTGCGTAGGGACCCTTGTTGATCGTCGACTGGGGACCGCGGGCGCCGATGCCCTTGTCGTTGGTCACTACGATCGCGTTGCGACCGAGGGCCGGGTCGGGCTGGACCTGCACGGGATACCAGTCCGTCGGGAGCAAGCCGACGAACCGCATCTGCCGGTACAGGCCGTTGTACCGGTACACGGCGATCGCGTTGTCGCGGCCGATGCTGACCAGCACGTGGTTCGGGTCTGACATGTTGATCGCGTTCGCGTAGCTGCCGACCTGCGCGCCGGGCACCGGATTGGTGTGCACGGTCTGGGTGACGCTGTTCGTGCGCTCGTTGATGACCGAGATGCTGTCGTCGTTCGAGTTGGCGACGAACAGCGCACGGCCGTCCTGGTAGAGCGCAGTCGGCTGTAGCCCGACGCGGATCTCTTGTGTCTCTTTGCCCGTCGTCAGGTTGACGACCGAGACCGTGCCGGTGATCGCCCCACCGGTGCTCCGGCTCGACACGATCGGCGTCCCGTCGGACAGGTTGGTGAAGTCATTCGAGTCAGCCGGGCGGCCGCCCTCGTTGGAGACGTAGGCGACGGTGCCGTGGTCGGCGAGCACGACCTGGCGCGGCCCGTTCCCGACCGGGATCCGGTTCGTCAGGGCGTCGGTCTGCGTGTTGACCTCGCCCAGCGTGTTGTTGCCGTTGAGCGCGACGTAGAGCGTCTTGCCGTCCGACGACAACGCCATACCTGAGGGGAGCCAGGCGCCGTTCGCATCGCTAGGCCCGATGTTGGGGTTGCAGGCCGACGAGCTGAGGTCCGACCCGCACAACGCGATCTGATCCTCTTGCTTGGTCGCGCCGGTCGACGGATCGAAGCTAAACTTGGCGAGCCAAGTCGACTGAGGCACCCAGAGGGTCGTGCCGTCGGACGAGAACAGAGGGCCGTCGGCAGCGACCGAGTAGTCCTGGGCGCTGCCGGTGCCGGTAGCCAGACCGGTCTGGGAGAGCATCTTGCCGGTTTGCAGGTCGAAGATCGTCAGGTAGCCCGAGAACTCGTTCCAGCCCAGAGCCGCGAGGTACCGACCGTTCGGGCTGATCGTGCTCGACACGAGTCGCTCGCTGGTGTCGAGGATGCGGGTTCCCAGCGGCGAGACCCACTGGTTGGTGGGAAGGAGGATGCCGTTGGCATAGGTCTGGCCGACCTGGTGGCTGTCAAACGGGTTGACCCCACCAATGGCGGCGGAGGCGACCCCGACGACAACCACGCATGACGCCACCGCGGCGGCGATTGCCACTCGACCGCGTCGACGCCTGCGCGTCCGCAACGACACGAGCTTCCTCACGGTATTCCTCCCCACGAGCGGTATGAGCTGGCCGCCCTCAATCGGCGGCGTGGCACTGAGACCAGAGCGCTGCTCGGCACCCTACCACCAGACCCCTTGCGCCGGGTGTTACTCACCTGTGTCCGGATGGTTCAATGAGAGAACGCTCATGAACGGCGGCCGAAGGCTCCTCAGACAGCCGGAGGCGCTGTGTATATTGCGGCGGCGTGGACGCCGTCCGCGCGACAGGACTCGTCAAGCGCTTCGGCACGACGCCGGCGGTTGACGGGCTCGATATCACCATCGAATCCGGCGAGGTGCGCGGGCTGCTCGGCCCGAACGGCGCCGGCAAGACGACGCTCCTGCGGATGCTGTTCGGCTTGATTCGCCCCGACGCGGGCACCGTCGAGCTGCTGGGTCACAAGCTGGATCACCTCGGCGGCGACGTTCTCGATGCCGTGGGAGGCTTCGTCGAGGAGCCCTGCTTCTATCCGTACCTGTCCGGACGCTCCAACATGCGGCTGCTGGCCAAGCTGGACGGATGGCATGCGGAGCCCGGCGAGATCGACCACGCGCTAGGACGGGTCGGCCTGGGCGACCGGGCGGACGACCGCCTGAGCGGCTACTCGACCGGGATGCGCCAGCGCCTCGGACTCGCGGCGGCGCTGCTGCGCCGTCCACGACTGCTCCTGCTCGACGAACCCACCAGCGGGCTCGACCCGGCTGGCACCCGCGCGGTCGCCGCGCTCGTTCGCGAGCTGGCCGCCCAAGGCGTCGCGGTCCTGCTCTCGAGCCACCAGATCGGAGAGCTCGAGAAGGTGTGCGACTCCTACACGGTGTTGCGCCAGGGGCGGGTGGTCTGGGACGGGGGCGCCGCCGAGCTCGACGCGCAGGCGCCTCGGTCGGCCTACGCGCTCTCCACCAGCGACGACGCTCGGGCGCTCGAGCTGGCAGGCCGGGTTGCGATGGTCAGGGCCCAGCCCGCGGCCCGGGGCGGCCTCGCCGTGGCGGCCCGCCTCGAGGACATGGACGAGCTCGTGGCGCTGCTCGCGGATGCCCACGTTCTGATTCGCCGCCTGGAGCTCGTAGTGAGCCCGCTCGAGAGCATGTTCTTCGCGCTCACCACCGACCGCGGCGCCGCGGCCCTCGATGAGCTCGAGCCCCAGCAGCTCGCCGACGCGATCCTGGCCGGCGCATGACGACGATCGCCCCGACCGTCCCGGCGGCCCGGTCCGAACCCGGCGTCAGCGACGGCGTGCGCAACGCGTACGAGACCGAGCTGTACAAGCTGCTGTCCCAGCTGACCACCCGGATCCTGGTCCTCGTGTGCGCGATCGGTCCGGTCGCGTTCGCGGTGATCCTGAAGGTCCAGAGCGGCACGCCCTCCGACGCCCTGTTCGGCGTGTGGGTCCACTCCTCCGGGTTCGCCATCTCGCTCGTGATCCTCGGGTTCGCGGGCACCTGGGGATTCCCGATCGTCGCCGGGGTCATGGCGGGCGACCTGTTCTCCTCCGAGGACCGTCACGGCACATGGAAGACGATCCTCACCCGGTCCTGTACCCGCGAAGACGTATTCGCCGGCAAGCTTCTGGCCGCGGGCACGTTCGCGGTCGGCCTGATGCTGATCCTGGCGACGATGAGCCTCATCGCCGGGGTCGCGCTGGTCGGACCGCATGCGCTCGTCAACCTGAGCGGAGTACTGACCTCGCCGGGCCGGATGCTGGCGCTGACGATCGTCAGCTGGCTGATCTGCATCTTGCCGCTGCTCGCCTACACCAGCCTGGCGATCCTGTTCTCGGTCGCGACCCGCAACGGAATCCTCGGCGTACTCGGTCCGTTGCTCGTCGCGCTCGTGACCCAGCTGCTCGACCTGATCGGCAAGGGAGTGATCGTCCACGAACTGTTGATCGGTTCGGCGTTCGACGGATGGCACGGCCTGTTCACGAGCCACCCCTTCTTCGGCCAGGTGGCCGTCGGCAGCCTCGTGTCGCTGATCTGGATCGCGGCCTGCCTGGCCGTCAGCTGGCGGATCATGCGCCGACGGGATTTCCTCACCGGCGTCAGTGGGCGCGGGCCCAGTTGGACGGCCCCGATCAAGGTGGTGGCCGTCAGCACGGTCGTGATCGCGATCCTCGCGCTCGCCTGCGGCGTCGGCCCCACGGGGGTGTCGGCATCTCGCGTCGCGTCCACGATCGGCCGCGAGTTCAACAACGTCACGCTTCTGCAGCAGCAGTTGATCGGCCGCCGAGTGCCGGCGAACGCCCGGCTGTACGTTCAGCCGAATTGCAACCGGCATGGGACCAAGGCGATCGGCCCCGGGGATTGGAGCTGCACGATCTACGTCTACCTTCCCCAGCCGAACGCGGTCCCGTACCAGCTGACCTCGGTCGAGTACGACGTGAGCGTCCAGTACAACGGCTGCTACAAGGCGCAGTCGCCGCCGGCGTTCCTGGGCGGTCCGACGATGCAAGACGCCGCCGGGCACAGCGTCACCAACCCGCTGTTCATCGTCTACGGCTGCTTCAACATCCTCTGAACGCGTTGTAGCGTTCACGTGTGCATATCAAGACGTTCGGCGAGGTCGACCACCGCAGCCTCGAGCAGTTGAAGCGGTGCATGGAGCACGGTGACGCCGAGTACGGAGTCCTGTGCGCTGATCACCATCCCGGGTACAGCCAGCCGATCGGTGGCGCGGTCGCATATGAGGGTTATGTGTCACCTTCGGGTGTCGGCTTCGACATCGGGTGCGGATGTAAGGCCGCACGCACCGATCTCACTCGGGCGGACCTCGATGACCTTGGCGGAGTCGACACGGTCATGCGCGAGATCACGAAGCGGATCTCGTTTGGGATGGGAGTGGCGGCGCGCGAGCGTGTCGACCACGTCGTGCTCGAGAAGATCCGCCACGCCCCGTTCGAGCCGCAGCGTCGGCTGGCGAGCCTCGCCGCGTCGCAGCTCGGCACGGTTGGGTCGGGCAACCACTACGTGAACCTGATGGAGGACGAGCAGGGTCATCTGTGGGTTGGGGTGCATTTCGGCTCGCGCGGCTTTGGGCACAAGACGGCGTCGGGCTTCCTCGCGCTCGCCCAGGGCCTCGCGTTCGACGCCCGGACCCACGAGGCCGGGATGGACGCGCCGCCAGTGCTGCTCGAGGTCGGCACCGAGCTTGGCGATTCGTACATCGCGGCGATGGAGCTCGCGGGCGAGTACGCGTACGCCGGTCGTGACACGGTCGTGGCCAAGGTGCTCGAGATCCTGTCCGCCGAGCCGGTGCACGAGGTGCACAACCACCACAATTTCGCGTGGAGCGAGGAGCACGGTGGTCGTGCCTACTGGGTGGTCCGGAAGGGGTGCACTCCGGCGCAACCCGGCCAGGAGGGGTTCGTCGGCGGCTCGATGGGAGACGAGTCGGTGATCCTCGAGGGCGTCGAATCCGACGACGCGCGGGAGTCGCTGTACTCGACCGTCCACGGCGCCGGCCGGGTGATGAGCCGGACCGAGGCCGCGGGACGGGTACGGAAGGGTCGTGTCCTGAAGCCCGGGAAGGTCAACTGGCCGGCGGTGCAGGCGCGGCTTCGCGAGCAGGGCATCGTGCTGATCGGCGGCGGCGCCGACGAGGCGCCCGAGGTCTACAGGCGGCTGCCGCAGGTCCTCGATGCCCACGCCGCATCGATCCGGGTCAAGCACACGCTGCGCCCGCTCGGCGTCGCGATGGCCGGGCGCGAGGTCCGAGACCCCTACCGGGACTAGGCGAAGCCAGCGAGCGCTTGCTTCAGGTCGTCCACGAGATCGTCCGGGTCCTCGATCCCGCAGCTGAGCCTGATCAGGTCGGGCGGGACCGCGGCGATCGAGTCCTCGACCGACTGGTGGGTCATCGCTTGCGGCACCTCGATCAGCGATTCGACGCCGCCGAGCGACTCCGCGAGCGTGAATATCCGAGTGCGGGCCACGATCTGCGTGGCGTCTGGGTGGCGGAAGCTGACCATCCCGCTGAACCCCGGCCAGCACACGCCGGTGACACCGGGGGCGGTACGGAGGAACTCGGAGACGGCACGCGCGCTGCGCGCGTGAGCGTGCATGCGGAGGTGGAGCGTGCGCACCCCGCGGTGAACGAGGAAGCAGTCGAACGGGCCCGGGACCGCGCCGACCGCGTTCTGGACAAACCGGAGCTGCTCGTACCAGTCGTCCGAGCGCGTGACTACCACGCCGCCCACGACGTCCGAATGCCCGCCGAGGTACTTGGTCGTCGAGTGGACGACAAAGTCGGCGCCCAGCTCGAGCGGCCGCTGGTTGGCCGGAGTCGCGAACGTGTTGTCGACCGCGACCAGAGCGCCGCGGCGGCGGGCGATGACTCGCTCGATGTCGACCACGTTCAGAAGCGGGTTGGTCGGGCTCTCAACCCAGATCAGGCGCGTGTCGTCCCGGACGGCGCGCTCGACCGCGGCGAGGTCGGTCTGATCGACGAGGTCGTAGTCGAGGCCCCACCGGCGCATGACCTTGTCGACGAGCCGGTATGTGCCGCCATATAGATCGGCGGGCATCACGACGTGCGATCCCGGCTCGCACACGACCGTGATCAGCGCGTGCTCGGCGGCCAGGCCGGACGAGAACGTCACCGCGCGCCCGTCCTCGAGCTCGCCGAGGGCCTGCTCGAGCGCCGCGCGCGTCGGGTTGGCCGAGCGCGCGTAGTCGTAGTCCTCGACGAACTCCCCGGGTTTGCCCTGGGCGTACGTCGAGGTCTGGTGGATCGCGGGGATCACCGACCCGAACGTCGGATCCGGTGTCAGTCCCGCGTGGACGGCGCGCGTCGCGAACCTATGGTCGGTCACGCGGCCAATGCTTCCAGCAAATCCGTCCGGGTGACGAGCCCTTCAGAACGGCCGTCCCGCGTCACCAGCAACGCCTGCTGATCGCCCACGAGCAACTCGACGGCGTCGCGAACCGGGTCCTCGGTCGAGACCGCCGGGAACGGCGGCTCCATGACCTCGACGATCTCGGCGTCGAGGATCGCCGGGTTCTCCGCGGCGCGCTTGAGGAGCCCGCGCTCGCCGATCGCCCCGACGACCGTCGCCGGATCGTGCGCGCTGACGACCGGGAGCTGGGAGACGCGATGCTCGTGCAGCAGCGCGACGGCGTCGCGGACCTTGAAGTGCGTCTGGACGGTGACGAGCGGCGGGATCTCGCCGGCCTCGCGCTTGCGCGCGAGCACGTCGCCGACGAGCAGCTTCGAGTCGCGGTCGAGGAAGCCGTACTGGCGCATCCAGGCGTCTGAGTAGATCTTCGACAGGTACGAGCGACCGCCGTCGGGGAGGATGACCACGATCAGCGCATCCGGGTCCTCGACGTCGGCGGCCGCATGCAGAGCCGCGTGGAGCGCGAGTCCGCCCGACCCGCCGGCGAGGATGCCCTCGAGCTGAGCGAGCCGGCGCGTGGTCAGGAACGCGTCGCGGTCGGACACGGTGATCCACCGGTCGATGATCGACGGATCGAACGTCTCGGGCCAGAAGTCCTCGCCGACACCCTCGACCAGATACGGGCGCACGTTGTCGGCTCCGCCCGAGTAGATCGATCCCTCGGGGTCGGCGCCGATGACGACCAGGTCCGGATTGCGCTCGCGCAGGTACCGGGCGGTGCCGGTGACCGTGCCGCCCGTGCCGACGCCGGCGACCAGGTGGGTGATCTGCCCGGCCGTCTGCTCCCAAATCTCCGGGCCGGTCGAGTCATAGTGGGCCTGCGGGTTGGCCTGGTTGAAGTACTGGTTGGGCTGGAACGCTCCCGGGATCTCCGCAGTGAGGCGGTCGGCCACCCGGTAGTAGGACTGGGGCGACTCGGGCGGGACGTCGGTCGGGGCGAGGACGACGTCGGCGCCGTAGGCGCGGAGCAGGTCGATCTTCTCGCGCGACATCTTGTCGGGCATCACCGCGATCACGCGGTAGCCCTTCAGCCGCGCGGCGATCGCGAGCCCAGTGCCGGTGTTGCCCGAGGTCGGCTCGACGATCGTGCCGCCGGGCTTGAGGCGGCCGTTGCGCTCGGCGGCCTCGATCAGGGCCACCGCGACGCGGTCCTTGATCGAACCACCGGGGTTGAACGACTCGACCTTGGCGACCAGTCGCGGCCGCAGCCCGGCGCCGATTCGCGACAGCCGGATCAACGGCGTGTCGCCGATCGCGTCGAGGATGGAATCCTTCAGAATCGGTCCTGCGATGGCGGTATCGGTCATTGCCCTAGGATGACGATTCTGCGGGTTATTCACAAGGAGCCGAAGATTCTGCGATTCGTTGCCCTTGAGCGCGATATTCTTCGGTCTTGGGTGAGGTAGTCCGAGCCATGCCGAATCATCCACAGTACCCCGTAGACGACGTCGACCGCGCGCTGCTCGAGCTGCTCGCGCGTGACGCCCGGATCACCAACCAGCGGCTGGCCGACCGCGTCGGCGTCGCGCCGTCGACGGCGCTCGCTCGGCTGCGGTCGCTCCGCGACCGGGGTGTGATCCGCGGCTATCACGCCGAGGTCGACCTGGCCGCGCTGGGCAGGCCGCTCCAGGCGCTGATCGCCGTGCGGCTGGCCGTGCACGCCCGCGATCAGATCGACGACTTCACGTCCGCGGTCCGGCAACTGCCGGGCGTGCTCATGGTGTTCCACCTGACCGGCGTCACCGACTACCTGGTGTGGGTCGCCGCGTCCGACGCCCAGGACCTGCGCGAGTTCGTGGTCGACCACCTCGCCACGCATCCGTCGGTGGCGCACGCGGAGACCTCGCTGATCTACGAGCACCACCGCGGTCCCGGAATCTGGGGCGCGGCCGACCCAGCATGAGCCCGGAGGGCGGCGGACGCGGCCGGGGGGTGGCGGCGGCGCGTGTCGCCGGTCTCGGGACCACGATCTTCACCGAGATGAGCGCGCTCGCGCTGCGGACCGGCGCGATCAACCTCGGCCAGGGCTTCCCGGACACGGATGGCCCGTCGGCGGTGATCGAAGCGGCCGTGGCTGCGTTGCGCGGCGGTGAGAATCAGTACGCGCCGCTGCCGGGCGTGCCGGCGCTTCGCGAAGCGGTGTTCGAGCATCAGCGCAGCTGGTACGGACTCGACCCCGAGGACGTGCTGATCACGTTCGGCGCCACCGAGGCGATCGCATCGGCGCTGCTCGGACTGTGCGATCCGGGCGATGAGGTCGTGGTGCTCGAGCCCTACTACGACTCGTACGCGGCGTGCATCGCGTTCGCCGGCGCGACGCGCCGGCCGGTGACGCTCCGCCCGCCCGGGTTCATCGTGTCGGCGGAGGCGTTGATGAGCGCGATCGGTTCGCGCTCTCGGGTGGTGCTGCTGAACACGCCACACAACCCGACCGGGCGAGCGCTGAGCCGGGCCGAGCTCGAGCTGATCGCGGCGGCGTGCGTCGAGCACGACCTGATCTGCGTCACCGACGAGGTCTACGAGCACCTCGTCTACGACGGCGAGCACATCCCGATCGCGACGCTGCCGGGAATGGCGGAGCGGACGCTGACGATCTCGAGCGTGGGCAAGTCGTTCTCGTTCACCGGCTGGAAGATCGGATGGTGCTCCGGTCCGGCAGACCTCGTGGCCGCGGCGCGCATGGTCAAGCAGTTCCTGACGTTCGCCGGCGGCACGCCGCTGCAGCATGCCGCGGCGGCCGCCCTCCGTCTGCCGCGGTCCGACGTCGAGGCGATCCGTGACGACCTCCGCGTCAAGCGCGACCAGTTGTGCGCCGGCCTAGAGGCGGCCGGGTTGCGGCCGCTGGTGCCGGCCGGGACGTACTTCGTCAACGCGGACGTCGGGGTGGACGCGGCCGAGTTCTGCGCGAGTCTGCCCGAGCGGTGCGGGATCGTCGCGATCCCGACGAGCGTGTTCTACGACGATCGCGAGGCGGCGACGACGCTGGTCCGGTTCGCGTTCTGCAAGCGCCCCGAGGTGATTGCCGACGCCGCGCGGCGTCTCGCCGCGCTTCGGTAAGTCAGGGAAGGATCGTGCCGCCGCGGCGTCGGTGTAAGTAAGGACACGACGCACACGAGCAACAAGGAGGTCCTTTCCATGATGGTGCAATTCATGCGCCGCGCCGGCGCGGTGGCGATTCTCGCTGTCGGCGCAGTGCACCTACAACAGTACCTGGACGGATATGACGTGCTGCCAACGGTAGGGACGCTGTTCCTGCTGAACGCGATCAGCGCGGCGGTGGTCGGTGCCGGGCTGCTGCTACCGGTCGAGCGGCCGTTCGGCGAGCGCGTCGTCGGATTGTTGGCGCTAGGCGCGGTGGCGATCGCGGCCGGCTCGCTTATCGCGCTGTTCATCGCCGAGACCGGCACCCTGTTTGGTTTCGCCGAGGACGGCTTCGAGACGCCGATCGTGATCGCGATCGTGGTTGAGGTCGCCACCGTGGTTCTGCTGGCCCCCGTGGCGGTGGCAAACCTCGTGCGATCGATGCCGAGTCGCGGTGGCGCGCTGACCTCGAGTAACTAGCGAACCCGGGTTTCGGGACACTCGCGCCCGCGGTGGGGTGACGAGTGAGAAGTTAACTCGAGAGCAGGGCGTCGAGGTCGGCGACCGTGATCACTTCGGCCTGGCGCGGGAAGATCCGCTCGATGAGGAACGAGTGGATGTCGTCCTCGCGGTCCGCGGTGGCGTCCTCCAACACCAGCACGCGGTAATCGCGGTCGCTGGCGTCGCGGACGGTCGACAGGACCACGCCGCTGGTGCTGATGCCGGCGAGGATCAGCGTGTCGACCCCGCGCTCGCGCAGTTGCGCGTCGAGGTCGGTGGTCGAGAACGCGCCGACCCGGACCTTGCGGACGATGATGTCGCCCTCGCGAGGTGCGACGCGGTCGTGCACCGCGGTACTCGGCGAGTCGTTGTGGAGCGCTTGCCCCGACGCGGCGACGCGGGCGCCCATCCCGCTCGTTGGCGGGAACGCCGCGAGGTCGGCGTCCTCGAACGCGACCCGCACGTAGCCCACGACGCCGCCGGCGCGGCGGATGGTGTCGAGGGCGGAAGCGGCTCTCGACAGCAGGTCCTCAGGCTCGCCGAGCATGTCGACGACCCCGTTCTGGTAGTCCATCACGAGCAGCGCCGCGCGGCGCGGGTCGATCTGTTCCATGGTCATGTGGCGGTCCTTTCGTGGTTGGGGGCTCGTCGCCGTGGATGTACCGACCGCCGCGCATCAGCGAGGCGGCGGCGGCGAGCACCGACAGCCCGGCGGCGACGCTGAACACGACGACGAGGCCGTCGTGGAAGGCGGACGCGATCAGCCTTGGGAAGAAATAAGTCCCGGTCAGGACGTGCTGGTGTGCTTCCGAAAGCGAGGACAGTGCGCCGGTCGGCGCGAGCAGATGCGCCACCGGGTTCTCGCCGAGCACGGCCGCGAACAGCGAAGACACCGGTGGCAGGCTGGCGACCTGTTGCGCAACCGAGTGGGAGACGCCCTGCTGCTGGAGGCCGTGGAGCAGTTGCGCCGGCAGGCTCGTCGCCAACCCAGCGATCAGGAGCGAGAAGAACACGCCGATCGACAGCGCCGTGCCGGTGTTCTGGAACGTCGAGCGCATCCCCGACGCCGCTCCCCGGTAACGGGCCGGGACGCTGCTCATGATCGAGGCCGAGTTCGGCGAGCTGAACATGCCGACGCCGACGCCGTTGAGCGTGATCAGCAGTGCGAACGCCCAGTAAGGGAAGTCCACGGGCAGCAGCATCAGGCCAACGAAGCTGGCGGCGAACACGAGCATGCCTCCGGTGGCGAAGCCCCGCGCGCCGAAACGATCGGACAGATACCCGCACACGGGACCCGAGATCAGGAACGCGGCGGTTAACGGCAACAGGTAGATGCCGGCCCACAGCGGCGTCTCGGTGTAGCTGTAGCCGTGCAGTGGCAGCCAGATGCCCTGGAGCCAGATGATCAGCATGAACTGGAGCCCGCCTCGGGCTGTGGCCGCGATCAACCCCGCGGCACTCCCGGCCGCGAACGCGCGGATCTTGAACAGGCCGAGCTGGAACATCGGCTCGACGACCCGCTTCTCAATCAAGAGGAATGCCACGAGCAGGGCCAAGCCACCGACGATCGAGCCGATCACTGCCGGGTTCGTCCAGCCCATCGCGTGACCTCCATACGGCTTGATGCCGTTGGTCACGCCGATCAGGATCGCGCTCAGGCCCACCGCGAACGTGATGTTGCCCCACCAGTCGATGCGGCCTGGGTGGCGCTCGCCGGTGTCGCGGAGCTTGTGGTACGCCCAGATCGTGCCGAACACGCCGACGGGCACGTTGACCCAGAACACGGCCCGCCAGTCGATGGCGGCCAGGATGCCGCCGGCGACGAGGCCGATGAACTGACCGGCGATCGCGGCGACCTGGTTGATGCCGAGCGCGAGGCCGCGCTGATCGGCCGGAAACGCGTCGGTCAGGATCGCCGCGGAATTGGCGGTGAGCATCGACCCGCCGAGCGCCTGGACCACGCGCCAGCCGATCAGCCACTGGGCGCCATGGGCGCCCATGAACGGGTCGAACGAGAGCAGGATCGACGCCGCCGTGAACACCACGAAGCCGCCGTTGTAGATCTTGACCCGGCCGTACATGTCGCCGAGCCGGCCGACCGTGACGACGAGCACGGCCTGGACGAGCCGGTAGCCCATGATCATCCACAGCAGGTAGCTGATGTTGCCCGCGGCGAGCGGGTCGAGGTTGATACCGCGGAAGATCGCCGGTAGCGCGATGATCACGATCGAGCCGTCGAGTGCCGACATGAACACGGCCATCGTCGTGTTCGACAGCGCCACCCACTTGTAGCCGTCGTCCGTTGCAGCGGCCGGCATCAGATGGACTGGGCCAGCCGCTCGAGCAGCGGCGCCGCGGCCGTAAGCTGCTCGAGCTCAGCGCTCGTGAAGCCGGAGGACAGAGCCTGCGCCAGCCGCTCGGTTCTCGCGTTGCGACGATCGTGCAGCACGGCGAGGCCGGCGTCCGTGATCGACAGGATGACCCGTCGACCGTCCTCGGGGTCGGGGGCCCGCGTCACCATCCCGCGCGTCTCGAGCGCCGCTAGCGTCGCGCCCATCGACTGCGGGCTGATCTGCTCGAGACGAGCGAGCGCGGCCGCCGTGGCCGGCCCGCCCCGGTCGAGGCGTGCGAGCGCCGACGATTCCGACAACGTGAGCTCGTCGCCGGTCGGGACCTGACGGAGTCGGCGCAGGAGCAGGCCAATGCTCAGGCGTAGCGCGGTGGCTACCTGGGCGGTGTCGAGAACCTCGGGAATTTCATCAGTCTAGCCTGATAAGCCTGAGCTTGCAATCTTCGCTGGTAGAGAATTCGTCTGTCAGGCCACTGTGGAAACCGACCCAGCAGGAAGGGCTGTGGTTCCACGGAGGCAACCTGCACCAGTCGCGCCACTACTCGCTGTATCTCGCGCTCCAGCTGAAGGCTCGGGCCGAGGGGATCGACACCCCGGTGTATGGATTACAGGAGGTCCATCACACCCGGTAGCGGCCGACGAGCGCGTCGGCCGCGCCGAGCTCGGCGACGCTCAGCGAGCGCGGGCTGAGTGCGGCGTACTGCGCGAGGATCGCCGAGCGCACGTCCTCGACGCCGATGCCGGGCACCTCGGCCGCCACCGAGCCGAACGTCGCCGGATCCCATTCCAGCCCGAGCTCGGAGTAGACGTCCTCCAGCACGCCGCGCATCGAACCGGCGGGCGCGACGACGACGACGGTCGACAGGAGCCAGGCGCCGCGGACGATGCGCTGGGCGGCGCCGATCAGCTTCGTCTCGCCGCGCGCGTTGACGCTGAACTGGCCGGGGCAGTACTCACCCGGAACCTCACCGACACGGGCATCGACGCCAAGCGTGCGGAGCGCGCACGCCTGCCGCTCGGCCTCGTCGGAGAACCGGGCCTGGATCTGGGCCATGGAGTCGGACGCCGGCCTGATCTCGTCAAAGACGAGACAGCCCTCGTCGTACGCCGCCGCGCGGCCGCCGGCGCCGCGCACCACCGGCGTGTAGCCGCGTCCGCGAGCCGCCTCCACCGCGCCCGGGAATCCGGGCAGGAAGCTGTCCCGTCGCCCGAACGCGACGGTCGGCCGCGGTCGATAGGACCGGAGCACCGGGCCGATACGACCCTCAGCGGTAAGGACGAGCAGCGCATGGGGCAGGGCGACATCCAAAGCGGGGTCACCACCGGCGGACCCCTCCAGCAGATCCACGCGCTCAGATCTCCGCGACCCGCGCGACCGTCGCGGCGTCGACCTCGAGCGCGGCCACGTTTTCGGCGATCTGCGCGGGGGACGTGGCACCGAACAGCGCGGTGGCGACGGCGGGATTTGAGAGCGCGAACGCGATCGCCATCGCAGCCGGGCTGACGCCAGCCTCGGCGGAGAGCGCTCGTAACCTGGCCCCGCGCTCGCGAGCGGCAGCGAGCCGCGGATCGTCGATCTCGCCGGCGGCGCGCCCGGTCTGACCGGCGTCGTACTTGCCGGTGAGCACGCCGCCCGCCATCACGAACGACGCGACGACGCCAGCGCCTGACGCCTCGAGCGCCGCGGTCATCTCGTCGCTCTCGAGCCAGTCCCGGCGGACGAGGCTGTACGGGAGCTGCGCGGCGCACGGAGCGGGGAGGCCCTGGTCGGCCGCCGCCCGCACGGCTTCAGCGAACGGAACCGCCTCCCAGTTGACGATCCCCCAGGCACGGGCTTTCCCGGACGCGACCAGCTCGGTCACCGCGGCGACCATCTCGCCAATCGGCAGCTCGTCTGGGGGCGGGTTCGCGTAGATCAGGTCGACGTGGTCGAATCCCATCCGGGTGAGCGATCCCTCGAGCTCGGCGGCAGCGTTCTGCTCGGGCCAGAACTCCCACCACAGCTTGTTGGAGACAACCGTGTCGGCGCGGTTCCAGCCGGCCGCGCGGAACAGTTCCCCGAACAACACCTCTGAGTAGCCGGTCGGGATCGGCGCGGTACCGGTCTCGTCGTTGTAGCGGGCGTCGTCGAGGAAGTTCAACCCGGTCTCGCGGGCGGCATCCATCACCGCGAGCGCGTCCTCGCGAGAGATCCGCTCGAACGTCCGCCAGGAGCCGAGCGAGAGCCGCGACACCTCGATGCCGGATGAGCCGAGCGGCCTTCTCTCCATGACCGGCAACTTATTACGCGCGTACGGCGACCGGCTGCGCCCGGCGCTCGTCCCACAGCGCCCGGAGCACCGACGGGCACAGCTTGCACTTGGGAACGACCCTGGGGGCGCCGGCGTGGGCGGCCAGCGCGTCATCGGCGCTCACGAGCACTACGACGGCCGGATTGCCGCGAGCGCTCATCCGCCGCGCCGCCTCCATCCCGCCGATTCCGGGCATACAGACGTCCATCAGGACGAGGTCGGGCCGCAGGCGCTCCGCCTCGTCGACTCCCTCCTCGCCCGAGCACGCGGCGCCGACGCACTCAAAGCCCGAGGTCGCGTCGACCAGCTCGCGAGCGACGTCCTGGAAGTACGTCCCGTCGTCGACGATCAGGACGCGAACCGGGGCGGTGGCCGTGGACGGCATGAGAAGCCGTTCATGCTTTCTGGGAGGACGGTGTGTGTCCACAGTGCGCACATGTGTACGCAGGGGGGCGCACACTCACGCGACGCTGGTGGAAGCCGCTACGGCGCGAGCCGCTCGATCCGCCAGCCGCCGGCCGCGTCCGGCGTGTACCCCAGACGATCGTGCAGCCGGTTGTCCCGGTGCTGCCAGAACTCGAATCTCCCGGGGGTGAGGCGGAAGCCACCCCAGTGCTCGGGCAGCGGCACCTCGGCGCCGGCATAGCGGTCGTCGAGCTCGGCGACCCGCCGCTCGAGGAACTCGCGGCTCTCGACGGGCCGGCTCTGCGGGGACGAGGCCGCGCTCAGCTGGCTGCCGCGGGCGCGGCTGTGGGCATAGGCCACGGATTGCTCGCGCGTGGTGCGCGCGACGGACCCCTCGATCCTGACCTGCCGGCCGAACGGCTCCCAGTGGAACAGCAACGCCGCGCGCGGATTCTCCGTCAGCTCGCCGCCCTTCCGGCTTTCGTAGTTCGTGAAGAACACGAACCCGTCCTGGTCCGCCTGCTTGACGAGCACCATCCGCACCGACGGCGCCCCTTCGGCCGATGCCGTGGCCAGGGCGGCCGCCTCGGGCTGGCTGACGCCGGCGTTTCTGGCTTCCTCGAACCAGGCGGTGAACTGACGGACGGGGTCGGGATCGACATCCTCTTCGCGGAGCGGCTTTGAGGGGTCCGTCACGTCGGCGGAGGCTAACGAACGTGCGCTGAATTCACCGTCGCTGCGACGCGGGTCCCATCCGGGCTCGCGCTCCGGCGGCCCCCGAGCGCGCTCGGTCAGCGAGTACGTGATCCCGACCGAGACGCCGGGCAGGGGCCGCAGGACTCGCCGATGGGTCCACTAGTCTCCGGCTGTGCCCGAGTCGCCGAAGATCGTCCGCCTGGATCAGCTCGAAGCAGTCCCCGGCCCCGGGAGCCTGACCTGGCACCCGGTCCGGCTGACCCTCGGGGTGCGCGCGTTCGGATGCAACGCGTACACCGCCGGCGAGGCGGGCCAGGACGTGGTCGAGCCGCACACCGAGGACCCCGACCTGGCCCACCAGGAGCTGTATTTCGTCGCGGCCGGGCGGGCGACGTTCACGATCGACGGCGACTCCCACGACGCGCCGGCCGGCACGTACGTGTTCATCCCTGATCCGGCGTCCCACCGGCACGCGGTGGCGGCGGAGGCGGGTACCACCGTGTTGAGCTTCGGCGGCCCGCCGACGTTCGAGCCATCGGCGTGGGAGTGGGCGTTTCGCTCCGGCCCGCTGATCCACAGCGATCCGGCACGTGCTCGCGAGATCCTTGTCGAGGGGCTCGAAGCGCATCCGGAATCGCCGTCGCTGCACTACAACCTCGCCTGCCTGGAGGCAGTCGAGGGGTGGCGGGAGCGCGCGCTCGCCGAGTTGAGGACGGCGATGGCGGTCAAGCCCGAGGTGGCCGACTGGGCTCGCGACGACGAGGATCTCGCGAGCCTGCGCGACGACCCCGAGTTCCGGGCGCTGATCGACGGCTGAGCCTCCGCGACCTACACGGCGACCTTCCCGTGATCGAGCTTCATCGCACTGGCTAAGGACCAGATCGATCCTGCATCCGCCCTCCGCGGTTCGGATGATGCTGTGCCGGCCGCGTCGCTAGGCTGCCGGTCGTGTTGACCGGGGCTTCTTCGACGCTGCAGCCTGGGGAGTCCGCCGAAAACGGTCGGGCGGCTCGCCGAGCCGTGCCGCGGTCGGCACACGGCGAGTGGGCGCCGGCGCCGGATCGCCCTGACCCCGTGGCCGTGCTCCAGGCTCAGGCGGCCAGCCGCGTGCAGGAGCTGATCCCGATTCGCTACGGGCGGATGCTCGTCTCGCCGTTCACGTTCTACCGCGGCGCCGCTGCCGTGATGGCCGCCGACCTGGCGAGGACGCCCAACTCGGGCATCGTCGTGCAGGCGTGCGGCGACGCTCACATCTCGAACTTCGGCGGCTTCGCCGCTCCGGACCGCAGGCTGATCTTCGGCCCGAACGACTTCGACGAGACGCTGCCCGGTCCGTGGGAGTGGGATGTCAAGCGGATGGCGGCGAGCGTCGAGATCGCGGGCCGCGACGTCGGGCTGCGGGCAGACCGACGGGCGCAAATCGTGGCCGCGTGCGTGCGCGAGTACCGGGAGGCGATGCGCGGGTTCGCACGGGTCAGCCACCTCGACGTGTGGTACGAGCGGATCAACGCGAGCGAGCTCGTGGGCCGCTTCGGCGGCCGACTCGCCCCCAAGGGCCGGATCGAGTTCGCGAGGCCGTTTGCCAGGGCACGGAAAAAGACGAGCCTGCGGGCCGTGCGCAAGCTCACCGAGAGGGTCGACGGCAAGCCCCGCTTTCGCAGCGTCCCGCCACTGCTGGTCCGGTTCGCCGATCTGCACGATCCGGCCGATCCCCGCGACGAGTCCGACTACGTCCGCGATCTGCTCGAGCAGTACGTGGCAAGCCTCGACGACGACAAGCGCTATCTGTTCGGCACCTACGAGTACGTCGACCTCGCCCGCAAGGTCGTCGGCGTCGGGAGCGTCGGCACGCGTGCCTGGGTGCTGCTGTTCGCCGGTCGCCAGGGCCAGGACTCGCTCGTCCTGCAAATGAAGGAGGCGCAGGCGTCGGTGCTCGAGCCGTACCTGGGCTCGAGCGAATTCGAGCACCACGGCGAGCGGGTCGTCCGCGGGCAGCGAATGGACCAGGCCGTCACGGACGTGTTCCTCGGCTGGCAGCGGAGCCAGGGTCTCGACGGCAAGGAACACGACTTCTACATCCGCCAGCTATGGGACTGGAAGGCCTCGATCGACCTATCGACGATGCGGTACTGGGGCCTGCATGCCTATAGCCGCGCGTGCGGCTGGTCGCTGGCGCGGGCGCATGCTCGCTCGGGAGACCGGTGCGCGATCGCCGCCTATCTCGGCGGTGGGGCGAACTTCGACAACGCGATCGCGCGTTTCTCCGCGGCCTACGCCGACCAGAACGAGCGCGATTACGAGCGTCTCCTCGAGGCCGTCGCGGCAGGCGAGGTTCCCGCCCGCCCCCTCGTGTAGTGGCGCTAACTCGCCAGGACCAGCCCGACGATGCCCTTGATGATCAGCAGGACGCCGACGGCGGCGAAGCCGCGCTCGGCGTACACCCTGCCGTGAATGCCGGCCCACGCCTTCGTCCGATCGATCGCGGCCGGCGTCGCGGTCGGGGCGAGGGCGAACGCGATCATCGGTACCTCTAGCAGCACCAGCATCACGAGGTTGAACGCGATCACGATGATCACGGTCACGGCTGTCGAGTAGTTGAGCTTGGTCAGCCTGTCGAGCCCCGCGAGATACGACGCGCCGGGTAGGGTGAGCAGCGCCCCGATCACGAACGTAGTGCGCGGCGACCCGTGGCGGAGCTCTCGCTGCCAGCGCGGTGGCGGCTTGCCCTCCTTCTTCCTCGCCCGACGCTCCCGGTAACGCTGATCGCGGCCGCTTGCGAGAACCGCGGCGATGATCAGCGTCAGCCCGCCGAGGACGATGTCGGCCAGCGGGCTGAGCGTGTGCTTGGTCGTGCTGACGACCCCGGAATTCTTCAACGAGAACACGATGAGCAGTCCGAGCGTGATGCTCGTCAGCATCGCCCCGAGCCAGTAGCCGAGCATCAGCCCCTTCGGGTTGGGGAGGAGCAGCATCAGCGTCGTGACGGCGATCAGCGTCGGGTTGAACGCCGAGGTGAATGAGAGGAGGACGACTTCGCCCATGCGATCCGGCACTCTTTCAGGTGCGCGCCCGAACGGTGGCTCAGGGCGGAGCCGGGAGCCCGATCAGCTGGACCACCGAGAACGCGAGCAGTACGACGCCGATCCCGACGAGGCCGTAGCGAGCCTGGCGCAGCTTCACGTGGCTCGTGATTCCGATCAGGAACAGAACGGTGGCGAGGAACACCGTGTCGCGCACGTACTTGTCCGCGGTCCGCCCGCGTCCGAGCCCTTTGTGAACTCCTCGTCTGCCCGCGCGTCGAGCTTGTTCGCCTTGGTCTGCTGTGCGATCACGTACTGAGGCATGTAGGCGGGACCTGGCGGGGCGTGCGGATTGTGCGCCGGATCCGTTGCGAGCCACGCGTCGAACGCCGGCCGGTACCCCGGGCGAAGCCGGTTCCGGGCCAGCTGCTCGGCTCGCTTGTTGCCGGCGACGAACGCGGCGAACCAGGCGTTGAACGACACGGAGTCGAGAGTCTTCGTCTGGAGCGCCTCGAGGTCCGCCCGGCTCGCCTTGGTTCGCAGCGCCGAGGCCCTCGCGAGGGACAGCGAGGACTCCGTGCTCCATTTGGCCGCCGCGAACCCCGAGTAGGCGGCGAGCAGCGCCACCACCGACAGCACCACCGCCTCGACGATCGACAGCCATCGCTCCTGTCGTGCGGCCTTTTCGTGCTCGCCGTGCTCGGCGTGCTTTCTTGTGCTCGGCGATCTCCTTGCCTATCTCCGCCGCCGACAAGCCCTCGGGCACTCTCGATCTCCGGTCTCGATCTTCGTGGTCGCGCCACCGGGAAGGATCGGGATGCCGTTCGAACCGGCATCACCCGATCCGGGTGAGTGGCGTTTTGACCGATTCACATCGAGGAGCATGCGCTGCTCGCGGCGATCGGCGATCGGCGATCGGCGATCGGCGACCGGCGACCGCTACCGCGCGTACGCGTGCGCCCACAAGCGCCTGATCCCGCTCGTGTGGTGAGATTTCGGGAATGCGGGGGTTCCGGCTCGAGCCACTCCAAGCGCGCCACCTCGACGACGTGCGCGCCCTGGTTGCCGACCCCGAGGTTCTGCGCTACACGCGCATCCCCGAGCCGCCGCCCGATGATTTCGCCGAGTCGTGGATCGCGTCGTACGAGGCGGCGCGCGAGGACGGCACGCGCGACGGTTTCGCCGCGGTCACCGGCGACGGCGAGTTCGTCGGCATCGGGCTCGCGCCGACCATCGACCGCAAGGACCTGGAGCTCGAGCTCGGCTACATCGTGCCGGCGCGGGCTCGGGGGCGGGGTGTCGCCACCGAAATCCTCCGCTTGCTGACCGTGTGGGCGTTCGATCAGATCGGCGCGATGCGCGCGTACCTGATAATCGACGTCGAGAACCGTGCCTCGGAGCGGGTGGCGGAGCGGTGTGGCTACGTGCGAGAGGGAGTGATGCGGTCGATCCACCTCAAGCAGGGCCGCCGCGTTGACGCCGGCCTGTGGTCGCGGCTGCCCTCGGACGCGGATAGGCCGACGTGACCGCGCACGGCATCGGCGACGACGAGCTCAGGCGCAGATATGCCCAGGTGTTCGACGACGTCGCTGAGGAATACGACCGCGAGCGGCGTGGCTACCCGGACGAGTTGATCGACGCCGCGTGTCGAACCGGGGACCTGAGCGCCGGGGACCGGGTGGTCGAGGTCGGGTGCGGAACCGGTCTTCTCACGACGTCGCTGCTGGCGCGGGGACTCCGAGTGGACGCCGTCGACCCTGGCGCGAACATGATCCGACTCGCACGGCGGCGGGTGGGGGAGGGAGCGGCGGTGCGGTTCCACCGCGGTCGGTTCGAGGACCTGACGCTGCCGGACGCGCCGTTTTCCGCCCTGTTCTCAGCCGCCGCGTTTCACTGGATCGAGCCCGAGGTGGGGTGGGCGCGTGCGGCCGAGCTGCTGGAACCCGGCGGCGTCATCGCGCTCCTCCAGCAGTGCGACGTGCGGAAAGCGAGCACGGTCGACGATTGGCGGGCACTCCATGGCGCGCTGGTCAAGGTCGCGCCCGAGATCGCCTCGCGGTGGCCCGAGCTTCGCGACGCGCAGACGATCCTCAACGGAGCGGCCGCGCGCGGCGACAACATCTCCGAGGTTTGGTCGTGGATCGGCCGGCACGCGCAGACGATCCCCGAGGCGGCCCGCCTGTTCGAAGACGTCCGGGTCACGGCCGTGCCCATCGACACCGAGCAAACCGGCGATCAGCTGAACGCATACCTGCGGACGACCTCGCTGTACCGGCGCCTCGAGCCCCACCAACGGGCGGCGCTCGAGGCCGAGAACCGGGCAACAGCGGAGCGCGCCGGCGGGGTGGTGCGCTCGAGCGAGCTTCTCGTGCTCGTGACCGGCCGGCGCGTGTAGGCGGGCGCTACCGTAGCGGTCGATGCGGATCGCCACGTGGAACGTCAACTCCGTCAAGCAGCGAGTCCCGCGGCTGCTTCCCTGGCTCGATCAGCGTGAGCCGGACGTGGTCTGCCTGCAGGAGACGAAGCTCGCCGACGACGCGTTCGTCGACCTGCTCGGAGACGACCTTACCCAGCGCGGGTACGCGTTCGCGCTGTACGGCGAGGCGGCGTGGAACGGGGTCGCGATCCTGTCCCGGGTCGGGCTCGACGACGTCGTCCGAGGGATCGAGGGAGCGCCCGGCTTCCCGAACCCGGAGGCGCGTGCGGTGTCGGCGACCTGCGACGGAGTCCGGATGGTGTCGGTGTACGTACCGAACGGCCGAACCCCCGGCTCGGAACACTACGAGTACAAGCTCGAGTGGCTGGCCGCGCTCCGGAACATGGTGGCCGCCGGGGCAGGAGGGCCGGAGTCGACGATCGTGTGCGGCGACATGAACATCGCGCCGACCGACGAGGACGTGTTCGACCCGGAGGCGTATGTCGGCCACACCCACGTGACCCCGCCGGAGCGAAGGGCGCTCGCCGAGCTCCAGCAGGTGGGACTCCACGACGTCGTCCGCGATCGCTGGCCGGACAGCCGGGTGTTCACGTATTGGGACTACCGAGCGGGGATGTTCCACCAGGACCTCGGGATGCGGATCGACCTCGTCCTCGCCGGGGATTCGGTGTCCAAGCGCGTTCGCGCCGCCTGGGTGGATCGGCAGGCGCGAAAGGGCTCGGGCCCGAGCGATCACGCGCCGGTGATCGTCGACCTTGACGAGGCTCCGGACGGCGAGATCGGGCCGGTCGTACCGCCGCCTTCGAACCCGGTGACCAAGCGCGGCACTAAGAAGCTGCCGCAGTCAGCCCCCTGAGGGTGGACGCGACTGCGATTTTCACTGACTGTCAACGAAAATCGCAGTCGGTTCCGCCGCTAGCGAGGGCGATCGCGGTCCCGAGAGGGTTGGACCCGCTTCGGCTCGCCGGGCATCTTGGGGTAGTCGGGCGGATAGGGCATATCCCCCAAGCCGTCCTCGAGATCACGCTCGTACAGGTCGAGCAACGGTCGAAGCGAATAGGCGTGGTCGTTGATCGCCTTGTGGCGATCCCCGCCCTGCGCGAACCGAGCGGGCATGGTCGCGACGGTGAAGTCCTCGGGCGCGACGTTCGGCACCTCGTCCCAGTCAAGAGGCGCTGATACCGTCGCGCCCGGCTTCGGACGGATGCTGTACGCCGAGGCAATCGTGCGGTCCCTGGCGTTCTGGTTGTAGTCGATGAAGATCCGCTCGCCGCGCTCCTCCTTCCACCAGCTGGTCGTGACCTGGTCAGGGAGGCGCCGTTCAAGTGCCCGCCCGAACGCGATCGCCGCGTGGCGGACGTCGGTGAACGTCCACCGCGGCTCGATCCGGACATAGATGTGGATTCCGCGGCCTCCTGACGTCTTCGGAAAACCGATAATCCCGAGCTCCTGGAGCAGCGCGCGTGCCCCCGCGGCGACCCGCGCTGCGTCCTCGAAGTCCGTGCCCGGTTGTGGATCCAGGTCGAGCCGCAGCTCGTCCGGATGGTCGACGTCCCCGCTCCGGACCGGCCAAGGATGGAACGTGATCGTTCCCATCTGCGCAGCCCAGGCGACGACCGCAATCTCGGTCGGGCACACCTCGTCCGCTTGCCTGCCGGAGGGAAACGCGATTTGCGCCGTCTGCACGTAGTCCGGAGCGCCCTTCGGAATCCGCTTCTGGTAGAAGGCATCGCCGACTCGGCCTTCGCGGGTGGACAGGACCATGCCCGGGTACACACCCTTAGGCCAGCGCTCGAGCGTCGTCGGCCGGTGGTCGAGGGCGCGCATGATCCCATCGGCCACCGACAGGTAGTAGTTCACGATGTCGAGCTTGGTCACCGGCCGTGTGCGCTCGGTCTCCGGGAAGATCACGCGGTCCGGGTTCGACACGCGCACGTCGCGACTGCCGGCGCCGACCGTGGTTGCCTGCGCGGCGGCCATCCTCTACGAATGGCCCGCGATCGCGTGCGGAACGTACGGCTCCTCGAGCGCCGCGATCTCCTCGTCGCTCAGCGTCAGCTTCTCGGCGGCGAGCGCGTCCTCGAGGTGCTCGGGCTTGGTCGCGCCGACGATCGGCGCCGTCACCCCGGGTTTGCCGAGCAGCCACGCCAGCGCGACCTGAGCGGTCGGCACCCCGCGCGCGCCGGCCACCTGGTTCGCGCGCTCGATCACATCGAAGTCGCCCTCGAGTTGCCTGTACAGCATGTCGCCGAACCGATCTGTGTTCGCGCGGGTGGTCAGTCGCTCTCCCTCACGCGTGCGGTTCCCGGCGAGGCGCCCTCGCGCGAGCGGGCTCCAGGGGATCACGCCGACCCCCTGGTCGATGCACTGCGGGATCATCTCCCGCTCCTCTTCGCGGTAGATCAGGTTGTAGTGATCCTGCATCGACACGAACGGAGTGACCGAGATCGACTGCGCCTTGGCGAATTGCCAGGCATACATGCTGCTCGCTCCGAGGTAGCGCGCCTTCCCGGCTCTGACCACATCGTGAAGCGCGTCCATCGTCTCGTCGATCGGTGTACGGTAGTCCCACCGGTGGATCTGGTACAGGTCGACGTAGTCGAGCTCGAGCCGCTTCAGCGACGCGTCGATCGACGCCATGATGTGCTTGCGCGAGAGGCCTCGGCCGTTCTCGCCCGGCATCGTCTCGCCGTGGACCTTGGTGGCGACGACATACTCCTCGCGCATGCCGAACAATTTGCGCAGCAACCTCCCCGTGATCACCTCGCTTTGACCGCCGTTGTAGACGTCAGCGGTGTCGAAGAAGGTGATGCCCCCCTCGACGGCCTGGCGTACGATCGGCTCCGCATCACGTTCCTCGAGCGCCCATTCACGGCTCTCGTGCTTGCCATAGCTCATCATCCCGAGGCACACGCGAGATACCCGAAGTCCGGTCCTGCCGAGGTTCACGTATTCCATCGCTCGTCTCCTATCGGTCGTCTGGCGAGATCAGCGGCCCACGAGCATCGTGACATCCCGCGTCGGTTGGCAACGTCGTAGTCTCGGCACGTGCAGAGCTTCGATTACATAGTCGTCGGTGCCGGCTCGGCCGGGTGTGTCCTCGCCAACCGGCTGTCCGCCGACCCGTCGGTGAGGGTGCTCCTCCTCGAGGCCGGGGGCAAGGACCGCTCGCCGAACATCAAGATCCCCGCGGCGTTTTCCAAGCAGTTCCACACCAGGCTCGACTGGGACTACGCGACCGAGCCGGAGCCTTTCGTCGACGGACGGTCCCTGTACGTGCCTCGCGGCAAGGGCCTCGGCGGCTCGAGCTCGATGAACGCGATGCTGTATGTCCGCGGCCGGCCGCTCGACTACGACAGCTGGGAGGCGCAGGGCGCTCCGGGCTGGGGCTACCGAGATGTGCTGCCGTACTTCCTGAAGTCCGAGGACAACGTGCGCGGCGCTTCGGAGTGGCACGGCACAGGCGGCCCGCTGCGCGTGAGCGACCAGCGGTCACCGCGCCCGCTCGACCGGCGCCTGATCGCCGCCAGCGAGGCCGCCGGGATCCCGTGGACGCCCGACTACAACGGCCCCGAGCAAGACGGCGTGTCGATGTTTCAGGTCAACCAGTGGCGCGGCAGGCGGTTCAGCAGCGCCGACGCGTTCCTTCGCCCTGCCGCCAAGCGACCCAATCTCGAGATACGCACGGGGGCGACGGCGCTGAATATCGAGCTCGAGGGCAAGCGCGCGACCGGCGTGCGTGTCGGCCACGGTCGGGGCGGCAGCGAGTTGCTCCGGGCGGAACGAGAGGTCGTCTTGTCAGCCGGTGCGATCGGCTCTCCGCAGCTGCTTCAACTGTCGGGGATCGGGGGGGCGGACGACCTGCGCGCCGCCGGCATCGACGTGCGCCACGCGCTCCCTGGAGTCGGCAGGAACCTTCAGGACCATCCGTTCGTGACCTTGCTGTTCTCGGTTTCAGACGAAGACACGCTGTACGTGGCGGAGCGGCCGCGGTCCGTGGCCGAGTGGCTGCTGCGCGGCAGCGGGCCGCTGAGCTCTCCCGTCGCGGAGGTCGTCGCCTTTCACCGCACGCGTCCCGGCCTTCCGGCCGCCGACATTCAGTACCACATGGGTCCCGCCTACTACGAGGACCACGGCGCCGAGACGTACGACGGCCACGCGATCGCGATCGCGCCGGTGCTCGTCGCGCCGAAGGCGCGCGGACGCGTGTGGCTGCGCTCCTCGGATCCCACCGCGAAGCCGCGGATCCTGACCAATTCGTTGTCCGAGCCCGAAGACGTGGCATCGCTGGTTGCCGGCGTCAGGCTCGCGCGAGGGATCGCCGAGCAGCCCGTGCTCCATGAGATCATCACGGCCGAGCTCAAGCCCGGCCCCGATGTCATGTCTGACCTGGATCTCGAGGCTGACCTCAGACGCCGGCTGATGCTCATCTACCACCCGGTCGGCACGTGTCGTATGAGCGACACCGCCGAGGAGGCCGTCGTCGACAGCCAGTTGCGGGTGCACGGCGTCGAGAGGCTCCGGGTCGTCGACGCATCGATCATGCCGCTGATTCCCGGCGGCAACACGCACGCGCCGACGGTGATGATTGCCGAGCGCGGCGCCGACCTCATCCTTGCGGCGGATCGTTAGAGGCTTCAGCAGACTGCGCTCGCGGTGGGTCGCCGACGGCCACGCGTGGGCGAGGAACCTCACGGACCGACCCGCCGCGGGAGTCTCGCGTGAGCGCCGCGGTGACCCGACAGGTGAGTTGCGTCGTCAGCTGGACTGGCTCGCGGCCGCAGGCACCGCAAGGCGCCCGCCGCCGATCGCTGCGACCAGGAGCGGATGAGGGAACACAGAGCCAGAACCAATGCACGGCGCTTGACTATCGTCTGAGGCGTGTACGTGTCGATGTCCCGATTGCACATCGCGCCCGACCGTGCTCCCAAGCTGGTCTCCGCGTTTCGTGACCGCGCCCACCTCGTCGAAGGCGCCACCGGCTTCCTCGGCCTCGAGGTGTGGCAGAACGATCGAGACGCCGGCGAGCTCTTCATGGTCAGCCGCTGGACCGATCGCGAGAGCTTCAAGAGGTACATGAAGAGCGAAGCTCATCGGATCTCGCACGATCGGATCGCCGCGGACCTGAAGTCGGAGATAAAGCTGCAGGCGCTCGAGCATCTCCACACCTTCGAGGTCGTCGCCCAATGAGCAAAAGGGTCGCGCCACCGAGCGGCATGCCGCCACCGGAGGCCGTGATCAGCCCGCACGGCCAGGAGCTTGATCTGGTCGCCCTCGCGCGCGACACCTGCGTGACCTATGACGCGGAGTTTCCCGACGAGCGCGAACGCTATGGACCGGCCGGAGCCGAGTGGTGCCGGCACGATTGCCAGCACCTGCTCAACTGGGCCGTTCTCAGCCTCACCGAGGCGCTCGACTTTGAGGCGCAGTTGGCGTGGCTCGCCAGGGTGCTCGAGGCGCGGGACTTCCCGATCCCCCGCCTGGCTAGGTGCCTCGAGATGCTGGCGCACGCCGTGCGCGACGCGGTTCCCGACGAGCCCGAGGTCGCAGCGCGACTCGACATCGGGGCCGAATTCGTCGCCTCACGCCCCAGCTTCCTGCACTGACGGCCGCACCGTCCCGGTCCCCCGGAAGCAAGCCTGAGGGGGACCGGGACGGGGAACGGCTACGGCCTGACGCGGAAGACCTGGCCGGTCAGTTCGCCGACGTAGAGCCAGCCGTCGTGGCCACCGAGCCCGACGGTCGGGGCGACGAAGCGCTTGAGCAGAGGCTTGAGGTTGCCGCCGCTAAGCGGGAGCGAGAGGACCTCACCCTGTCCCTTGGCGCCGATGCCCGTGAACGAGGTCGTGTACAGCCGCTTGCCCATGATGACCATGCCCATCAGGTCGGTGTGGGGGCCGAACACCTGGAACGGAAGGGCAAAGCCCGCGCAGTTGCTGGTCGACGTCCAGTTACAGTCGGGGAACCCGTAGTTGTCGCCCTTCTGCACCCGCAGGATGAAGTCGGGCGGGTTTTGGACGCCCGAATCCTGACCGAGGTCGGACACGAACGGGGACGACGAGCCCTTCGGGAACGCCATCTGCCACGGCTGGCGGATGCCTGTGGCGAACACCTGGCGGTCCTTGCCGTTGGCGTTGAACGTCAGGATGTCGTACACGAACGGCGAGGTCGTTGACGGCCCGTGGTCGTTCCCGTTCAGGAGGCCGGCGTCGACCCCGACATACAGCCGTCCGTTCGCGCCGAACGCGATCCCGTTGAAGCCCTGGAACCCCTTCGGCGCCGTGTAGATCGCCTTCTGCTTGGTGAACGTCTTGCCGTTCCAACCGCTCCACTTCCACAGCCGCCACTGCGGACCCTTGGCCGTGATCGCGCCGCCGCTGACGTAGAGCGCGCCATGGTGCCAAGCGAGCCCCGCGACGAACTGAGGCGATCCGGCGATCTCCGTAGCCGTGCCGTTCTTCAGCACGAACACGCCTCCGTTGGGTGGCTTCTTGTTGTTCGATTCGGAACCGCCGTCGCCCTCGAACACCTGGCCCGCGCCGAACGCGAACGATGTCGGGGTGTGCAGTCCGGATGCGACCAGCTGAACCGTATGGCCGTTGGTCGCCTTAGGCGGTGGCGGCGGTCCGGCCGCCAGCGCCGAGGTCGCCACCGCCCCCGTGGAAACGGCGGTTGCGGCGATCAGCGCCGCAGTACGTCCACGCATACGTCCTCTCCTTTCGAGTGCGCCACAGAGCGCCCGGATCCTGGTCCCCGACCGGGCGCGAGTGTGCGGGACATTAACACATGAGGCTTGGGTAGGTTCATCGCCCTTTTGCAGGATTCGCGCGACCGGCTCCGGCCGGGGACCCCTGCGCGAGGGCGACGCGAGGCGACCGCTTGCGGGGGCTACTCGTAGAGGATCAGGCCGCGAATGTTGCGGTGGGTCCGCATGTCCTCGTAGCCGTCGTTGACCTGCTCGAGGGTGTAGGTGCGCGTCACGAGCTCGTCCAGCATCACCTTCCCGTCGCGATACATCGACAGGAGCTTCGGGATGTCCGATCGCGGGTTGGCGTGCCCAAACAGGCAGCCGATGATCCGCTTTTCCCAGGCGATGACCTCGAAGATCGGCATGGCCATGTCTTGTGGCTCCATCGGTGCCAGCGCCGTCACCGCCACCTTGCCCCCCTTTCCGACAAGCGATATGGCGTCGGCGAGGATCTTGCCGGTGGTGACGTCGACCGTCACCAGCGCCGACTCCGCCAGCATCCCCGCGGTCATGTCCGCGATCGGCTCGAGCGCCTCCTCGGCGGAGGCGAACATGTGCGTTGCGCCGAACTTGCCCGCCTGCTCGCGGTTGAACGGCGACGGGTCGATCGCGATGATCCGAGAGGCGCCGGCAATTCGCGCGCCCTGCACCGCGTTGGCCCCGACCCCGCCGATGCCAAGTACGGCGACGGTGTCGCCGGGCTGAACTTCGGCGCCGTAGACCGCGGTGCCGAACCCCGTGGTGACGCCGCAGCCGACCAGCGCTGCCTTGTCGAGCGGGATGTCCGGGTCGATCTTGACCACCGAGTCTTCGTGGACGACTGTGTGGGTCGAGAACGTCCCGAGCATGCACATCAGCCGCGCATCCTGGCCCCGCACGTGGTGGCGGCTCGTGCCGTCCTGCTGCAGGCCGACCTGGATGCCTATGCCCTTGTCGCACAGGTTCTCGCGTCCGATCGCGCACCAGTGACACCTGCCGCACGAGGGAACGAAGCTCAGCACGATGTGATCGCCTTCGGCGACGCCCCGCACGCCAGGCCCGACCGCTTCGACGACGCCGGCGCCCTCGTGGCCGCCGATCGTCGGCAGCGCCTCCATCGGCAGATCGCCGATCCGGAGGTGTTCGTCAGAGTGGCACAGGCCCGAGGCGGCCAGCCGCACGAGCACCTCGCCCTCCCGGGGATCGTCGAGCGTCAATTCGTCGATCTCCCAGTCACGGCCGTATTCCCACAGGACTGCTGCTTGCGTCTGCATGGCTCCCTCGTGTCTCCGACTCAGTGTTGGCTCGCAATCATCCTTGATTTGGATCAAAGGGTGCTTGACCGAGCGCGCAGGCAAGCGTGATCCTGCGTGCGATCGGAGGCGTGGCAGCGACGCGCCGAGGCCTTGTATTTGCCCCCCAGCGTGCCCGGACTTGGCTCTCAGCGCAGTACTCGGCGGAGTGTCTTAACTGCACGTTTTGCAGGACTCAAAATCGTTGACAAGCGTGTTAACATCGCGGCCGGCACTGCCCCAGAGTCCAGCGGCAGATTGGCCACACGGGCAGCGCTGGGAGAGTTTGCTGCGCTAAGCGAGGAGAGCCGAGGATGAGCCACGCCATCCGTACGAGCAGGCTTGCAGCAATTGCAGCCTGCCTGTTTGTCACTGCCGCGATCGTGAGTGCATGCGGCGGCTCGAAGTCGAATTCGAGTGCCTCTACGGCCTCGAGTTCGTCGTCGTCGGCATCGGCGACGACGGCGAGCGGCACGCCCAAGCCGGGCGGGTCGTTGACCGTGCTCGAGTTGGGGGGGTACGCCGGCGCGTGGCCCACGGGCCTCGATCCCGCGACCAACGTGAACGGCGCCGCCGACCAGGATCAGATGAACTCGATCTTCGGTCAGCTGTTTCAGCTCACCTCGGGCGGGAAGCTGATCCCAGATCTGGCCGCGTCGGCCACGCCGTCGGCCGGCGGGAAGACCTGGACGATCATGCTGCAGCCGAACCTCAAGTTCTCCGACGGGACGCCGCTGGACGCAGCCGCCGTTGTTTCCAACTGGAAGCGCGACCTGGCCAACCCGTGCACATGCAAGCCGATCCTTCCGCCGGTGAAGTCGATTACAGCGCCGAACTCGACCACGGTGCAGATCAGCATGGCCGCCCCCGACGGCGCGTTCCAGAATCAGCTGCTGGTCGCCAACCTCAATTGGATCGCCTCGCCGACCGCGCTGAAGACGATGGGGGAGCAGGCGTTCAAGATCAAGCCCGTCGGCGCCGGCCCGTTCACGGTCGTCAGCGACACGCTCAGCAACACGCTTGTGTTGAAAAAGAACCCGAATTACTGGCAGAGCGGGAAGCCATACCTGAACAAGCTCACGTTCAAGGCGACGGCCGACGACGAGGCCGCGCTCGAGGCAATGCAGTCGGGCAGCGCCCAGGCTTACGACGGGATGGCCACCCCCTCGCTGGTGAGCAATTACAAGTCGCACTTCACGACGACCGAGCAGCCTGCGACGTCGCCTTACGACATCCAGCTGAATACCGCAGCGCCGCCGTTCAACAACATCAAGGCGCGGCAGGCGATCTACTACGCCACCGACGCGGCGATCATCGACCAGAAGCTGTTCGGCAATCAGTTCCAGGTGGTACAGGGGTTCACCGCGCCCGGCGGACTGTTCTATTACCCGAACGTGCCCGGCTACCCGACGTACGACCTGAGCAAGGCCAAGGCGCTCGTGAAGGAGATCGGCGGGCTCAGTGTGAACTTCTTCACGCTCGCCTCACCCGTCAATCAGAACTTCATGGAGGCTCTGCAAACGTTGTGGAAGCAGGCGAATATCACTACCTCGATCCACCTGTACAGCCTGGCCGGCCTGATTCAGCAGTTCGACACCAAGAAATGGCAGGCCGCGCTCCAGACCGCGGGAGCGTGGGACCCGGCGGCGGGAGTGGGTCTCGGATTCAGGTTCCTGTCCGCGTCACCGTTCAGCGGCGTCCACGACCCGAAGCTCGACGCGCTGATTCTCGGTGGTCAGGCTTTGGTCAATCCGGCAGCGCGCGACAAGGTCTACCAGCAGGCCGCCCAGTACATCGCCAAGAACGCCGACGGGCCGTTCCTGTTCCCGCTCGCGAGCTGGAACGTGGCGGTGCACGGGGTGCAGGGGCCGGGCCTGACCACGGTGATCCCATCGGTGGTGGTCAATACACCGCCGTTGTGGCAGGACGTCTCGTACACCAAGTGATGATCGATGGGGCAGGAATAGCGCCCGATGAGTAGCGCTTCCGCGCCGCTCAGCGCTCCGCTGGCGGCGCGGGCCGGCCGGGCGGGCCGGCTCGCCGGCTCGCCCACGCTCCGTTTCATCCTCCGCCGTCTGCTCGCGGCGATCCCCGTGCTGTTCGGGGTGACGTTCCTCTCGTTCGTGGTGATGAACTCGCTCCCGGGCGACGCCGCCCAGGAGCTGCTGGGCGCGCAGGCGACGCCGTCCGAGATCCACCAGCTCGAGGCCAAGCTTGGACTCGATAAGCCGTTTCTGACCCGCTACTGGGACTGGCTGCACCAGGCGGTCATCGGGCACCTCGGCCATTCGCTGTCGAGTGGTCAGAGTGTGGCCTCGATCCTTGGCTCGGATCTGCCGGTGACGTTCGAGTTGGTCGGGTTTGCGTTCCTGATCTCGCTCGCACTGGCGGTGCCGATCGCGCTCGTGTCCGCGCGCAACCCGAACGGCGTCGCTGACCGGCTGAGCATGATCTTCAGCATGGCGGGACTGTCTGTCGCCCCGTACGTCCTGGCGCTCGTCCTGATCTACGTCTTCGCGGTCAAGCTGGGTGTGCTGCCGGCGATCGGGTGGGTACCGCCCGGACAGAGCTTGTGGCAGAACATCCGCTTCCTGATCTTGCCTGCGGTGTCGATCGGCCTGGGCCTGCTGTGTTTCTACACCCGCCTGCTGCGCGCGGACCTGCTCGAGCAGATGCAGGGGGAGGATTACGTCGTGACCGCGCGCGCCAAAGGGCTGCGTCCGTGGCGCGTGCTCACGAGACACGCGCTCCGCAACTCGTTGTTCGGCCTGATTACGGTCGTCGCGCTGAACCTGGGCACGCTGCTCGGCTTCACGGTTGTGATTGAGGACATCTTCGGAATTCCCGGCATCGGCCACGAGTTGCTCCAGGCAATCGACAACCGCGACATCCCCGTGATCGAAGGCATCGTGTTCGTGTTCGCGGTGATCGTGGTGCTGGCCAACCTTGCGGCCGACGTCCTGTATTCCGTGCTCGATCCAAGGATCCGCTATGGCCAACCTACCGAGTGATCTCGTCGTCGCGGGTGTCGCCCCGCGGGCCGACGAGGCCGCCGCCGACCGGGTGGCGGGCCGCTGGCGAGGCCGCATCGGCGTGATCGTTCCGGCCGCGATGGTCGGCTTCATCTTCCTGCTGTGCTTCGTCTGGCCGATCATCGGCCCGGTGCCGCCACCGACCGGGGGCAACATCCTGAGCTCGAACCTGCCGGCGTTCTCTCCCGGCCACTTCCTCGGCACCGACCCCGTCGGGAACGACGAGTGGTCGCGATTGCTTTACGGCGGTCGCGCATCGCTTGAGATCGCGCTCGCGGTGCAGGCGATCGGACTCGTGCTCGGCGGCCTCATCGGGGCCATCGCCGGCTATCTGGGCGGATGGCGCGACGCGACGATCATGCGGGTTCTCGACGTGTTGATCGCCTTCCCGGGACTGGTCCTCGCGGTGGCGATCGCCCAGGGTCTCGGCCCGAGCAAGCTCCACACGATCTGGGCGCTGTGCTTCTTCAGCGTCCCCGCGGCCGCGCGAATCTCGCGGGCGGCCACGCTGCGTGTGCGCGAGCAGACGTTCATCACCGCCGCACGCCTTTCGGGAACCAGCTTCCCTCGGATGTTGCTCGGTCACATCGCGCCGAACATCCTGCCCCAGTTGCTGACCTACGCGCTGCTGGGTATGGGGATCATCATGATCCTCGAGGGCGCGCTCAGCTTCGTCGGTCTGGGAGTTCCTCCACCGGCGCCAAGCTGGGGAAACATGATCGCTCAGGGGCAGAGCACGCTTTCGGCGGCACCCCGATATGTGTTCCTGCCGAGCGCCGCGTTGTTCATCACGGTGGTCTCTTTCAACCTCTTGGGCGAGGGACTCAGAGCCCGCTGGGGCAGCCAATGAGCGAGTCGCTCCTCGAGGTCTCCGACCTGCGGGTCGACTTCCGCCACGACGGACGGCTCGTGCGCGCGGTCGACGGTCTGACCTACTCGATGCGCCCCGGGCAGACGGTGGCGGTGATCGGAGAGTCGGGCTCCGGCAAGACGGTGAGCGCCCGGGCGATCATGGGCCTGCTCCCGCCGTCGGCGAAGGTCACCGGGTCGATCCGATTCGACGAAGTCGAGATGGTCGGGCTTTCGGAAAAGGCGTTGCGCTCGCATCGTGGGTGCGGCGTCGCGATGGTGTTCCAGGATCCAACGAGATCGCTCAATCCGACGATGAGGATCGGCGCTCAGATCCGCGAGGCGATCCAGACGCACGAAAAGGCCTCACGCGGATCGGCGCAGGACCGAGCGCTCGAGCTGCTCGAGCTCGTGCGGCTGCCCGCCGCGCGCGAGCGTCTCGAGCAGTATCCGCACCAGCTCTCGGGCGGGATGCGCCAGCGAGTGATGATCGCGATCGCGCTTGCGGCCTCGCCGAGGTTGCTGATCGCCGACGAGGCCACGACCGCGCTCGACGTGACGACCCAGGCGCAGATCATGGAGCTGCTGCGCGACCTGCAGCAGCGGCTCGGGATGGGACTGATCATGATCAGCCACGACCTCGGGCTGGCGGCGAGCTTCGCCGACGACGTGGTGGTGATGTATGCGGGACGAGCGGTCGAACGGGCTCCCACGCAGATGCTGTTCGCCCACGTCCGGATGCCTTACACACGCGCGCTGCTGGACGCGATCCCCCGACTCGAGAACGAGTCCCATGCGCCGCTGGCGGCCGTGCCAGGCCAGCCGCCAAACCTGGCGCTGCGCGAGCCGGGGTGCCCGTTCACGCCGCGCTGCCCGAGCGCCACCGACCGGTGCCGGGAGCACGCGCCGGTGTTCGAGGAGCACGAGCCGGAACACCTGTGGGCGTGCTGGCATCCATGTGAAGACCGGGTGAGGCTATGAGCACCGGCGAGCAGCTGCTGGACGTCCGCCATCTCGTCCAGGAGTTCGAGGTCCGCGCGCAGGGCGGTGTCCGCAGCGGCGTCGTGCAGGCGGTGTCAGACGTGTCGTTCACGCTCGCCAAGGGGGAGACGCTGGGGCTGGTCGGCGAGACCGGATCGGGCAAATCGACTCTGGCGCGGGCGATCCTCCAGGCGCCTGCGCCGAAGTCCGGCGAGGTGCTGTTCGAGGGCACCGACCTGGTCAAGTTGAAGGGCCGCGACTTGCTCCGCGCGAGGCGCCAGATGCAGATGGTCTTCCAGGACCCGTTTGGATCGCTCGACCCGAAATGGTCGGTGGCGCGGATCGTCGAGGAGCCACTGGTGGCGTTCCGGACGGCGGCGCGAGCCGAGCGCCGGCGCCGGGTCACCGAGGTACTCGACCGGGTCGGTCTCGATCCCGAACGCTACGCCGACCGCCGACCACGATCGTTGTCGGGCGGGCAGGCGCAGCGAGTGGCGATCGCGCGAGCGCTCGCGCTCGACCCCGCGTTGATCATCTACGACGAGGCCGTGTCGTCGCTCGACGTGCTCATCCGGGCGCAGGTCCTGAACCTGCTCGAGCGCCTGCGCTCTGAGCTCTCGCTCACCTACCTGTTCATCGCGCACGATCTCGCGCTCGTCAAGCAGGTGTCCGATCGGGTCGCGGTGATGTACCTGGGAAAGCTCGTCGAGATCGGTCCGGCCGAATCGCTGTATCGCGAGCCGCTGCATCCATACACGGTGGCGCTGCTGGCCTCGATCCCGAACCCCGATCCCGCGGCGTCGCGGGCGCCCGTGACGAAGACGATCCGCGGTGAGCCGCCCTCGCCGATCGATCCGCCGAGCGGTTGCCGGTTCCGGACGCGCTGCCCCCGCGCCCAGGACGTCTGCGCCGCGGAGGAGCCACTGCTGCGCAAGCTCGCCGACGGCCACTTCGCCGCATGCCACTTCCCGGTTTCCGATGATGCCCCGGCCCCGGCCCTGGCAGGAGGAACACATGACGCTGCAGCACCCGACTGACATGCTCGACATCCGGGCCCTGCTTCGCGACGGCACCCAGTTGATCGGCGGGGAATGGGTGCCGGCACGAACCGGCGAGACGATCGCGGTGATCAACCCCGCCACGAGCGAGACGCTGGCGAACGTACCGCGCGGGGGCCCGGACGACGTGGCCGATGCCGTGGCCGCCGCGGAGGACGCGTTCCCCGCGTGGCGCGATGAGAGTCCGAGCCGGCGCGGGCAGTTGCTGCTCGACTGGGCCGCGCTGTGCCGCTCTCATGCGCACGAGATTGATCTACTGGAGCGGCTCGAGGTTGGTCGGCCCCGGTGGGGCGCCGCCGGCCCGATGGCGGGGATCCTGACCTTCATGGCCGGTCTCGCGGACAAGGCCACCGGTTCGACGTTGCCGAGCTCGTTCCCCGATGTGATCGGGATGACGCTGCGCGAGCCATACGGCGTGTGCGGAAGCATCATCCCCTGGAACGCGCCCGGGCCGAACACCGTGAACGACGCGGGGCCGGCGATCGCGATGGGCAACACGATCGTGATCAAGCCGGCCGAGGACGCGCCTCTGACGTGTCTGCTGCTCGTGAAACTTGCTCATGAAGCGGGGATCCCGTCCGGTGTCATCAACGTCGTGACCGGGTTTGGCGTTGAAGCGGGAGAGCCGTCCGAGATGCGGATCGCCCAGGAGGAGATCTTCGGCCCGGTGCTGTCGGTGTTGTCGTCTGACGACGAGGAGCAGGCGCTTTCAATCGCCAACGGGACTCGCTACGGGCTCGTGGCGTCTGTCTGGACCCGCGACGTGGGCCGTGCCGTGCGGCTGGCGCGTCGGATCGAAGCCGGGCAGGTGTCGATCAACACGCTGTGGTCCGGCGGCGTGATCGGAGCGCCGTTCGGCGGCTACAAGTCGAGCGGGTTCGGCCGGACGGTGAGCGCCGAGTCGATCCTCGACTACACCCAGGTCAAGAGCGTGATCATCGACGGGCGGGCCTGAGGCTTCGTGGACGTCTCGCTCGAAGGCAAGGTCGCACTGGTCACGGGCGCGGGGCCGAACATCGGCAGCGGGATCGCGCTGGCGCTGTCCCGGTACGGCGCGCGCGTGGCGTGCAACGATGTTTCCGAGGACGCGGCCGGCGCGTCGGCCCGGCGGATCAAGCGCCACGGAGGTGAGGCTCTTCCGGTTGTGGGCGACGTGAGCTCCGAGGAGGACGTCGCGCGCTACGTGGGTGAGGTGCTCGACGCGTGGGGACGGATCGACATCCTCATCAACAACGCCGCGGTGCTCGGCGGCCGGGGCGTGCTGGAGGAGAGCCTCGAATTCTGGAACCACGCGGTGTCGGTGGCCGGCGCCGGGACGTTCCTGAACACCAAGCACGTGGCGATCTCGATGATCGAGCGTGAGGTTCGCGGGAGCATCGTCAACATCCTCTCCTCGAACGCCTGGCAGGGCTGCGCCGGCGTGATCGCGTACGCGTTCCACAAGGGCGGGCTCGCGAACTTCACCCGCGCCGCCGCGATGGACCTCGCGCCGTACGGGATCCGCGTGAACTCGTATTCGCCGACGGCGCCGCGCCCGGACAACCCGGAGCTGCTGGCCGAGATCTCCGGTGGGGTGCGGCGCCGGCCCGACCGCTCGGGGGACCATCCGAGCTGGTGGCGCGAGCCGGGGAAAATCGACGTGCGGGGCAACATGCCGATGGCCCCGTCCACGCCGACCGACATCGGCCACTGCGTGGCGTGGATGTGCTCCGACTACGCGCGGCTCATCACCGGCTGCGACTTTGTGATCGACGGCGGCGCCAGAGCCAAGTACTGGGGTTACACGCCGCCCGCCGAGAAGGCGGAGCCGATACCGCTGATTCCTCTGTACGAAGACGAGACGATGCCGGGAGGGTTTTGATGGTTCGAGGCGCTGTACAGACGGGACCGTTGGCGTACGAGATCCGGGAGTTCCCGAGGCCGGCGATCGGTCACGACGACGGTTTGCTTCGCGTCGAGGCGTGTGGCGTGTGCGGAAGCGACGTCGAGCAGTACCGCGGGCATCTGGTGCGCCCGGGGATGTTCCCGCTGATCCCGGGGCATGAGCCTTTGGGCGTTATCGAGGAGGTGGGTTCGCGCGCGGCCGAGCGTTGGGGCGTCTCGGCCGGCGACCGTGTGGCGGTCGAGATCCTGCGGCCGTGCCGCGCGTGCGACTACTGCCTGACGGGCCGCTACATGTCGTGTCCGAACCGCGACGGCGCGTACGGGATGACGCCGCTGTCGCGCTCGCCGGCGCTGTGGGGAGGGTTCGCCGAATACCTGTATCTGCATCCGTGGGCGATCCTGCACAAGGTCCGGCGGGATCTGCCGCCCGAGCTGGCCGTGATGTTCAACCCGCTGGGCGCCGGCGTCCGCTGGGCCGCGTTCCTCGGCGAGGTCGGGCTCGGGGAGACCGTGCTGATCCTCGGCCCCGGGCAGCGCGGGCTGACCTCGGTCATCGCCGCGCGAGCCCGGGGCGCCGGGACGATCATCATCACCGGGCTCTCGCGCGACGCGGGGAAACTCGCCCTGGCCCGCGAGTTCGGCGCCGACCACACGATCAACGTCGAAGAGGAAGACGTGGTGGAGCGGGTGACCGAGATCACCGACGGGGCGATGGCCGACGTGGTGCTCGAGCTGACGCCGATGGCCGATCAGCCGATTCGGGACGCGATCGAGTGCGTCAGGCACAGCGGGCGGATCGTGCTCGCGGGCCTTAAGGGCGGCAAGTCCGTCGAGCTCGTGAGCGACCGCCTGATCAACAAGGGGCTGACTGTCCGGGGCGCGTTCGGCGTCAACGCCGACGCCTACATCGAGGCGATCCGGATCATCGAGTCGGGTCGCTTCCCGCTCCACAAGATGGCCTCGGGGACGTTCGAGCTCGCCGACACCGAGGCCGCGATCCAGGCGCTCGCCGACGGAGACGCGATCCATACGTGCGTATGCCCGGACGGCGGCTCGGGAATGGCCGGCGTCGGTGCGGCTACAGAGGAGGCAGCTAATGCTGGTTGACATGCACGCCCACGTGATCCCGGGAGCGCTGGATGCGGTCGGCGCTTCCGCCGACCATCGTGGGCCGCGGATCGGACCGTGCGACGACGAGAACGCTCGGCTGCTCGAGAACGATCGCGGGATGCAGTTCAAGGCGATCGACGCGTTCTATTCGGCGGAGCGCCGGCTCGAGGAGCTCGAGCGGAGCGGCGTCGACGCCGAGGTCGTCTCGCCGATGCCGCCGCTCCTCGACTACGCGCTGTCCGGATCGGAGGGGCTCGACCTCTCGCGTAGGGTGAACGAGTTCATCGCATCGCTGTGCACGGCTGACCCGGGGAGGCTGATGGGCATGGGCATGGTCCCGATGCAGGCGCCCAAGATGGCGTGTGCGGAGCTCGCGCGCGTGCGGGATGCGGGTCTCGTCGCAGTCGAGATCGCCTCCAATGTGGTGGGGCGTGCCGTACATGGCGAGGAGTACGAGGAGTTCTGGGCCGAGGCCGAGCAACTCGAGATGCCGGTATTCATCCACGCGATGCCCGCCGATTTCGGCGACCGGCTGCCTGCCGGCCTGATCCCGATCGCGGCGTTCGCGGTTGGCGCGGACGCACTGCTGGCCTGCGCAGGGATCATCACCAGCGGCCTCGCCGAGCGCCATCCGCGGCTGCGGCTCGCGTTCAGCCACGGCGCCGGAGGCTTTCCGATGATGCTCCCGCGTGCGATGACCTTCTGGGGTAAGACCTGGAACGAGGAGCCCCCGGCTTCCGAGATCGAGGGCCCGTCGCCGGCCGAGCTGACGCGGCGCTTCTATTACGACGGGCTCGTGTTCGACCGCCGCGCGCTGCGCTTCCTGATCGATCTGGTCGGCCACCGGCAGGTGCTCGTCGGGTCTGACTTCCCGGCGATGCCGCGCGAGGACCCATGCGGCCGCACGCTGCGGTCGTTGGGGTTGCCGCCGGATGTGCAGGAAGACATCACCTGGCACAACACGTTCCGCTTCCTCGGCATCGACGCGCCCGAGCTCGCAGGCGCGGGAGTAGCCACGTCTACGACAGGAGTGACACAGTGAAGACACGCGCCGCGGTCGTTCGAGGTCCTGGGGAGCGCTGGGAGGTGACCGAGCTCGATCTCGACGACCCTCGCGAGCACGAGGTCCTGGTGCGTGTGATTGCGTGTGGGCTGTGCCACTCCGACGAGCACGTGCGCGAAGGCGGACCGTACCGTTACCCGATGGTCGGCGGGCACGAGGGCGCGGGCGTGGTCGAGAAGGTCGGACCGTCGGTGACGCGCGTGCGGGAGGGGGATCACATCTGCACGTCGTGGATCCCCGTGTGCGGTCACTGTCGTTACTGCTCGACCGGTCACCAGAACATGTGCAATGACGGACTGAACGCAGGCACCGGCATGTTCCTCGACGGGACGTTCCGCTTTCACGAGAACGGTGAGGACGTCGGCGGGATGTGCGTGCTTGGCACGTTCTCGCAGTGGATGGTGATCCCCGAGAACTCGTGCGTGCCGATTGAAGAGGATCTTCCGTTCGAGGTCGCGGCGCTCGTGGCGTGCGGCGTGACGACCGGATGGGGGTCGTCGGTGTATGCCGCGGGCACGCGCGCGGGGGAGACCGTGGTCATCTTCGGCACCGGCGGCGTCGGCATGAACGCGGTGCAGGGCGCGGCCTACGCCGGCGCGAAGAACGTGATTGCCGTCGACCCTAACCCGTTCAAGCAGGAGATGGCGGGCAAGTTCGGCGCCACGTTCACGACGGGCGACGCGGAGGAGGCCAAGCAGAAGGTTTGGGAGCTCACCGACGGGCAGATGGCCGACCACGCGGTGATCACGGTGGGCGTGATGCACCCCGAGGTTCTCCGCAACGCGGTCGAGATGATAGGGAAGGGCGGGAGCGTCGTGGTCACCGCGGTCGGCGGCGAGGGCGACACGATTGCGATCCATGGATCACCGGTGACCGGCTTCCACAAGAACATCCAGGGGTCGCTGTTTGGTGGCGCGAACCCGCTTTACGACATGCCGCGCCTGCTCGGGCTGTACAAGAACGGCGACCTAAAGCTCGACGAGCTGATCACCAACCGTTACACGCTCGACAACATCAACCAGGGCTACGAGGACATGCTCGCGGGTCGCAACATCCGCGGCGTGTTGATCCACGAACACTGACCCTTGGGAAGAAACTTCAGGATGGAACCAGTTACTTCCCAAGCCGCTGACGAGGAGGTTTGACGATGACCAGCTCGATTCTTGATCCGACCGGACTGTCCCGTAAAAACACTAAGGTTGGTCTGACGCTCGCGCCGCGCCGGGGGGAGCTGAGCGGGGCGCGGGTCGGGTTGCTCGAGAACGGCAAGCAGAACGCGAGCCTGTTCCTGACCGAGGTGGCCGACATCCTGCGCGAGCGCTACGGGGCCGGCGAGGCCACGCTGCGCCGCAAGGAGAACTTCGCGGCGCCGGCGCCGGCCGAGCTCATCGACGCGCTCAGCGCCGAGTCGGACCTGGTGGTGGTCGGCATTGGCGATTGAGGCTCGTGTAGCGCGTCGGCGGTCGCCGACGGAGTCCTTTTCGAACGTCACGGCACACCGGCAGCGGTGATCTGCTCGGACGCATTCAAGGCCACCGGCGATGCGATGGCCGAGATTCAGGGAGCCCCCGGATACCGGTACCTGACCACCCCACACCCGGTGGCGGGGCTGACCTCCGAACAGGTGCGCGAGCGGGCGGAGGCGGTCGCCGGCGAGGTGGCGAGGCTGCTGTCGGAATGACCACGGATCCCGATCCGGACGTGGCCCGCGCGGCCATCGAGTACTGCTACGAGCAGGGCTGGACCGACGGGCTGCCTGTGGTCCCGGTCTCGCAGGCGCTGCTCGACCAGTTCCTCGCCCACACCAACCGCGACCCCGGCCAGGTGCTGTGGCGGATGGAGCACTTGGGGAGGGAGTGCACAGTGCAGACCGCGGCGATCAACGCCGCGATGGCCGGATGCCTGCCCGAGTACTTCCCGATCGTGCTCGCAGCCTGGGACGCGGTGATGCGCGATCGGGCGGCGAAGGGCGGCGGGTGGCAGAGCACAAGCGGTCCGGCGCCGCTGATCGTCGTCAACGGCCCGATCCGCCACGAGCTCGGGATCAACTGCACCGGCGGGATCTTCGCCGCGGGCTTCCGTCCCAACGCCACCGTCCCGCGCGCGCTCGGGCTGATGCTGCGCAACGCGTTCGGCGTCGCGCCGCACGTTTTCGATCAGACGACGCAGGGGATCCCGGGCCGGTGGGCGATCTGCTTCGGGGAGAACGAGGAGGAGAGCCCGTGGGAGCCGCTGGCCACCGAGATGGGCCTCGAGCCGGACGTGAACGCGGTGTCGTGCACGCTCACGCGGACGTACGAGTTCGTCGACAACCGCCACACCCAGAACCCCGAGCACCTCCTGAACGACTTCGCCGACACGATCTCCCGCACGGGAGTGATGATCTTC
>Ga0335076_10000145_pt1 | contig 58598 bp, 42 predicted proteins | sample Lox_Sample_25_FD_206717 | JGI IMG/M metagenome (GOLD analysis project Ga0335076, IMG submission 206717) | Soil microbial communities from Loxahatchee National Wildlife Refuge, Florida, United States - Lox_Sample_2.5 | ecosystem: Environmental > Terrestrial > Soil > Wetlands | place: USA... | reverse complement strand
CCATGGCCTGCGGCCGACCGGTGGTGGTGGCGCGCGCCGGTGCCTTCCCGGAGCTCGTCGATGACAGCGTCGGCATGCTCGCCGAGCCCGAGAGCGTCGCCAGCATGGCCGATGCCATCACCGGCCTCTACGAGCGCGACCTGGACCAGGTGGGTGCCGCGGCGCGCGCGCGCGTCCTCAGGTCCTTCACCTGGGACCGCGCCTTCCAGTCCCAGACCGCGGCCTATGCCGCGCTCGTCGGCGCGCACCGGCGCCTCTTCGAAGAGGACGCGGAGCTCTCGCTGCACTCGACCTGAAGCGGCCGGGAGACCCGGCGCGCTCTATCTGCGCAACGCACGCACCAGCGCGAGCCCGAGGCGGCTGCCGGCGATGCTGAGCACCGTTGCGAGGAACAGCCGGCGCAGCAACGGTGCGCGCCGCGGCGGGATCACGCGATAGAACCCGGCGCCCACATCGCGATGCGCGTGCAGCGCACCTGCCGCGATGCGCCAGGAGCGCGCGCCGCTCGCGACGCGAAACTCCGACTCGCCGGTCTGCTCGACGGTCGCGTCCGGCAGGCTCTGCGGCAGGTCGGCCGGGGCGCTCCCCACGAAGGCGAGAGTCAGCGTCTCATCGGCGGCATCGGCGCTGCGCCCGGTGAGCTCGAGACCGACCGGACCGGACGCCGGCCGTAGGCAGCGCACCGCGCCGCGGAAAGCTGCCACTTGCACTACCGGCACGTCGTAGCCCGCCGCCGGTACGGATGCTGCGCCGCCATGGTTTCCTCCACGCGCCTCGGGCCACGATTGTACGATAGCGCCGTGAGCCACCACGACCTGGAGCCCCGCCGCGACCTCGGCCTGACGCACGCCACCGCGCTGGTCGTCGGCGTCATCATCGGCACCGGCATCTTTCTCAAGGCCGCGAGCATGGCGCAGGCGGTGGGCACGCCGCTGCTGGTGCTGGCCGCGTGGGCGGCCGCGGGCGCGGTCGCCATGCTGGGAGCGCTGTGCTTCGCCGAGCTCGGGGCGCTGCTGCCGCATGCGGGCGGGGAGTACGTCTACCTGCGTACCGCCTACGGCGAGGTGCTGGGATTCCTGTTCGCCTGCAACGGCTTCGTGCTGGGCGGCGCCGCCGTGGCCGCTTACGGCGCCGCGGCCGCGATCTTCGTCTCCGACATCCACCGCTTCGATGCGCGCTGGTACGAGCACGCGCTGCACGTGGGCAGCTTCACCTACCTGTTCGAATTCGGTGCGCGGCAGCTGATCGCGGTGGCCGTGATCGGCCTGTTCACACTCATCAACTGCCTGGGCGTCATGCTCGGCGGGCGCGTGCAGTCGCTCCTCACCGCCATCAAGGTGGCCTCGATCCTCGCGGTGGCGGGCGGCGTATTTCTCCTCAGCGACGTGCACGACCTCGCCAACCTGCACGCCGAGCCCGGCACGGCGAGCGGCGGCTGGGCGGGTTTCGGCGGCGCCATGTTCGGCGCGCTCTGGGCGTACAGCGGCTGGCAGTTCCTGCCCATGGCGGCGGGCGAGGTGCGCGAGCCGCAACGCAATCTGCCGCGCGCGATCGTCGGCGGAGCGCTGCTGGTGCTCGCACTCTACCTGCTGGTGAACACCGCTTATCTCTACGCGCTGCCCTTCTGGCAGGTGGCGAGCGCCAACTCCACCGCCTACCCGGAAGCGCCCTCGGTGGCGGCACGCGCCGTACAGACCTTCCTCGGTGCGCGTGCCGCGCCGATCGCGGCGCTGATCTTCCTCATCTCCACCATCGGCTCGCTCAACGGCGTGATCCTCGGCGGGGCGCGCGTGCCCTACGCGGCGGCGCGCGACGGCTTGTTCTTCGCCGCCTTCGGGCGACTGCACCCGGTGAGCCGCGTGCCGCTCACCTCGCTCGTGCTGCTCGGGCTCTGGGGGGCGCTGCTCGCCGCCTCCGGGACCTTCGATCAGCTCACCAACATGGCGGTGATGTCCTACGCGGTCTTCTGGATCCCGGTGTCGCTCGCGGTCATCGTCCTGCGGCGCAAGCTCCCGGATGTGCCGCGTCCGTTCCGCGTGCCGGGCTATCCGTTCACCCCGCTGCTGTTCGCGCTGGTGATGGTGGGGATCGTCATCAGCGCTTTTCTAATCGCGCCGCGCGAGTCGCTGGCGGCGGTGGTGCTGATCCTCCTCGGGCTGCCGCTCTACCCGCTGTTCCGCCGTCGCCGCCGCCTCACTGCGACTCGAGCTCCCACAGCGTGAGTGGCGCGCCGCGCCGCAGCCACACCCCGAGGCCGGCCTCGCGGAAATGGCGCTTCAGGCGCGTGCGGTACCACCCCGCCGGGCGCAGGTGCACGTCGGCATCGGTGCGCTCGCGATCGCAGTTACGCTCGAAGTCGCCGCGTGTCAGGGCGCTGAAATACAGCACCCCGCGGGTGAGGCGCGCGAGATTGGCGAGCGCGCGGACCGCCTGCGCGCTCGCCAGATACTGCAGCACGTCATAGCAGACGACCAGGTCGAAGGGGCTGCGCGTGCGGTAGTCCTCGATCCGGCCACGCCGCCAGCCGTAGCGGCGGCACAGGTACTCGCTCGACTCGAGCCCGGTGTAATGCGCGCGCGGCAGCGCCCGCCGCAGCTCGCGCCCGAGTACCCCGATGCCGCAGCCGGCATCCAGCATGCGACGTACCGGAAGTCCCGCGTAGGCGACGGCGGCGGCGATCAGGCGTGCGCGTGCGCGCATCTCGGTGCGCGTCGCGACCGCGGTGCGCGGATCGTAGTAGTAGCGCCGGTAGTAGTCGGGTCCGAACTGCATGACTCACGCACCCCTGAATGGCTGCTGAACAGTTTGTCATGTTGGAGCGTGGCCCGCCCACCGGTGGCGCAGCTCCCGGCTGTATGCTCAAGCGTGGTTGCGCGCGTTGTTTGCGACAGGCTCCGGCATTTATGGCCGCCGATGAGAGGAGAGATCCCGATGAATGGTAAATCGCTACGAGTCACGCTTGCCGCGGCGCTGCTGAGCGCAGCTCTCTCGGCCTGCGTCGTCGCCCCGGCTCCTGGCTACGGCGGGGAGGTCGTGTATTCGGCGCCGCCGGCGCTGCAGATGGAGGCGGTGGGCGTGGCCCCCGCGCCCGGGTATTTCTGGATCGGCGGCGGCTGGTTCTGGGAGGGCGGACGTTACGCCTGGCATCCCGGCTACTGGTCCGCTCCGCGTGCCGGCTACCGCTGGGTGCCGCGCGAGTGGGTCCGGGCGGGCGGCGGCTGGCGCGTGCGCGGCGGCGGCTGGGTGCGGCGCTAAAGGCTGAAATCTCACCGCCCCAGGTGCCCCGCCGGGCGCCTGAGGCGGTGTCCGCCTGCGCATTTGCCTGCAGCGCCCGGCCGCTGCACACTCCGCCGCTTCGGACTTCAAGCCCCGCGAAGACCGGGGGGAGCGGACCCATGAATGCGGCATGGATGGCGGGCACAGCGCTCGCGGCGACGATGATCGTGGCGGCCATTCCGGCGGCCCGGGCCGGGGGCGGCGGCAAGTTCACGCTCACCAGCCCCGACATAGCGGCGGGCAAGACCATCGCCGCCGCACAGGTGTTCAACGGCTTCGGCTGCAGCGGCGCCAACATCTCCCCGGCGCTCTCCTGGAGCAACGCACCGGCGGGCACGCAGAGCTTTGCCCTGCTCGTGCACGATCCCGACGCGCCGACCGGCAGCGGCTGGTGGCATTGGGTGGTCTACAACATCCCTGCGGGCACGAGCTCGCTCCCCGCGGGGGCGGGCGATCCGCAGAAAAAACTCCTGCCGGCGGGCGCGGTCCAGGGCCGCACCGACTTCGGCACCGCAGGCTACGGCGGACCGTGCCCGCCGCCCGGGAAGCCGCATCGCTACTATTTCCGGCTGTATGCGCTGAAGGTCGCGAAGCTCGAGGTGCCGGCCGATGCCACGGCGGCCCTCATCGGCTTCAACGTCCACGCCGCATCGCTCGGCGAGGCGGAGCTCATGGGGCTCTATGGCCGCTGACGCCCGTCCCGAGCCCGACGGCCTGAGCACGCGCCGGCCCGCGATCTGGCCGTGGCTGCTGATGCCGCTGATCGTGCTGGCCGTGTTCTGTGCGCTGCTGCGCATGCATCATCGGCCCGGAACGCCGTGGGCGAGCGGCTGGACGCACGCCGCGAGCGATGACAGCGCCCCGCCCGCGCAACAGCCCTAGAGCCGTGTCCGCCACAGCGAAATCGCGCCCCGGGGCGCGCAGCGCCCGTGTCCCGCGCGTCGGCTTCGTGAGCCTCGGCTGCCCGAAGGCACTGGTGGATTCCGAGCGCATCCTCACGCAGCTGCGCGCGGAGGGCTACGAGGTATCGCCCACTTACGAGGCGGCGGACCTCGTCGTGGTCAACACCTGCGGCTTCATCGACGCGGCGGTGGATGAGTCGCTGAGCGCGATCGGGGAAGCGCTCGAGCAGAACGGCCGCGTGATCGTCACCGGCTGCCTGGGTGCGAAACCCGAGCGCATCCTCGAGCGCCATCCGCAGGTCCTCGAAGTGACCGGGCCGGCGCGCTACGAGGAAGTCGTGAAGGCGGTGCACGCGCACCTGCCGCCGCGTCACGATCCGTTCCTCGACCTGGTGCCGCCGCAGGGCGTGCGGCTGACACCGCGTCACTACGCGTATCTCAAGATCTCGGAGGGCTGCAACAACCGCTGCAGCTTCTGCGTGATTCCCTCGATGCGCGGCCGGCTGGCGAGCCGCCCGATCGATGAGGTGCTGCGCGAGGCCGAGCGGCTCGCCGCCGCCGGGGTGAAGGAGCTGCTGGTCATCTCCCAGGACACCAGCGCCTACGGCGCGGACCTGCGCTACGCACGCGCGGTATGGCGCGAGCGCGAGTGGCAGACGCGCTTCATCGATCTCGCGCGCGCGCTCGGCTCGCTCGGCCTGTGGGTGCGGCTGCACTACGTGTACCCTTACCCGCACGTCGACGAGGTCGTGCCGCTCATGGCCGAGGGTCGCGTGCTGCCGTATCTCGACGTGCCGTTCCAGCACGGCAGTCCCACGGTACTCAAACGCATGCGCCGGCCGGCGCACGCCGAGAACACGCTGGCGCGCATCGCCGCCTGGCGGGCGCTGTGCCCGGAGCTCACCCTGCGCAGCACCTTCATCGTCGGCTTTCCCGGGGAGACCGAGGCGGAGTTCGCCGAGCTCCTTGCATGGCTCGAGGAGGCGCAGCTCGACCGGGTCGGCTGCTTCAAGTACTCACCGGTCGAGGGCGCGGCCGCCAACGCCTTGAGTGGGCACGTGCCGCCGCAGGTGCAGGAGGAGCGCTATGCGCGCTTCATGGAATGCGCTGCCGCCATCAGCAGGCGCCGGCTCGCAAGGCGCATGGGCAAGCGCTTGCGCGTGCTGGTCGACTCGGTGGCCGACGACGTGGCGGTGGCGCGCAGCGCGGGCGATGCGCCGGAGATCGACGGCGTGGTGCGGATCGCGAGCCCGGGGAAAATCCGCGTGGGCGATTTCGCCGACGTCGAGATCGTGAGCGCGGATGCCTACGATCTCGCCGGCCGTCTCGTGTGAGGCGGCCGGCGAGACGTTGAGGTCATAGCCGCACGCGGCTCAGCTCATCGGCTTCATGTCGAGCGACTTCATGATGTCCGCCGCCTTGTCCTGGACGGCCTTCGCCTTTGCCATGGCGGTGGTGTAGTCGCCGGAGTTCGAGGCGTTGGTGGCATCGCTCCACATCGTCTTGAGCGAGTCGAGGCCGGTCTTCGCCGCCGCGACGCTGTCCTTGGTCACGCCCTTCGGCAGCTTCTTCGACTTCGACAGCGCTTCGACCCGCTTGCCGATCTCGTCGACCATCTTCGGCACCGCCGCGCTGGCGGGGCCCCAGTCGTCCTTCGCCTTGGCGAGCGCCGCCTCGGCGTCCGTCTTCTTCTGATTGGCCTTGTCCTTGAGCCCGGAAATGGCGGTGGTCATGGCCGGCGCCGCCGCCAGCACTCCCGCATAGTCGCCCTTCTGGAAGCTGTCTTTCATCTGACCGAGCTGCGCTTCGACGCTGCCCAGGTCCTCGGGGTCGTACTTCTGTGCCGCATCGCGTACCGCATCGAGTGCCGCTTCGGCGCCCGCCACGGCCTGCTCGGCCGGGCCCTTCTGCATGTTGCAGCCGGCGACAGCCAGCGCCGCGAGTATGGCGAGAAGCCAGATTGAGTGTTTCTTCATCGTGTTGCCCCTTCTGTTGTGTTGGGGAGCCGCGCACAGCCGTGGCGCGTACGCGGCAAGGCGCGAGAGATTAGCACGAATCGCGCCGCAGCGGCGTCAGCGGCTCGCCGGGCTCACGCACTCCCCGCGCACGGCATCATCGACGCTCGAGTAGTCGAGCGCTGCGGCCGGCAGCTGCGGCAGCTGCCCCCGCAGCAGCGCATCGCGCACCGTGTGGCGCAGCCGTGCCACGCGGATGTCGATGCCGCGCGATGCGAGCCAGGCGCAGAACTCGGCGACGGTCTCGAGCGCCGTGCTGTCGAGATCCGGGGACTCCTCGAAGCTCAAGACCACCCGCTGCGTGCCGGGAGACGCGAGTACCAGCTCGCGGGCGCGCATCAGCAGCGGCTCGGCATTCCCGAAGAACACCGCCTCCTCGGGCCGCAGCACCAGCAGTCCCGGAGTCCGCACCGCCTGTGGAAAGCGCTCGACGTCCACGTAGTCATGCCCGCCGACGAGACCGAGCACGGTGAGACGCGGGCTGGCGAGTGACTTGAGCAGCCAGGCGAGCGAGAACCCGATCGCCGCCAGCAGGCCGTTCAGTACTCCGAAAGTCATCACGGCGAGGACCGCGGCGAGCGCCACCTGCCGGTCGCGCCGCCAGCGGAAGTAGTTGGCAAACACCGTCACGCGCAGCGACTTGCTCACCGCGTGGATGACGATCGCCGCCAGCACCGGCTGCGGGATGCGCTCGATCAGAGGCAGGAACACCAGTACCAGCAGCAGCACCACGCCCGCCGCTGCCAGCCCCGCGTAGCGCGAGCTGGCGCCCGCGGCCTCGTTCGCCGAGGTCGCGGAGTAGCCGGCGCCCACCGGCGTCCCCTGCAGCAGTCCCGCCACCGCGTTGGCGGCGCCGAGCGCCAGCAGATCGCGGTTCGGCTGCACCGCGTCGTCGTGCTTCAGGGCGTAGGTACGGATCGAGCCGTAGGACTCCGCATACAGGATGAACATGAGCGCCAGCGAGAATTCCGCGAGCGCGGGTAAGTGTGTGCCGTCGGGCAGCACGAAGTGCGGCACCGCCGGCCTCAGGTCGATGGGGCCGGTGAGCGCCACCCCGTGGGCGGCGAGTGCCGGCGCCGCGGCGATCCCCGCGACGATGACCGCGAGCGCGCCCGGCACACGGGGCAGCCGCTCGAGCACAAACAGGCCGAGCAGCGCCGCCAGCCCGCAGATCAGCGACGGCAGGTGCCACGAGGGCGCCGCGCGCACCAGCTCGGCGATGAGCGCGAAGAACTCGCTGCTCGATGCGTGCATCCCCGTCAGCGTCGGCCACTGCTTGACCGCAATCACGAGTGCCAGGCCGAAGGCGTAGCCGCGCAGTACCGGGCGGGCGATCAGGTTCGATATCGCCCCGAGCTTGAGCGCCCCGGCGAGCAGAAATGCCGTGCCCGCCCCGACCACCAGGATCGACGCGACGGCGATGCGCTGCGCCGCCCCGGTGGCACCGAGCGCCAGCATCGCCGACGCCAGCACCGCGGCCGAGGAAGAGGTGGCCGAGACGATGGCGAAGCGGCTGCTGCCGATCAGGGCGTAGCAGATGAGTCCGCCGAACAGCGCGATCACCCCGGCCTGCGGCGGCAGATTCGCCACTCCCGAATAGGCCACCGCCTCGGGCAGCAGCAGCCCCGCGATCGCCAGGCCCGCGAGCAGGTCCGCGGAAGTAGCGCGGGTGTTGGTCATCCGCAGAATCCTACCGCGCGCTGTCGACCCGCGGGAACATGGTTCGCGGCGCGCCTTGGCCGCAGTGCCGCCCGGCGCGCATAATTGCCGCGCACCAACATTCCCGCTGAAGGGAAGGCCCATGCTCCCGAGACGCTGCTGTCTCCCCGCGCTGCTGGCGCTTGCCACCACGCTCGCCGCTGCCGCCCCCGCGCCGCCTCCCGTGGCCCCGGTGATCCCCGTCACCGAGGATTACTTCGGCACCGCGGTGACCGACAACTACCGCTACTTCGAGGACCTGAAGAGTCCGCGGGTGCAGCAGTGGATGCACGGCCAGGCGGACTACGCGCGCGCTGTGCTCGACAGCCTCCCCGGCCGCAAGGCGCTGCTCGAGCGCGTCACCGCGATCGACAGGACGCTGGTCACGGTGATCGACGTGCAGCAGCGCGGCAACCGCTACTTCTATCAGAAGCGCCGGCCCGAGGATCAGGTGCCGAAGCTCTACTATCGCGACGGACTGAAGGGCGCCGAGCATCTGCTGCTCGACCCCGCGAAGCTCGGTACGGCCAGGGCGCATGCCGCGCTCGATTTCTACGCGCCGTCCTGGGACGGGCAGCTGCTCGCCTACGGCGTCTCCCTCGGCGGCTCGGAGGACAGCGTGCTGCACATGCTCGAGGTCTCCGGCAAGCGCCCCTTCAGGGAGGCGATCGACCGCACGAGCCTGAGCGTCGTCGCCTGGCTCCCGGACAACAGCGGCTTCTTCTATCTGCGCTACAACCCGCCGACGCCGGACATGAAGCCGGCCGAGCGGCTCTACAACGCCCGCACCTACCTGCACGCCATCGGCGCGAACCCGAACGGCGCAGGCGATCCGGCGGTGTTCGGGCGGGGTGTGGCGCCCGATCTCGAGGTCCCCGAAGGCCAGGGAACCTTTATCCTGACCGCGCCCGACTCGCCGTACGCGCTCGCGGTCGCGAATCAGAATCTGGACCAGAACCCCTCGACGCTCTACGTGGCGCCTCTCAACAGCATCCGGGGCGCGCACACGCCGTGGCGCAGGATCGCCGAGGTCACCGACGAGGTGACCCAGTTCCAGCTGCAGGGCCAGTACCTCTACTACCTCACTTCCAAAGGGGCGCCGCGCTTCAGGCTCGCGCGCCTCGACCTCGCCGATCCCGACCTCGCACGCGCCGCTGTCGTCGTGCCCGGGAGCCGCGCGGTGCTCACGGGTTTCGCGATCGCGAGCGACGGCATTTACCTCAGCGCACGCGATGGCGCCGCGACGCGGATACTGCGCAGCTCCGCCGACGGCGCGCAGCAGCAGCGGGTGCCGGCACCCTTCGAGGGCACCGCCAGCATCGCCGCGGCGGATTCGCGGCAAAGCGGTGCGCTCATCGACCTGAGTGGCTGGGTCGAGCCGCCGCAGATTTATCGCTACGACCCGGCGAGCGATGCCACCACCGTTGCGGGCCTGAAGGCGGTGACGCCGCTCGACACCTCGCAGTTCACCGCCGAGGAGGTGCTCGCCACATCCTACGACGGTACGCGGGTGCCACTGTCGATCGTGCACCAGAAGGCAGCGGCCCGCGACGGCGCGAGGCCGACGCTGCTCTTCGGCTACGGTGCCTATGGAATCAGCTACGACCCGTACTTCTCGCCCATGTACATCGCCTGGATGGAGCACGGCGGGGTGATCGCCGTGGCGCACGTGCGCGGCGGGGGCGAGTACGGCGAGGACTGGCACAAGGGCGGCGAGAAGCTGACCAAGCTCAACACCGTGTTCGACTTTCTCTCCTGTGCCGAGTACCTCGTGAGCGCGCACTACACCGCGCCCCGCTATCTCGCCGGTCAGGGCGCGAGCGCCGGCGGCATCCTGATCGGCGGTGCCATCACCTACCGGCCCGAGCTGTTTGCAGCCGCCATCGATCTGGTCGGCATGACGGATACGCTGCGCTTCGAGACCACCTCCAACGGGCCGCCGAACACCGGTGAGATCGGCTCGGTGAGCACCGAGGAAGGCTTCCACGGCCTGTATGCCATGAGCGCCTATGCGCACGTGCACGATGGCACCGCGTATCCGGCGGTGCTGCTGCATACCGGCGCCAACGACCCGCGCGTCGAGCCGTGGATCATCGCCAAGATGGCAGCGCGCCTTGAGGCCGCGAGCTCGAGCGGCAAGCCGATCCTTCTCGACGTCGACGCGGATGCCGGCCACGGCATCGGCTCGCAGCGCGAGCAGACACGCCGGCTGTGGGTCGATCAGATGGCCTTCGCGCTCTGGCAGTTCGGGGATCCGGCTTTCCAGCCGCAGTAACACGACGCCCAAAAAAAGGCGCCCGGCGTGCCTCTGGGCCGCGCCGAGCGGGGAGGGTCGGGGAGAGCCTTCCGTTACTCGCGGGGGAGCCCGCGGGATGCTGCCGCCCGGGGGGCGGGAGGCGCAACCAGCAGAGTCTAGCCGGGGAGTGCTACAAACACGTTGCAGCTTGCCCGTCATTCCCACGTCATCCTCGCGGGGCATATGCGTGGGATGGCAACGCGCAAACAGCCTCAGGCCCTGCAGGCGCCCCTCCCCAGGATACGGGTGAGGCTTTCAACACTGGGGCTGGCCACCGGCTTCATTCTTCTTCTGGCAAGCGGGCTGCTTCCGGAGCGGATGCAGATCGTGAGCGCCGGCTCTGGCATCGCGCTCGCACTGCTCGGCGCAGGCTTGGAGATCTCCTCGTCGTCTTACGCCGGCCTTCGGTGGAAAGGGGCATCGCCCGCGCTTGCGATCGTGTTGGGCGGGATCCTCGGTGCCTTGCCCGGAATTCTCTCGGGCGTCTGGCTTCGTCCCGCAAGTCCGCCAGTTGCCGCCCGCTCTGCTCCCGTGAGAGCTGCCACGAAGTCGTGGTCCGAAGTGCCTGTGCCCGTGAGCCTGCAGACGGCATCGCTGCAGGGAGCGATGCCCCCCGTCGCGGCGTCGGCTGCGCCGCCGCCGCACGCCGCAGCGCTCAACGAGCTCTCCTACATCCTCGAGCAGCGAGCGCGCCCGGCTCTCGACAGTCTGCATCGACTGCTGACTTCAGTCGCCGCCGCTCCTGAGTCGACGGACCCCCTCAGCCTCAAGTCGCAGCTCGAGCCGAGCGTCACCAGCCTGGCGGAAGTTGCCACTTCCCTGGAGCGGATCGAGTCCGAGAATTCGGACCTGACGCCGGAATTGCGCGCAGCCATCGCCGGGGGCCGGCCGCTCAGCGCGCTGAATTCCAGTCTCAGTCAGCTGTCCGTCTCGCAGGGGGATGCACGCGGCTACGGGGCGACGCGTCTGCGACGCCTGGCGTCCGCGACCGAGTCGGCCAGCAGGTGGGTCGACAGCGTGGATCAGCAGCTCGGCGGCGTGCCGGGAGCCGTTCGTTGAAGCGCCAGAATCGCGCTCGCGGACGGCTACTCCACGGTGACGCTCTTGGCCAGGTTGCGGGGCTGATCGACGTCCGTGCCGCGCAGGATCGCCGTGTGGTAGGCGAGCAGCTGCAGGGGAATGGTGTAGACCACGGGCGCCTGCACGTAGGTCACGTGTTTCGGCATCTCTATGACCGTCACGCCGTCGCTCGGATGAATGCCCGCCTCCGGGTCCGCGAACACGATCAGCTCGCCGCCGCGCGCGCGAACTTCCATCAGGTTCGACTTGAGCTTCTCGAGCAGGTCGTTGTTGGGAGCGACCGTGATCACGGGCATGTCGGCATCCACCAGGGCGAGAGGTCCGTGCTTCAGCTCGCCCGCAGGGTAGGCCTCGGCATGGATATAGGAGATCTCCTTGAGCTTCAGCGCACCCTCCATGGCGATCGGATAGAGCGCGCCGCGCCCGAGGAACAGCGCGTGATGCTTGCTCGCGATGCGCTCCTGCGCCAGACGCCGGATCACCGGATCTAGCTGCAGGGTCTTCTCGATGAGCGACGGCAGCTCGATGAGGCGCGTCACCAGGCCCCGCTCGCGCTCCGGGTCGACCGCCTGATTACGCGCGAGCGCCACCACCAGCATGCCGAGGGCCGCGAGCTGCGTGGTGAACGCCTTCGTGGACGCTACGCCAATCTCCGGTCCCGCACGCGTCAGCATGACGAGCTCCGACTCGCGCACCAGCGAGCTCTCCGGCACGTTGCAGATCGCCAGCTGCGAGATGTACCCCGATTGCCGCGCGAGCCGCAGCGCGGCGAGCGTGTCCGCGGTCTCTCCCGATTGTGAGATCGTGACGAACAGCGAGTCCGGCGGCACCAGCGGGCTGCGATAGCGGTACTCGCTGGCGATATCGACCGCGCAGGGCACCTTGGCGATCTGCTCGATGAAGTAGCGCGCGACGCACGCGGCGTGGAAGCTCGTGCCGCAGGCGACGATATGCACGTTGCGGGTGCGCTTGAACACGGCAGTAGCGGCCGGACCAAAAGCCGCCTCCAGCAGCCTGCCGTTCGCCACGCGTTCCTGCAGTGTGTCGGCGATGGCGCGCGGCTGCTCGTGAATCTCCTTGAGCATATAGTGCTCGTACGGGCCCTTCTCGGCCGCATCGGCGCTGAGCGCACTCTCACGCACCGGGCGCTCGACGCTCGCGCCGCCACGGTCGAGGATGCGCAGCGAGTTCCTGCGCACCTCGGCAACGTCCCCCTCCTCCAGGAAGATGAAGCGGCGCGTCACGGGCAGGAGAGCCGCGACGTCCGAGGCCACGAAGTTCTCGTCATTCCCCAGCCCGATGACGACCGGGCAGCCCTCGCGGGCGAGGATCAGCCGGTCCGGGTTGTGCTCGCTCACCACGACGAGCGCATAGGCGCCTTCGAGCTCGGCGACCGTGGCGCGCACCGCCTTGAAGAGGTCCTTCAGGGTCTGCAGGTGGTAGTGCACGCGGTGCGCGATCACCTCGGTATCGGTCTCCGAGGCGAACTGGTAGCCGCGGCGTTCGAGGTCAGCGCGCAGCTCCTCGTGGTTCTCGATGATGCCGTTGTGGACGATCGCGATGCCATCGCGCGAGATGTGCGGGTGGGCGTTGCGCTCGCTCGGCACGCCGTGAGTCGCCCAGCGGGTGTGCGCGATGCCGATCTTGCCGGTCGTGGGATTGTGAACCAGCGCCTCATCGAGCATGCGCACCTTGCCGACGGTGCGCAGACGCGTCAGGTGCTGCGAGCCGTTGAGCACCGCGATGCCCGCCGAGTCGTAGCCGCGATACTCGAGCCGCCGCAATCCCTCCATCAGGACCGGGACCACGTCCCGCTCAGCGACCGCTCCGACGATTCCGCACATGGGTTTCCTTGCCTGTTCCCGGGCCGGCAGCCGCGCAGCCCCTTCGCAGAGGGGCGCGCGGCGCTCGCCAACTGGCGGCAAGTGTGCCTGAAAAGGGCGAACAAGGCTGAATTCAAGCCTCGGGGTGTGACCGGGTTCTGCTGCCGAGGCGTCGCGCGAGCGGCGCGGGGTTATGAGGCGGCGGCGGCTCGCGGTAAGCGGCGGACGGCGAAGATGCACAGGCCCGCCGCAAGCCCCGTGAGAAGCAGACCGAGCGTGCCGGGGAGAGGTACGGCCGAGAGGTTCAAGGTGCCGGTGTAGCTTCCGCCCTGGCTGCCCGTGTCCGTCCCGGAGATCTCGAGCACATAGGAGCCGCTCGAGAGCGTCACCGGGTTGATCTGCACCAGGGTCACCGGTCCGCTCGGCGTGATCACACCATAGTCGACGCTGCCTACGGGCGTTGTCGTTACGAGTCCGCTGGGATTCGAGGTCAGACTGTAGATGCGCGCAAACAGATTGCCGATGGAGAACACCCCGCCGAGGTCGATGCTCGCCGACACTACATCCGCCTGGGCCGAGGAAATCTGGAAGAAGTAGTCGTCGATGAAGCCAGCGGAACCCAGAAAGCCGTTCGTCGGGCCACCATAGATGTTGGAGCCCGCTATCTGCGTCGAGCCGATCGGAGTCGAGAACTGGTTCTGGTAGTTGTACTGACCCGGCACCGTATACATCGGGGCGGTCGAGGGGCACGAGAGACTCGGCCCGCTGGACAGCAGCTCGCACGACAGCGTGAGGCTCGATGCCTCGGCCGTGACCCCGCCGAGTCCCAGCACCCCGGCTAGACAAAGGCAGGCGAATCCTCTTGCATGGCTCATAGTCCGCCCCGACACGGCACAGGCGCCCTGTCACGTCAGGAGTCTGTGAGCGGTATGTGACAGCGGATTTTACGTCTGATGACAGCGTACCGTGGCGTTCCCCGGGGTGCTGTACTGCAGCAGCGGCCCTCTACAGCACGCCCCGCACGCTAACGATCAGCAGTGTGGCAAGCGTCGAGAACTGCAGCACGCGGCGGCCGGCGGTTCCCGCCGTGCTGCCGAAGATAATCTCACACGCGTACATGAGCACTGTGGCAACGAGCACGGCCTCCACCACGTTGCGGGAATTCACCTCGATGCTGCCGAAAACTGCGAGCGCGATAACCCCGCAAACGATCAGAAAATCCGTGGGGGTGGTACCAAAACGCTCCTTGGCGCTGAAGCGGACATAGGCCACGACCGCGACACCGAGCACGGCAATCACCGCGGTGATGAGCGACCGCGCCCCGTGCGGGACCGCGCCGCTGATCAGAAGATAAGCAGGCAGACTCGCGGTCGCGTAAATGGCCAGGCGCAGGAGAGTCGGCCTCAAAACCCCCGGCCAGAAGATCTGGATGGCGGGCACCAACGCCAGTACGGCTGCGATGATCGCGACATCGGGATCGATGCGCACCATCCACAGTGCGCTCAGCACCATCACGACCGGTGTGACGGCCGTGATCACCAGCAGCGGAGCCCCGAGCGTCGTCTTGCTCGCCCTGAGCGCGGCGATCGCGCGGCTCACCCTCGACTCCGCCCCGCGACCCCGGGAGATGCGCCAGCCGAGCCGCTCGGCAGCGGTGAGCGCGCCAAACAGCACCGCAATCCCTACGGCGTAAATGAGCGTGACCGTGAGGTCCGATTCGTAGCGTGACAGCACGCCGCTCACTACCAGAGCCGCCTGCACCGAATAGATGATCACCACGGTCTCGTAGTGATCGAAACCGAGCCGCAGCAGCCGATGGTGCACATGGTTGCGGGTGGCCTTGAACCAGTTCATGCCGCCACGGATCCGCTGGTAGAGCACGGACATGATGTCGGCTACCGGCAGACCGAGAATGAGCAGCGGCAGCGCGGCGCTCAAGGACGTATTGACGTGCTGCGTGAGATACACCACCAGAAACCCGAGCGTGAATCCGAGCACCTGGCTGCCGCAGTCGCCCATGAACACGTACGCCGGGTGGCTGTTGTACCTGAGAAAGCCGAATACCCCGCCAATCGTCGTGAGCGATATGGCGAGCGTCAGGTCGCCTCCCGACATGTAGCCGAAGATGGCGAGCGCAATGAGGCTCAGCATCGACTCCCCGGCCGCGAGCCCATCGAGGCCGTCGGAATGATTGATGGCGTTGATCACGCCGATGAAGGCGAACAGTGTGAACGGCTTGCCGATCGCCGCCGGCAGTGCGCTATCGATGAACGGCACACGCGACACCCACAGATCGCCGTAGTACACGACAACGCCAGCAGCCGCGAGCTGGCCGAGGAACTTCATCCAGTGGCCGATCGAACGGGCATCGTCCCAGACCCCGAAGGCGAACAGGATCAGGGAACCGATGAGGAACGACTGCGCCAGGGGATCGTGCGCATAGATCCGGGCGATTGGCAGCAGGCTGCCGAGCGCGATGCCCCAGCCGCCGACCCGCGGAATGGGCACGGTGTGCACCTTGCGCTCCTCCGGCATGTCGATGAGGCCGAGCCGGGGTGCATAGGCGCGTGCCAGGGGGATGACCAGCATGCTGACTGCGACCGCGAGCGTGAGCTGCAACAGCGGATGCATGCTTCAGTCCGGCAGGTAGTCGCGCAGCGCTGGCAGTGCGCGCGCGGCGAATTGCGCGAGCCGCGCATCGGCCGCCGGGGTCGGCTCGTCTTGCTGCAGCGGCGTAACGAGCCGCACCAGCGCGCCGTCGGTGCGATTGCGCAGCAGCGCATCCTCGAGCAGGTACCACTTCACCAGGTACTCATTGGTAATGTCGCGGCCGCGCTCCTGGAACCAGTAGTAGACGAGCTGTCGATCGGCGCCGTGCTGCACGATCACGCGATTGACCCGCAGCGGGGACCCGTTGAGGCGTACGTCCGACACGTCGTGCTGTGCGAAGTCGAGGATCCGCCAGCCGCTTCCCGGCAGGCACGAGCGCGGCGAATGCGCGGCTTCGCCCGTACGCTGCGAGGCGTAGTAGGCGACGTACAGATTTACCGCAGCGTTGGCCGGCGACTCGCGCGCAAAGTCGGCCAGCAGATAGTCATCGAGCCTCAGCTGCTCCAGGTATGGGGTCTCGAGCGCCCGTGGGCGGCCGCGCCAGGGACCGATCTGCAAAGGAAACCCGGTGAACTCCGCGCGCGCGGGCCGCACCTCGATACGCGCGGGCAGCGCGTGAGCCGGCCATACGGCTGCGAGGAGCATGATCAGCAGCACCGCGGCCGGCATCCGGGAGTCGCTCCCTCGCGTTGCCGGCGCAACTGCAAAGGGTGGAGGCGCCAGGTCGAGCAGCTCCCGCAGCGGGCGCCGCTCTCCCGCGAGCCGCAACAGCGTCCAGGCCTCTGCGATGAGCAGCAGCAGGCAGATCATGAAGACCACCCACCCCTCGAAGAGGTGCACGAAGCCCTGTGCCTGTGCCACCCCGTAACGGTCGACGAGCACGCCGATCACACCGATGCGGAAGCTGTTCATCAGCACGGTGATCGGCAGCGTCGAGACAAACAGCAGCCAGCGCATCCAGGTGGGACCGCGCAGCAGATAGGCGATGATCACGCCGAGAGTCATCAGCGGGAATAGATAGCGCAGCCCGCTGCAGGCCTCCGCCACCTGCAGCTGGTAGCTGCCGAGGTCGATGACGTTGCCCTCGAGAAACACGCTGACGCCGCACAGGCGCATGAGCGCCACCCCGAGCTGGGAGGAGATCAGCTGCAGCTCGGCGGACAGGTTGTAATAGAAGAAGTTCGGGATCGGATTCATCAGAAACAGCAGCGCGAGCGGCACCAGGGCGATCCTGAAGGCCTGCCAGCCCATCAGTGCGAGCGCCGTGCCGAGCAATACCACGACCAGTGCGTAGGTATCGACGGTCGTGATGGAGGCCAGCGCGCCGGTGAAATAGATCGCGAGACCCGCGGCTGCGAGCGCCACTCCGCTCCAGGAGCCGCGAGACGCGCTCTGCCGCAGGAGCTGGCGGCGCTGCCAGAGCAGATACCCGCTGACGAGCGGGATCAGGAAGCCGTGGCTGTATTCCTCGCGGTGCCAGATGGAGTAGAGGTACGCGAAGGTGTTGTGGAAGAGCAGCACCAGGGCGATCGCCACCAGCCCCGCCAGCGCCGCCATGAGCAGCGGCACCTGGCCCCAGCGCAGAGACGCCACGGGTGCCTGCACCGGCAGTGCCTCGCTTGGCGAATTCAAGGGACTAGCCGACTGCCAGCTCGAGGCGTGTCGGCTGGGTCAGCTGCTCCTCGACGCAGGCGCGGAACTGCTGCCGGAAACGCTCGGCGCTGAAACGTGCCGCGCTGGCGCGGATCTCCGCGGGGTTGAATCGCCCCTCGCGCCGCTCAAACTGTTGAATCGCACCGACCAGCGAGGCTGCGGTCTGCTCGGCGAAAAAGATCCCCGACCTGCCCTCGACCACCGACTCCGTGACCCCGCCCTGGGCGTAGGCGATCACCGGGGTTCCGCAGGCCTGCGCCTCGACGGGCGCGATCCCGAAATCCTCGAGCGCGGCGAATACGAACGCGCGGGCACGCTGCATGTGCTGCCGCAGCACACCTCTCGGCTGGTAGCCGAGCATCTGGACATTGCGGGGAGCAGCGGCCCTGAGGCGAGCGAACTCGGGGCCGTCGCCGATCACCACCAGCCGCCGCTCGGGGAGCTGCGCGAACGCCTCGATGATCAGCCGCGTGCATTTGTAGGGCACGAGGCGCGAGGCCGTCAGGTAGTAGTTCTCCCGAGCCGCGTCCGTGGGCTGGAAGAATTCCGTGTCGACCGGCGGATGGATCACCACCGATTCACGCCGGTAGATCTTCCAGATGCGGCGGGCGATGAAATCGGAGTTGCTGACGAAGCGGTCGACGCCGTTGGCCGTTCGGTAATCCCACATGCGCAGGTCGTGCAGGAGCTTGCGCGTCAGGTGGCCGCGCAGGCCTTTCTCCAGCCCGTGCTCGCGCAGGTACTGATGCTGCAGATCCCAGGCATAGCGCATCGGCGAATGCACGTAGCTGACATGCACCTGGTCTGGACCCGTCAGCACCCCCTTGGCCGCGCAAAAGGAGCTCGAGATCACCAGATCGAAGCCCGAAACGTCGAACGACTCGACCGCCAGGGGCATCAGCGGCAGATAGTGCCGGTAGTAGCGTCGGGCGAAAGGCAGGCGCTGCAGGAACGAGGTGCGCACCGGCCGGTCACCCAGGAAACCACGCTCCATCGGCGGCAGGAAATCTACCAGCGTGAAGAGCTCGGCCTGCGGATAGCACTCGAGGATGGCCGCCAACGTGCGCTCGGCGCCGCCATGAGCGGTGAGCCAGTCATGGACTACGGCGACGCGCAGCGGCTTCGTCACGAGCGGATGTGTTGCCTTGCAGGGAATACCCGTACCTCATCGCACGCGACGCTCTGGGACTACTGTAGCGGTCCGGCTGTGACAGTCAGGTGACGCTCGCATGTCGCTCATATGTAACGCGCACGAGCTCCTCGTACAGGGCCTCGCTGTGGCGGGCGGACTGCTCCACGGTGAAGTGCTCGAGGACGTGCCGGCGTCCCGCGGCGGCAAGTGCCCGGGCGCGCTCCGGCTGGATGAGGAGCCCGCCCAGAGTGTCGGCGAGCGCGGCGGCGTCGCCCTTCGGCACCAGCAGGCCCGTGCGGCCGTGCTCGATGATTTCCCGGGCTCCGCCGCCGTCGCTCGCCACCACGGGGAGCTCGGCCGCCATTCCTTCGATGATGACCTGGCCGAAGGGCTCTGCCGTCCTGCTGGCATGCACCAGGATATTTAGCGAGCGCAGCAGGTCAGGCACGTCGCTGAAGCCCAGAAACTCGACGTGTTCCGTGAGCCCGAGGGTCGCGGCCTGGGTGCGCAGCTGTCGCTCGAACGCCTCTTCCCCGAACATCGCGGAGCCTGCGATGAGGAAGCGGGCGGCGACCCCGGCTCGCAGCAGCCGCGCCGCGGCTTCGAGAAACACGTCCTGCCCCTTCCAGGGGGCGAGGCGGCCGATCATGCCTATCCGCGGAGTGCCACCGGGCCGCGGCGCCCACGAGCGCTCGATGTGCTCGCGGGTGATGCCGCTCGCGATGACGGCCGTGCGTCGCCCGCTGCCCAGCTGCAAAGTATTCAGCGTGCTCCTGGAATTCGCCACCACGCACGCCGGCAGGTGCCGCGCGAGCAGCCTCACCAGCCATACCGCCGGCCGCGGCAGGTAGTCCTCGTCGATGCGGTCGCGGATGTGCCAGACGATCGGTACGCCGGCCAGGCGTGCCGCCAGCGCGCCGTAGAAATCGGCTTTCAGCGAATTGGAGTACAGCAGCTGCACCCGGCGCTGGCGCGCAAAGCGGCTCACGCGGCGCGCGTATCGCCACAGGCCGCCGAGCGCGGCGAGCTGCGCGAGCCCCCCCGCGAGTCCGAGGGAATCCTTGCGGACATTTCTCAGCTTCTCCTGCAGGGGCAGCACATGGGTCTCGATCGCCTGCTGCTCGAGGAGCCGCTGTAGCGGGCCCGCCTCGGCGAGTGCAACTATGGGTTCTACGCGTCTGCGGTCGAGCGCCATGAGCAGACGGGCGAGCGCCAGCTCCCCGCCGCTCAAGCGCGCGGTGTGATCGAGGTACAGCACACGGATTGGCGGGGCGCCGCTCACGTGAGCTCACGCCGCCGCGCGCGCCGCGCCGACCTGTTGCAGCCGGGTGTATGGATCGAGCGAGCGGTCGACGAACAGCTGAAACCAGATCTCCAGCACGATCAGCGTCCACAGCTGCTGCCCCCAGTCCGCTCGCCGTCCGAGGTGATCCTGGAGCATCGTCATGACCCAGTCGCGCCGGAACAGGCCGCGCCTCGGACCGCTCAGCGATTCGAGCAGCGTGCGGGTGAGTGCTGCGAGGTCCGAGCGTATCCAGCTCGAGACCGGCATCACGAAGCCCTGCTTGCGGCGGTAGATGACCTCGTGCGGCACGTAGCGCTCCGCCAGCCGCTTCAGCACGTACTTGGTGGACCAGCCATGCGTGAGCTGCTCGACGGGAATCGTCGCGGTGAACTCCAGCAGCCGCTTGTCGAGCAGCGGCGAGCGCGCCTCGATCGAGTGCGCCATGGTCGAGACGTCCATTTTCGTGAGCAGCTGATCCGGCAGGTAGGTAGTCAGCTCGGCGGACAGCACACGGTCGGCATCGGTCGGTCCGTCGGCCCGCAGCCACGCCTCGTGGTAATGCTCGTCGGGATCCACTCTCGCGAGGCGCAGCAGCGCGCCCGCTTCGTAAAGCCGCGAGCGGCAGTCGCGCAGGCCGCGCTCGTACACGAACGCATCCCGCGCCTCGGTCGCCAACGCCGCGGACAGCATCTGCCCGCGCTTGCCGAGCAGCCCGATGAGCCGGCGCGCACCGGGGCGGGTAGCCGGCGGCAGCCAGTCCCGGCACAGCTGCGCCGCGCGCGCCACCATGGGCCGCGAGTAGCCCCCGAACGCCTCATCACCCCCATCGCCGTTCAACACCACCGTGACGTGCTCGCGGGCCGCTCGCGCCACCGCGAAGGTTGGCAGGATGGATATGTCCGCCATCGGCTGGCCGTAATGCCAGATGATCAATGGCAGATTCTGAATCTCATCCGGTGGCAGCACGTACTCGTGTGCATTGGCCCGCCAGCGCCGTGCGACCAGGCGCGCGAAGGGCCGCTCGTCAAAGCGCGGATCGTCGAACCCCACCGTCACGGTCTCGACCGGCCTACCCGTCAGCTGCGACATGATCCCTACGACCACGCTCGAGTCGACCCCGCCGGAGAGGAAGGCGCCGAGCGGCACGTCGGCCACCAGCCGGCGTGCCACGGCATCGCGCACCAGGCTGTCGGCTTCGGCAAGCAGCTCCGGCTCCGGGCGAGGCTGCTTGTGCGCATACGAAAGCTCCCAATAGCGGCGCGGCGTCGGCAACGGGCCGCCCTGCCGGAAGCACAGATAGTGGGCAGGCGGGAGCGCATGCACGCCGGCGAAGATCGTCTGCGGCGCAGGTACCGCCTGGTAGGTGAGGTAGCGGTCGAGCGCCACGCGGTCGACCTCCGGACGCACCGGCATCAGCTCAAAGAGCGCGTTCAGCGTCGAGCCGAAGGCGATTTCGCGCGTCGAGGCGAGCGCGTAGTAGAGCGGCTTCTTGCCGAAGCGGTCACGCGCCAGCATGAGCTCGTTGCGACGCTCGTCCCAGATCGCAAACGCAAACATGCCGTCGATGCGGCGCAGCAGCCCTTCGAGACCCCACTCCTCGTAGCCGTGGAGGAGCGTCTCGCTGTCGGTGCGTGAGCGGAATTGATGGCGCGGCTCGAGCAGCTGGCGCAGGCGGGCGAAGTCGTAGATCTCGCCGTTGAAGACGATCCACACATCGCCGCGCTCGTTGCACATCGGCTGGTCGCCTTCGGGCCGCAGGTCGATGATGCGCAAACGGCGGAAGGCGAAAGCCGCGCGCCCCCGGCGCAGGCTGGCGCCCGCGTCCGGGCCACGATGCAGCATGGCAGCGGCGCTGCGCTCGAGCGCGCCGGGCCCGAGGTCGCGATCGGCGACGATTCCCGCGAGCCCGCACATCAGCTCATTCCCTGCGGGTGCTCATAGACCGACAGCACCTTGCGTGCGATCACAGGCCAGTGGAAATTCTCGCGCACGAAGTGCGCGCAGGTGTCGGTTCCCGGGAGCCCTTCCAGGTGGCGCAGCGCAAAGCTGAGCGTGTCGGCGATCGCCGGCGCGCCACAGTTCGCCGTGACCAGCACCGGATCGAGCTCGAGCACCGTCTCGGGCAGCCCGCCGACGGGCGTGACGATGACCGGCGTGCCGGCTGCCAGAGACTCGATGGTCGGCAGGCCGAAACCCTCGAGCGTCATCGAGGGCATGACCGTCAGGTCCGCGGCGCGGTACAGCCACGGCAGATCCTCCTCGGCGACGAACCCCAGCAGTCGCACGTGGTCCGCCAGACCCAGCGCTGCGATCCGCCCCTGCAGCTCTGCCGCGAGCGCGCCGCGGCCGGCAATCAGCAGCAGCGCCTCCGGCGCCGAGCGACGTACCTCTCGCATGGCATCGATCAGCCCCTCGAGGCCGACGCGACGGATGAGGCGCCGCACGGAGACGATCAGCGGCCTGTCCTGCGGCAGCCCGAGGCGCTCGCGTGCCGCGCGCCGTGGCGCTGCCGCCGCAAAGCGATCGGCATCGACGCCGCCCGGCACGACGAAAATCCGCTCGCCCGGAACGCCGTACTGATGATGCAGGACCGACGCAAACGCCCGCGACAGCACCACGAAGCGGTCGGCCCGGCGGTACACGCGCCGCTCGATGGCGCGCTTCATGGCGACGCTCAGGCGGCTGCCACCCTCGGCACGCGACTCGCCCGCCCACGGTCCATGGAAGTGAAACACAAATGGCCGCGCGTCCAGCAGATCGAGCAGCGGCAGCGCGTAGGGCGCGAAGTGGGCGACGACGACGTCGGCTCCGTCGGTGCACAGCGCATCGGAAACGGCCAGGCGGCAGCCGTTCAGACGGGACAGCGCCGAGGCGCTGCGCCGCGCGAAGAACACGATGTTGTCGGGCGAATCGGCACAAGCGCTGCCCGCAAGAAGTCCGCGTACGGCGGCACCGGAGGCTGCGAGCCCGGACAACAGTCCGGCGTACATGCGGTTCAGGCCGCCCGGCTCCTCTCCGAACCAGCCCATGCCGATCGTGAGTACCCGCGTCACGCGACCCGCACCGGCAGCTTCACGCCAGCCTCCGCAAGCCCGGCCAGTCCGGGCGCTGAAAATAGTCCGATTTGCCGCGACGGCGCGCGTCGTTGTGGGAGAAGTAGCGGAATCCCCTGGACTGCAGCAGCGCGATGAGCGCCGCCTCGTCCACGGCATGCGGGTGGAACTCGATCATGATCGAGCCCACCGCATCCAGCCAGTCGTTGGCCTGCGACAGCAGCAGCCCTTCACCTCCCTCGATGTCGATCTTCAGGAGGTCGATGCGCGGCACCCCGGTGGTCTGCATCAGGGAAGGCATTGACACGCAGCGTACGGGGCGGCCGCTCGCAGCGACGCACCCCAGGTTGGATTCCTCGGATTCCGCGAACAGCACCGTGCCGTCGTGCGGCGCGACTGCAGCGACCACGATATCGAACGCTGTGGCGCCGGGGGCAAGATTGGCCCTGAGGACCTCGGCATTTGCGGCATCGGGCTCCACCATGACGATCCGCTGCGGCGCGTACTGCTCGCAGAAGAACAGGCTGGTGAGGCCGATATTGGCGCCGAGATCCACGATGATCTGCGGCCGCTGGCCGAAGGGCACGGCATAGACGCGCTCCAGCCATACCTCGCGTATGCCCTGGATATCGCCGCGATTGCGGCGATAGTGGATCGCAGTCCCGGCGCGCGTCACGATGCGCCGCCGCTGGTTGTAGGAACGAATGCGCCCGAGCCGCATTCGCCGGTAAGCCAGGACATCCCAGGCGAACGTCCCGAAGAACGAGTCCGGGGTCATAGTGCGTCTGCCACGGCTCAGTTCCAGCGCAATCGCCTGCGCCGTCCTCAGCGGCCGCAACAGCCCAGCGCTCATGGTCGTGGCGCCGTTTGCACCCGCTCCCGGTACGCGGGTTCCTCGCTGGGCGGTGCCGACGACGGCCGGCCGCGCTCGCTCAGCACTTCCGCGTAGGTCTCGAGGTAACGCTGGGCCATCGCCTGCCAGGAGTTAGCACCGGCGGCCCTCCGGGCTGCGACCCGCAGGCGCCGCGACTCGAGCTCGGATCCGAGCAGACGATTGATGGTCGTCGCCAGCTCCACGGGATTCTCCGGGTCGCCGAGTACCACGCAGCCCTCGCCGAGAAGCTCCGTACCACCCGCGGCGCTCGAGGCGACGATCGGCAGCCCGCTCGCTGCTGCTTCCAGAAGGACCAGGCCGCAGGGCTCGTAGCGCGAGGGGAAAACAAACAGATCGGCCGCCTGCATGAGCGCCGCCATGTCCTTGCGAAAGCCCAGAAATCTCGTGCGCTCCGCCACGCCCAGCTCGGCCGCCATGCGCGGGTACGGGCTCCCGGAGTGCTGACCGACTACGAGCAGCGTGGCGTCCTCGACGTGCGCCATGGCACGCAATACCGTGTCGAGGTTCTTGCGTGGGGTCTTGAGCTCTCCCGCGAACAGGACCAGCCTGCCCTCCGGCACACCGAGAGTGGCCCTGGATTGTGTCCCCGGTTTGAACTCGTTGGCATCCACACCGTTAGGGATCACACGGATGCGTTCGGCGTCGATGCCGGTTTCGATCAGCTCATTCTTCACCCGTGCCGACACCGCGATCACGAAGCGGGCCCGGCGATAGGACCACTTCTCCAGCCAGGTGCCTGCGAGGCTGTACAGCAGTTGGTATGCCCCATACAGGTCGCGTCGCAGCCGCCAGGTGTGAAACGGCGACCTTATCCAGGCGGCGTGCACGAAGTGGGAGCTGTTCACGTCTGCTGCCGCCCAGCATACGAAGCCATTGGCATTAACCAGGTCCAGCTCGCTCCGGTGCCGCAGCACCCAACGCGCCGCCTTGAGCGCAAACACCTGGTTTCTTACCAGTTCAGTCGGCCAGTGATGCACGGCTATGCGGATCCAGCTGGCATTCGCGTGCGCGAGCAGCTCGGGAGCGACCTCCGATGCGAGCAGCGCAACATGCCAGCCGCGGGCGAGCGCCGCCCTGGCAATTTCCAGGTTCACCCTCCCCTGGCCGTCGCCGCGGGTGAGCTTATGCGTGACTAATGCGATACGCATTCGTATGCGCCCTGCGCCGCGCCACCTGCAGCTCGCAATATGAGCGATCCACCGCACCGATGACGAACCAGACGATCGCGGCGATCGAATATTCGCCACCGATCATCCAAGCAGTCAGCGTGCTGATGAGAATGGCAACCATCGACAACTCGGCCGCGCTGCGGCTCCGATCCCACGTGGCCAGCGCCCTTTGCAAAGCCAGCCCCATGATCGCGAGATACAGCAGACCACCGATGAGCCCGAGTGAGTAGAAGACATTGGCGAAATCCATCTCCGCGCTGAACGCGCCGCTGCCGTACTTGATGGCGGCGAGCGTGGTCGCGCCCAGACCGTGCCCCGCCGGGGAAGTCACTCCTTCGAGCAGCGCTTGCGCGCTCAGCGCCAGGTGACCGACGGCTGTCGACTTTTCGGCATTCGTCGGGTCGAGCAGGCCCTCCACCTGGTGGGACACCAGCACGTCGATGCGGTCATCGCTCGGATGAGACGATTTCAATGCCAGCAGCGCCGCGGCCAGCACTCCGAAGCCGGCGATTGCCGCGACCAGAAACCGCGGAAACCATGTGATGCGCTTGCGGGCTAGTACCGCCCAGAGGGCCACGGACGTCAGCACCAGAAATACCATCGGCCCTCGCGAGCTGGCGAGAAACAATGCCACGACCAGCAGCGGCGTCGCCCAGATCCAGCGCGAGCGGTCGGCGAGCCAGTGCGCGACGATGACCACGGTGGTGATCAGCAGGAAGCGGGTATATTCGGAGCCGGAGCTCGACAGTCCGAACGCACGCAGCACGTCCCTCGAGACGAGCAGCGCGTTGTAGTTCGAGGAGCTCGTCGATTCCGCCCAGGCCGCCTCGAAGGGCAGTAGCCCGTGCAGCGATTGGAACAGGCCGAACGCCGCGGCCGTCACTCCGACGGGGAGGATGACGCCGCGCAGCGCCAGATCGACCACCGAGCTGTTGCCAACGCTCCGGCCGATCCAGAACCACAGCAACGGCACGAGATAGAAGAGTGCGCCTGCGAGCCCGACTTCCAGGCCGCCCTGCGCGGGGTTGAATATCTGCGCGGTCATCAGAGCGGCGAGCAGCATCACCGTCACCGAGAGCGCTCCGCTGCCTGCCGGGCGCACCCGGCTCACCATTCCCAGACAGCAGATGAAGAACGCCACGATGGGGGCGACCAGCAGCAGATAGTCGCTCGCGGGATAGCCCTGCAGGTAGCCCGCGTAACGGCGGTATTCGCCGAGCACCGCCAAGACGCCCAGCGTGACTGCCACGGCGGTTTGCCGCGAGCGCAGTGCCAGCGCACATAGTAGCGCCGCCAGCACCGCGGCCGTCGCGATGTGCTGGTGATCGAAGCGCAGCAGGTAAGGGAGCGGTAGCGCCACGAGCAGAACCACGAGAACGCCCGAAAGAAACTGCCGCATGCTCTGCGTCATGCGGCGACCTCCGCGAGCGAGCGCGTGACCTCGGTGACGAACCTCGGTACGTCGTAGGCATGCGCGCGCATGCGGCCGGCGGCGCCCAGCGTATGGCGCAGCGCCGGCTCGTCGATCAGGCGACGCAGCGCCGCAACGAGCTCAGCGACGTTTCCGGGGGCGACCAGCAGTCCGTCGACGCCGTCGGTGATGATCTCGGTTGGCCCGTCGAGGCGCGTGGCAACCACGGCCTTACCCAGGGCCATGGCCTCGACGATCACCATGCCGAAGGGCTCACCGAACGAAGCGCTCACGAGGATGTCCATCGCGGCAATCCACTGGGCGGCGTTCGCCTGGTGGCCGCTGAAGCGTACGTGCGTGGTCAAACCGAGCTCGAGCGACTGGCGCTGCAGGGCTTGCGGGTAGTCCGGCTCGAGCGCATGCGCACCGCCGACGATGACGAATAACAGCTGCGGGTTGTCGGCCACCAACTCGCGCGCCGCCTGCAGCAGCACGTGGATCCCCTTCCAGCGCTGCAGCCGCGCCACGATCCCGACGATCAACCGGTCGGCAGGCAGGCCGAGTTGTGCGCGGTTTGCCCGCGAGTCGCCCGTCCGGCTGAGGAGCTGCAGGTCGACGGGGGGATAGATGGTGCGCAGCTCGGTGCGCGGTCCGAACACGCGGCGCTGGGCCTGCGCCGCGGCCCGTGAGCACGTCAGCACGCGGCGCGCCGGCAGCAGCGCGATCGCCAGATCGAGGCCGCGGTTGCGGGGTACGCCGTGCTGCCACCACATCGCGGGCACCCCGGCGAGAAAGGCCGCGGGTCCCACGTAGAGATGCCCCTTGGGCATCCACGACACGACTACTTCCAGTCTGTTGTGCCTCAGCCACGCGGCGAGCCCGCAGACACATTTCGCCCACGACCACCCCTGGCGCAGCCTGCCGGCATGGATGACCGTGGTTGGAAAGCCCTGGCCGGCCGTCCATGCGACGAGCGGCCCTTCCTCCAGATAGCACACCCACATGGAGCTGCGCCGATCGCGGTCGATGCCGCTGAGCAGGTGCACCAGGGCGAGCTCGGCCCCGCCGCGCTGCTCCGCCAGCGGCATCACGATTCCGGCTCGCAAGCTGCCCGCGGCCGTCATCGCTTTCTCAGCAGAATGCAGTAGACGTCGCCGCCGATCGGCTCCGGCAACACGCGTCGCAGCAGACGAACGGCGGCATTCACCCATGGACGGGCTCCCAGCGCATCGCCCGAGGCCGGATAGCCCCACTGCCGGACTATCTCGAAGCCGTGCCGCACAGCCAGGCGGTCGAGTGTGGCGCCGAGCAGCGGAAACAGGTGCGTCGGATCGCCGATGCTGCCGAACTGTTTCAGGTCCGCGGTCAGCAGGTAGCGCAGTCGGGCGTGCAGCGAGCGCACGTTTGGCGTCGTGATGAGGCACAGACCCCCGTCCTGCAGGCGGCCGTGGAGGTTGCGGAAGAAGTTCTCCATGTTCTGCAGATGCTCGATGACTTCGATCGCCGTGATGAGGTGAAATCTCTCCGGTGCCAGAGTCCAGCGGTCGCCATTGAGATCGTTGGAGAACACCGGGACACCGGCGAGCGCGAACTGCGCCGTATCCAGGTCGGTCCCGTGCAGATTGCTGAATCCCCGCTCGCGCAGGCGCTGCAGCCACGCACCGCTCCCGCAGCCGACGTCGAGGATCGGCGCGGCGGGCGGCAACAGAGTCCCCACTACCCCGACCAGGGTCTCGTGCAGCCCCGGCACGGTGCGCTCGACCAGGGCGGCACTCATGACTCGGTGATCTCCAGCAGCCGCGGCGTATCGGTCAGCGCCAGCGACACCGCCAGTTGTCCCGGTCGCCCACCCAGCCTGCGCACCGGCTGAGCTGCGTCCGTCAGCGGGTCGTAGTAGCGCACGGTTGCGCCGCGGCCGGAGATCCCCGAGATCGAGATCCGATACTCCTGGGGCGGCAGATCCGCCGGGAAGTTCTCGGTCATGACATACAGCCCGACGACGAACCGGTGATCGTTCACCTGGAACGGCAGCACCGCCACCATCTGCTGCTGCGCTACCTGTTCACCGCCCGGGTCATTGGCATAGAAGGAACCGGGTCCTGCCATCCTGACGACGGAAGCTCCGACGCTTCGCGGGCTGGCGACCGGGGCAGCCCCGGCGAACTGTGCCACCGTACGGCGCAGCACCCGCATCGCGGGGCTTGGCCCGCCGTTTGCCAGCAGCATTCCGAAGAGCAGATCGTCGGGATAGTACGAGCTGTACACGTACAGTCCGGCGATCCCCTTGTTGAGCCAGAACAGCGGCGCCCGCAGGAGAAATTTCTCTTTGGCCCGCAGTGCGCGCGCGCGATCCGTGATGCCAAGCTCCCGCGGACTGAGTCCGTGCTCGGTCATGAAGTGCCGGAAATACCCGACCCCCGGTGGATGCGCCGCGCGCGCGTTCGGATTCAGCACGCGCATCAGCGTTTCGGTCTGCTGGAAGGTCTGCGCCCAACCCTCCGGCATGACAGCGCAGCCGCTCGGCACGAAGCCTCCGACGTTGTAGCGCTCTTTGCCGGCGACCATGCCGGCGTAACAGCGCGGCCCGGTGCCGTACGGGTGGTAGCTCCGGCCGCTCACACCCGGAGGCAGATCCGCGATCGCCGTGTGGAAGAAGCTGGTGTTCGAGAATCCCCAGATGATGCCGGCCGACGGATCAAGCTTGGCGATCTCCGCGACCGTGCGGCGCGCGAGCTCCCAGGCCGCGCCGCCGGCGTGCAGGAACTCGTGCGGCACCGCGGTGCGTCGCGGATCGTAGTAGTTGTTGATGTCGAGGAACTCGGATCCGAACGTCAGCTCGTTCCAGATCTCGACGTCGAAGTGCTCGCCATAGTTGCTCATCGCCAGGCGGACGATGCAGTCCACGTAGCGCAGCCAGCCGGCCGCGGTGGCCTCGAACTCCTGCGTGCCGACCGGGAACAGCGGCTGGTACTTGAGGCGCCCAAGCCGCAGCAGCGCGCCAGCGGGCACGGCGCGGGCGATTGGCCTGGAGAGCGCCAGTGTGCCGTCCGCTGCGACCTCGGTGACGAGCGGTCCGGCGTGAGCGGAGTCTCCGAGGCTCAGAATCTCGCTCCAGCCGGGCACGATTCCCACGGTGGCGCCCTGCACGACGATGCGACGGCTCCCGGCCGCACTCGCCGCAGCGGCGCGCCATTCCCCGAGCTGCATCGGGCCGGGCGCTCCGTGGTTTGCATTCAGCAGGATGGTGGGCCGCAGCCCGTGTTCCCTGAATGCACGCAGCGTGGCGACGGTGCGCGCGCCCGCCTCGGGAGTGAGTCCCTGCTCGTCCCAGCGTATCGCGTTCCAGGGAAGCTCCAGGCGCACGCGATGGAAGCCCGCCCAGGCGAGCTCCGCTGCGACCTGATCGTCGCTGCGCTCCGGTACCGCGGAGCTCCACACGACTCCGAGTCCGTCGAGATAGGTGAGCGCGGGAGTCGCCTCGAGGTAGCTTCGCCACGGCTGGCGGACGAACGAGAAGTAGGGCTGCGGCAGGTCGAGCTGCGATGGGTCGACATACGGCCGCGCCGCAGCTCCCGCCGGGCCTAGGCACAGCGACAGCGCCGCCAGTGTGAGGCTCTTGCTCAGCATATGCTCGCCGCCCGCCAGCCGGCCGCGGTTCCCGCGAGTGTCGCGCGCGTCCTCACCAGCGCCGAACGCCCTTCGGAGGCATAAAGCCGCACGAGCTGCAGCAGTCCCGGCGCGCCTCGTGTGCCGATCGCAGTCGCCCACAGCAGGAAGACCCATGCACGCGCCGCGCCCAGCGCCTCGCAAATGACCAGTGCCTGGTTGAATGCGGCATTCCGCGAGGCGACGTCCGTTACCGCCAGGCGCGCATCCTCATCGAAGCGCGCCGCCGGATAATGATCCACCGCGACCTCAGGATCGTAGATCAGCTTCCAGCCTTTGCGGCGCACCGCGAGCGAGAAGGCCAGGTCGTTGTGAACCTGCGCGCCGCTGCCTCGCAGACGCCCGTCGAAGCGCAGCGTGCCGATCGCCGCGCGGCGATAGCTCATGTTGGCGCCTTTCAGAAAATCGACCTCACGAGCTCCGCCGACACCGAGATGGTGGTTGCCGATGCAGCGGCCGTACCACTCGAGTTTGCCGACGACTTGCCGCGCGCCCACCTCGAGCCGATCGCCGTGATACACCCAATCCCGGCCGCCCACCCCGCCGATGTGCGCATCGCGCGCAAACCATGCGGCGATCCGCTCCAGCCAATCCGGCTTTGGAACGGCGTCGTCGTCGGTGATCGCGACGATGTCGCCGCTGGCCGCATCGAGGCCGCGGTTGAGTGCCTGTACCTGCCCCGGCGGGACGACCTGCACGACTCGCAACTGCGGCCAGCGCGCGGCGAGCTCGCTCGCGACGGCTAGCGACGCGGCATCGTCCGCCCGCACCACGACCAGCACTTCGTCGGCCGCGAGCTGCTGCGCAGCGACCGCCGCGAGGCACCTCTGCAGATCCGCCGGACGCCTGAAGCTGGGGATCAGGACGCTGATCCGCTGACTCGTCACAGCGCCTCCCGCAGTCGCCGCACCAGCTCCCGGGATTGCTGCAGATCCGGCCATAGACGCGGGGCGGGGACGCGCAGCATGAGGCGATAGGCGACGTAGGTCGCCGCGGCACGGTAGACGGTCGAGAGCAGCAGCCCGACCGTTGCGCCATTGATTCCCCAGCGCGGCACCAGCAGTCCCAGGGCAGTCGCCAGCACTGGCAGCGAGGTGCCCTGTATGACCGTGACCACGCCCGGGCGATTGAGGGCCAGATAGGGCTGGGTGATGACATTGGTCACGCTGGCGACGACGGCCTCGATGATCAGGCCGTTCAGCGCCCACTGCCCGGTCGTGAACTCGGCGCCATAGAGCCAGCGCAACAGCCAGCCGCCCGTGAGGATGAAGGCGAGCGCGGGCACGAGCAGCAGCGGGGTCGACACCCCGAGCACCCGCGCCGTCATCGCCATGACGTCGCGAGCCGACCGACCGGCGCTCTTCGGCAGCAACACCGGCGAGATCGCGGAGGACAGCGTCGTGATGACCCGCGACAGATTGAAGACCACGACGTAGACGCCAAAGCTCGCCGCGCCCAGCAGGTTGACGAGAAACACCTTGTCGAGCTGCGCCATCAGCGTAGTCGCGGCTTCGCCGCCGTAGGCACGCGCGGCGTACCACATGAGCGGGCCGAGCGAGCGGCGCGCGTCCGTCCGCTCGGGGCGGATGTTCCGTGCCACCCACACGGCGGCCCAGACGAACACGAATACGCCGGGCAGCAGATACGCCAGGGCCGCGGTCAAGGGAGTGAGGGCGCGGCCCATCGCCAGCAGCAGCAGCGCGGCGAGGGTAGCCACGAGGGGCAGGTAGCGCAGACGGTTGTAGAGACGAAACTGCTCCTGCAGCTGCAGCAGCGCCACCAGTACGGTGGACACGGTGGCAGGAAACGCGAACACCATCATCCAGCGCGCCCAGCGCAGCACATCGGGGCCGGCGTGCAGCAACAGCAGCGGCAGCAGACCCTCGCCCGTCAGCACCGCGAGGATCCCGGCGACTGTACTCAGCGCGATCCCCATCGCGGAGATGCCGCGCCGCCGCTGCGGGTTTTTCTTTGCGTGATAGAGCACCGCAGACGGCAGGGCCAGCGCGAACGCATAGCCGAGCAGCTGCGGCCAAAGCGTGATGGCGGCAAACTCGCCCCGGCCCTGCGGCCCGAGAAATCGCGCCGTCACGATCCCGGTGAGGACGTTCACGCACAATACGAAGCCGTTGGCTAGCGCGACGTTGGCGATGGCGCTCGCCGCCGAGCTGCCGCCCAGGAAGCGGCCAATTGCGCGAGCTGTTCTCACCTGCGGTCGTCCTGTTGACGGAGCCGGTCGCCGGCGCGGCTGCCGCCGGTAGCTTCCCTAGTAATAAGTGTCGACGGGCTCACGCGTGCCGTTCAGCACCGTGCCGATGATCGGCACATCGCGCAGCAGCTCCATGGTGCGCAACAGATCGTCCCGCCGCGTACGCCCCTCGCCGACCACGACGAGTGCCGCCTGCGCGTGGCGGGCAAAGGCAAGCGCGTCATCGGCCTGCAGCACCGGGGGCAGGTCGAACACCAGCGTGCGATCGCGGTAGCGGTTGCGCATCTCGACGATCGTCTGCTCGGTGTGCTGCGTCGAGAGCAGCTCCGAGGAATCGAGCGAGCGCTCGCGCGCTGGCAGGATCACCAGCCGCTCGTAGCCGCCGAGTCGCAGCATGGCTTCCTGCAGCGGTGCCGAGCGTCGCAGGCAGTCGTCTATCCCGACGGTCGGCTCGACTCCGAAGCGTCGATGGATACTCGGGCGTCTCAGGTCCAGATCGATGAGCAGCGCAGTGCGCTCGGGATCGGCGGCGATCGCGATGGCGAGATTGATGGCGGTGAGGGTCTTGCCGGTATCCGTGGCGGCGCCCACCACCGCGAGCGAGTTGACGCCGAGTTTGTCGAGCCGCCGTAACACCTGCGTCCGCAGCATCTTGTACGGGCCGCCGTTGCGGCCCGCGGCTGCCGGCGGCAGGATGCGCTCGTTCTCCAGATTCAGCGGATCGATCTCGACGACGCGCGTTGCCACCCGCAGCGAGTCGCTCTGCGGCCGCAACTTCTGGTGCAGCGGGATCGGGGCATCCGCCGGCGGTGCCGCCGCCTCCCCCGCCATGCGCTCCGCCGCGCGGATTGCGGACTCGGCGGCGCCGGACTTGTCAACGGGAAATACGAACATTCCTCAGACCTCGATCCCCATACGACGCAGCGCCACGACCCATAACACGTCGAGCGGTCGGTAGAAGACGTGAATCAGAGCGAGCGCCAGGATGACACTCGTCGCGCCGCCGAGCAGTGCGTTGCGCTTCCAGCGGCGCGCGCGCGCCAGATCGAGCGCCGTAAATATGTGCGGGATGCGCGCCAGCGGCGGCGCGGCAAGCAGCTCCTGCAGATCCTGGCGCCCGCGCACGCTCGGGTCGGTGCTCTCGAGCGTCGCCACCGCGCCGAACCCCGCCGCCAGCGCGAACATGACTCCGAACAGCAGGATCAGCGGCCGGTTGGGTGTCGTCGGCTCCTCGGGTGTGAACGGCGGCTCGATCAGCGTGAAACGCTCGCCTTTGCGCTCGGTCTCGAGATTCTGCGCTGTCTCCGCGTCGTTCTGCTTCTGCCGCACCAGGCGGTAGTCGCTCTGCGCGGACTCAAGGTCACGCAGCATCGCGTCGTAGTCGCGCTCGACCACCGGAGTGCGGGCCAGGTGCCTTTCCAGTCCGCTGAGCGATGCCTCGAGCTGGTCGCGCTTGGTGCGCAGGGCGCGTATCTGGTTGACCGCCGCTTCGCGCTGCGCCTGGATCTGAATGTACGGCGGGTTGTCCGCACTGGAGCTCGGCGGTTTTTCGTCCGGGTCCGCCGGCCCTGCGCCGTCAGCGGCCGGTGGGACGGAGGCAGCGGGCTCCGCCGTCACGCGCGCCTTTAGCGAGCTCACGAGCCGTTCGAGGCGCACGACGTCGGGATGATCGGGCGAATAGCGCTGCCGGGCGCTGGCGAGCTGCGTCTCGGCTTCCTCGAGCTGCCGGCGCCCGTCGTTGTCCTCATCGCGCGCGGTGTTCGCGTCGGACGCGGCACCGGCCTCCAGACCCTCCATCTCGCGCTTCATCCGCTTCACGTCCGGATGGTCCGGAGAGTACATGGCGAGCAGGCGTGCGTATTCGCTGCGGACGTATTTCAGGCGATCGGCGGGCGACTGCACGCGCTCGCCGGTCGAGGCGTAGATCTGGGCGGTGGGGTTGATCTGCGCGAGTTGCGCGTCGAGGTAGGTCACCTGCTGCGCGAGCGAGGTGAGCTGCGAGTCCGTGTCGCGGATCTCCTCCTCCACGCGGGTCGCCTTCTGCTCGTTGAACTGCGTCAGCTCCGGCAGCTCCTCCTCGTGTTTTTCCTTGAAGTCGGCGATCTTCGACCGCAACGAACGGATGTCCTTGTCGAGCCGCGCGCTTTCGCCGCTGAGGAACACGGCGGCGTCGCGCGAGCTCTGCTCACGAGTCTCGATGTTCTGCTGCAGGTACAGCGACACCAGCTCGTTCGCGACCTTGGAAGCGAGGTCGGCGGACGGGCTGGTGTAGGCGATCGAAAAGGCGATCGTCGCCTTGGTCGGGTGCCCGTCCCGGGGGTCGATGACATCGGCGCTGATCATCTCGAGTTTGGTGTCGAGCCGCATCTCCTTGATTACTTCCTCGCGCGGGCGGCTGCGCCGCAGCCGCGGATACAGGCCATAGCGCTGGATGATCGCCATGAGATTCTCGGTCGTCATGACGCGCTGGCTGATGACCTGCACGCGCTGCGCTGCGTAACTCGAGACCGTCGAGCGCACCAGCTCGCTTGGCAGCTCCTGCTGCTCGATGAGGATCGTGCCGGTCGCGGTGTAGCGCGGCGGCCAGAAGAGCGCCGCGAGCAGGCTAAGCAGCAGCACACCTCCGACGACCAGCAGCAGCGGCCGGCGGCGGCGCCGGATCACCAGCCACGGGCTCGGCGAGCCCGGCAGACCGCCCGGTTCTTCGGTTTCCGTCATAGCCGGCTGCTCTGCCAGACGACGCTGAGGCGCGCCTGGTTGCCGTTGGCCCACTCGGGAACGTCGTAGTTACGCGCGCGTGCCCGCACGTACATCGCCGACAGCACCCAGCGGGGCGAGAAGTGATATTGCCATTCGGCGCTCGCCTGGCCCCACGCGGCGCCGCTGTAAACCTGGTAGCGGAATGAGATCTCCGGAGCCAGGTAGTAGGTGAGAGATACCGGATCAGTGCGGATGGCGTTGCACGACAGGTTCAGCGTGCTGCGCTCGGTGAGCGTAACCGCCGCGCTCAATGCCGCGACGTCCTCGCGGGCGAGCAGTCCGAGTCCGATCGGCAGCACGGCGCGCTTGACCGACAGGTCCCACTGCACGCGCTCTCCCTGACGGGTGGCGCCTGCCTCGAACACGCCGCTGGTCGGAGCCCCCGGGTTGCCCGGAATCTCGACACGCGTGGCGCCGACAGAGGCCCGCCAGGAGTACTGCTCGGTCAGGTTGCGCTTCAGCTGCAGGCTCGCCGAGGAATCCCGCTCGCGTACGCCGCTGCGCGGAGTCAGCTGGTCGGCTTCCAGGTTGAGCGAGCCCTGCAGCCGATCGCTGAAGCTCCACGTGGGACCGAGTTGGACGCCGCCCCAGTCGTAGCTCGTCAGCCCGTACTGCTCTGCCTGACCGTTATAACGCGTGATCTGTCCGAATCCCTGCAACGACCAGGACAGGCGCTCGGTTGCGAGGTACTGATAGCCGAGCGAGGCGTTGTAACCGTCATGGCGGAAATTGACGTTGGTAATGCCCGTCTGTCCGAGCTCACTAGTCACGGTGCTGTCGGTCTGGGCCAGGCCCGATGCGTTCCACTGCCCGCGCTCGCCCTTGTCCTGAAAGGCGAGCGCGAGGCTCCCGGTCGTGGTGTCGAAGTTCTTTTCCTCGTCGTAGCGGATGACGGCGAACCGCGGCGTCAGCGTGAACTGTGAGACCTCGGTGGCCATCTGGGTGTTGCCGTCCACTGCGAACTGTGCGGAGCGGTCGGCGATGTTCGAGCCGGCAAGCAGCGCCGGATTGGTGACATAAGCGACGATGACGTTCGCATCCAGCGTCTCGCTCCAGTCGACAGCCAGCGCCGTCCGGCCCGCACCCATCGTGACGATCATTGCGCTCATGAGTTTGACGATGCGCGCATCGCGCCTCACGGCACGACAACCGTGTCACCGCTCTGCAGCAGGATGTTCTGCGCGAGCGCGCGGCCGCGGCGCACGTCGTCGTAACGGAACCGGAACACCAGCTGCTGCTCCCCCGCGCGCCGCAGGATGCGAATGCCGTCCACATCGGCGAACGGCGTGGCGCCGCCCGCGAGGCTCAGCGCCTGCATCACATCCATCGGGCGAATGAGGAGAAAATTCCCCGGGCGATTGACCTTGCCGACCACGAAAATCATGCTGCCGGTGACGGTCTTGACACTCACCGTCACCACCGGATCGGGGATGTACTTGGCGAGTCGCGCAGCGAGAACCGCGCGGATGTCCTCGACGGTGTGTCCGCCGGCGTCGAGGTTCCCGGCCAGCGGGAAAGTCAGCCCGCCGTCGGGACGTACCAGGAACTCGCCCTGCAGGTCCTGCTCCTTCCATACGGTTATCGTCAGGCTGTCCCCGGGCTGCACGAGGTATGTGGCATCCACCGGCGGCGGGTCGCTGCTGTCGGCCTGCGCGGCGACGGCCAGCAGACCGAGGAGCCAGAACGAAGCGACGGTGATACGGACGGCTGCCATTGCGGTTTCTCAGTCGTTGCTGCGAGCGCCGGCATGGGCGGCCAGCACACCGGGTCGCGAGCAGCGCAGAAGGGTAGGCACGACAGATGACAATGTCGTGGCGGGTACAACTCCCGACTGCCGTCGCATGCTGTAGTTCTACGATCTGATGCTAGCTGTCATACATGACGGTTTCGTTTCGACAGACATCCTCAGCCCGCGCGCCTGGCGAGGCGCGCAAGTGCGAGCCGCGCCTCGCGCGTTCCGTTGAAAGAGGGGTCGCCGGCGAGCGCCGCCTCGAGACTGGTGCGCGCCTTGTCAGCCTCGCCCGCCTTCAGGTAGGCCATGCCGAGGTGATAGAGGATCACTTTCGAGCCCGGCGCCTCTCCGGACGCACGTTGCAGCGCGGCGAGCGCTGCCGGCACCTCGCCGCGCTGCAGTCTCACCCAGCCGTAAGTGTCGAGCAGCGCCGCATCGCCTGAGTCCGCGAACGCGCTGGTGAGGTCGCGCGCGCGATCGAGACTCGTCTCATCGTGCCGGTAGGTGGCGAGCAGCATCGCAAGATTGTTGGTGGCGAGCCTGAGGTTCGGCCGCTTCCGGTGCAGAGCCTCGTATTCGCGCAGCGCATCCTCCACCCGGCCCTGTCGCAGATAAGCCTCCGACAGATCGACGACCAGCGTCGGCTCGCTGGTCGCCCTGACGCCGCTCTCGTATGCGGCGAGCGCGCCGGCGGTATCCCCGGCGGCGAGCTCCGCGAGCGCCAGATTGCGGTAAGGGAGCCACCAGGCTGGAGCGAGGCGCACGGCATCGCGCAGCGCAGCCGTCGCCTGCCCGAAGCTCTTCTGAGCCATGTACAGCTCACCGAGCAGCTCATGGGTCGCGGCGCTGGCGGGCATGCTTTGCGCGGCGTTGCGCACCAGCTCGAGTGCCTGCGCGCCCCGGCCGCGCCCGAGCCGCAGCCGTGCGAGCGCGGCGAGCGCGTCGGTGCCCGGGGACTCGAGTTGCACGGCGTGCTCGAGCTCACGTTCGGCATCCGCGTCGCGGTGCTGGCGCTCGGCGACCAGCCCCGCCAGATACCAGCCGCCGCTCGCCCGTGGCTGCAGGGTCTGGAGCTGCTGCGCGGCGCCGCGCGCGGCGGCGAGGTCGCCCTTGGCGAGATAAGCCTCGACGAGAGCCGTGCGCACCGCGCCCTCCGTCGGGCTCGTCCTGACCGTGTCCTCGAGCAACGTCACGGCCTCGGCGGCGCGCTGCGTACGCATCAACAGCTGACCGAGGTCGACGCGCACGCCGGCGTCGTTTGGCGCAGCCATGAGCGCGCTCCGCAGGCTCTCCTCGGCCAGCGATGGCGACTCATTCGCAAGATGCGCGCGCGCCAGAGAGCGCAGGATCGGTACCGAGCCGGGCTGGTCGCGCAGCACGGCGCGCAGGTCCGCGATCGCGCCCAACGGGTCCCCGTCGCGCAACGACAGATTGGCGCGCAGCACCAGCGCATCGTTGTCCCGCGGGTTGTCGCGCAGAGCCTCCATGAGCAGCGGCGCCGCGGCCGCGTAGTCCCCGGCGAGCACGTCGATGGCCGCGAGCCGGTCGCGGGCCGCCACGCTTTGCGTCCCGTGCGGATCGCGCGCAATCACGCCGCGGTACGTTGCTACGGCCTGCGACGTCTCGCCTGCTTTCTGCTGCAGAGCACCCAGAGCAAGCTGCAGGTCGTAATTGTCTGTGTCGTGTGCGATCAGTGCGCGCAGTGCCTGCTCGCCGCGTGCACTGGGTTGGTGGGCGGCGAGAAACTCCGCGTACGCGAGTTGCGCCGACTCGTTAGCCGGCAACTCGGCCGCCGCCGCCCGCAGCGTGCGCTCGGCCTCGTCGAGATGCTGGCCGCGCAGATAGAACGCGGCGAGCTGCAGGCGTGGCGCGAGCTCCTGCGCGCGCAGCTTTGCGATACTGCTGAGCTGCTCCTCGGCGAGGTTCTCTTCGCCCTGTGCCAGGTACAGGCCTGCGAGCAGCTGACGCAGCGATACGGCATCCGGTGTGCGCGCCAGCGCCGTCTGCAGCAGCTTCAGCGCCTGCTGCGGCTCGCCGGTCTCGCGATACAGGCCGGCGAGCGCCGCGATCGCGTCCGGATCCGCGGGCGCGAGGCGCACGGCGCGCTCGGCGTCGCTGCGCGCCCCGCTCGGATCCTTGAGTCGCAGGCGCGCCGCCGCGCGCACCGTCAGGAGCTGCGCGTCGTCGGGTCGGAGGGCGAGCGCAGGCTGGATGAGCGTCAGCGCCTTCTCCGGGTGGCTCGTGAACAGGTACAGCCGCGCCAGGGCCGCGCGCGCTTGCGCATCTCCGGGATTCTCGTCGATCGCACCCTGGTACATCGCCGCTGCGGCCCGCGGGTCGCCCAGGCGCTCGCTCACACGCCCCATGAGGTAGCGCGCCTGCGCATCCTCAGGCGCGATCTGCAGGGCGTTGGCGAACTCGACGCGCGCCTTCTCGAGCTTACCGTCCGCGAGGTACTGCTGGCCGCGGGCGATGTGGCTCGCGCGGCGGGCATCCGGACCCCCACATCCGCAGAGCGACCCGGCGATCCCGAGCAATGCGAGCGCCGCGAATGCGGCGACGCGCCCGGTTTGCGCTAGCGCGCGAGGAGCGGCGCGAGCGGACCGGAAGATGAGGCGAGAGCCCCGCGCCGCCACAAAATCAGCCCGATGAGGCCCGCCAGGCCGCCGAGCAGCAGCGTACCGCTCGCCGGCAGCGGCACTGGAGCCGCGGGCGTAAAGTTGAGCGAGAAGGAATAAGCGCCGAGGTCGAGTGGCCCGCCGGCCACAGCCATGATGTCGGCGAAATACGCGCCCGGCCCCGCCACCTGAAAGGACAGCCCCCAAGTGCCCGAGTCGGCATTCGCCCACGGCGACACAATTCGGCTTGCGGTGGCCGACATGAAGCTCAGGCTGCTGAGCGCCTGCGGCCAGTCGAGATTCGTGAGCTGCACCGAGACCGTTCCGGGACCGGGCGCCTCGAATGAGAACACCGCCGTCTCGCTGCCGCTCACCAGCGTCGTATCCGATATGAGTACCGTCGAGGCCTGAGCCACGGTCGCGAGGAGCGCATAGAAGAGTAGCGCCACCAGCCCCGCCACCCGCGTCAGCGGCCCGCGGCTGGGAGGCAATTTCCCCGTTCCTTCGATCGCTTTCACGGTCGTGACCCCCTTACTGTTCCGCCGCGAGCGCCAGCCGCATGGCATCGCGCGAGCCCTCGCCCGGCTGGGCCTGTGCAACGACCGCGGCGGATCGATAAACGTACTTGGCGTACAGGTATTGGCGCAGCGACTCGAGGAGCTCCACGGGACCACGTCGCGGACGCTCGGTCTGCTCCAGTTCGCTCAGCTTCAGCGCCGCGTACGGCTCCTGCGCACCGGTCAAGGCCAGCAGCGCGATGTCGTCGCGGTCGACGTGGTGATCGGCGCCGACTCCGCCGTTGATGATCCCCTCGAGCTTGGTCGCGTCGATGTCGAAGAAGCGCAGCAGCTCCGCTCCCGACTCGACGAACACCGGCACGAGATTCCTGCCTTGAACCTCGGGGTCATAGAGCGGCCCCAGCTTCGCCAGCATGCTCTTGACGGCGAAGCGAATGACATCCGAGTCCCGCACGCCGAGCCGCGCGGCAAGCTTTTTCACCTTGCGGACGTCGGATCTGTTCATGCGGATCGAGACAGCCTGCTTGCGGCCTTCAACCACGACTGGCCCACCCTGGTATGCGGATTGTTGTGCGAAGCCGCAGAGGACAGTAGGCCGAATGTGTTGCAGAGATTTTTCGCTTCGATGACGGTTGCGCCGCTCTTTGTGCGCAGCGGGATGGACAGCGGTGCTCGATGTGAAAGAAGGGGGTGTGCCGCTGCAGCGCGGACGTGCAGCAGCCAGCGGCGCACTTGAAGGACTGCAGGAACGACGCGCGGCGTGAGCGGCGCGAGTGGCGGAGTCAGCTCACGCGCGCAGCACGCGCGCGGCGGGCCCGAGCCTCAGGGGGTGCCGGGAGGAGTTGCGGGAGGCGTCGCGCTCGGAGGAGGAGCGGCGTCGCTCTGCGGGGTGCCCGGCCTGGCGCCGGGGTTGAGCTGGTCCTGTGCACTGGAGCGGTAATCGTCGATCAGGTTTTCGTTTCGCGCGCGCTTGATCTGCGTGAAGGGCTCGGATCGCGCCAACTGTGCCCAGAATCCCTGGCGCTCAAAATGCGTCAGCACCTCGTCGTTGAGCCGGTACAGCGCGAGGTTGTGATCGACACAGGCATGCAGCTCACGGTCGCGCAGTGTCAGCAACTGCTTCGCGGCCGCACCGTCGGTTTCGGTCTCGCGCAGCTTGTCGATGGTCTCCCGGAACTTGGCGATCAGCTCCTGCATCCTGGCCTTGTACTGCCCGAGCTCCTGCTCGCTGGCTTCACGTTGCGAGCTGCTCTGTGCGAGCGCCGCGGCCGCTCCCTGCGCGCGCCGCTCGATGGCCTGTTGCCCGGCCTTGAGGGCGTCGCGGTCCTTCTGCGCCTGGGCGAGCTCGTTCTTCAACTTTTCGTTTTCCGCCTGCAGGCTGGTGCGCTCGGAGGCAAGCTGCTGCAGCTGCTCATAGAGCTGGGCGCCCGCATTCGACCCGGAGCGTGCCGTCTGCGCGCTCACCTGCTGGCCGAGCACCGCAGCCGCCATCGCCATACCCACGATCCACCGATGCAAGGGCTGCATTTTGAGGCTCCTGGGGTCGGCGTGGGCGAATCAGCCCCGCGAGACGATCCGCAGACTGATGGGCTCCGGCATGTCGGCCGGAGGGGCCTGATTGAGGCGGCCGAGCCGCGACAGCGCCTGCTCGATGGCCTGATCGCGCGCGCGGTCACCGCTCCCCTGGGCGACACGCACACGATCGATCGACCCGTCGCCGCGTACCCACACCTGCACGATGAGCGCGTACTCGCCGCGCCGGGCCGAGGTGTCGCCGTTGAGCTGGCTCAGGATCTCATCCTTGAGCAGGGCAGCGTACCAGGCATAAGCGCTGCCGCCCCCGGCGAGCAGATCGCGTCCGCCCTTGTTGGCCAGCAGCCCGAAGGCATCGCCCCCGCCGTTCGCATCGGCGTCGAGCCCGAGCTGCTGCCCGGGCGGCGGCTGGTTGGGTTGCGTCGGGTCGGGCTTCGGTTGCGGCACGTCCACCTTTTCTTCGGGAGGCGGTGGCGGCGGCAGATCCGGCGGCGGCGGCGGTGGGCGAATCAGGTGGACCTCCTGGATCACCTGCTTCTGCGCCGGCACCGGGCTCTTCAGGAAGCTGCGCATCATGGCGAAGGTGCCGGCGCCGATTATCGAAATGACCAGGCCGAGCAGCACCATGGGAACGTAGCGGCGGCGTCTGCGGCGGCGTGACGGGAGCGGCTTGTCCATTGCTACTTCACGATCTTCTGCGTCACGAGTCCGAGCTGGGTGATCTCGAGCCGGCCGAGGAGGTCCAGCACGTCCACCACCCGCTGGTACTGGATAGTGGAGTCCGCCTTGATGATGACTGGAAGATTGGGATTCGCGGATTTGTACTGGCGCAGCATGTTCTCCAGCTCGCTCATGCTCACCGGGTAAGTGTCGAGGTAGACGGTGCCGTCGGCGCTGATGGTGATGGCCTTGGTCTTGTTCTCCGCGAGGCTCGGCTGCGCGCTCGCCTTGGGGAGATTGACCTTGATGCCCTGCACCGTGGCGGTCGTCATGATGATGAAGATGACGAGCAGCACGTAGGCCAGATCGAGCATCGGCGTGATGTTGATCTCGTCGTAGACGTCCTGGTCACCGCCGACCGGGCCTGACATAGCAACGGCTCCCTCAGGAATAGGTTTCCGCAATGCGCGCCACGAACTCGTCGGCGAACACGCGCATATCCGCGCTGATTTCCTTCACGCGGGTGTTGAGGTAGTTGTAGCCGAACAGGCACGGGATCGCGACGCCGAGTCCGGCAACCGTAGCGACCAGCGCGGCGGCGGTGCCGGGCGCGATCGCGTTGATGTTGACGTCGCCCGAAGCCGCGATGGCCGCGAACGTGATCATGACGCCGACCACGGTGCCGAGCAGCCCGAGGAAGGGCCCGCCCGCGATCGCCACCGTGAGCCACACCATCTGGCTGTTGAGGCGCTGCATCAGCCGCGTGAGCGAGGCATCGAGGCTCGCGCGAATCGCCTCGATCGACTGCGCCGACAGCGAGCGCACCCGGTCGGCGCCGGCCGCCTGGCCCTCGAGGCGCTTCATGGTCTCGCGCATGCCGTGGTGATAGATCGGCCAGAGCGTGGAGGAGCCGAAGTCCTCGTCCTCCTCGAGCGCAATGTCGTCCTCCTTGCCGCCACCGAGCTTGCGCTCGAGCGCCGCCGGATCGGCCGACATCTCGTTGAAGGTGACGAGAAACTTGCGGTTGCCCGCCGCCACGCGCGTCAGGAACAGCGCCTTGCCGGCCATGATCGCAACCGCCATCAGGAACATGAACGCGAGCAGGGCGATCACCACCCAGCCATCGACCGTGACGTTGCGCAGCGTGGTCGCGAAATACGACTCCTTGCCGCCCTCGCGTTGTGTGTCGCCGCCGTACACAACCAGCGGTGCGGCCATTCCCTGACTGCGCGCCGCCGCCTTGAGCCACTCGGCGCTGCGCGCCGAATTGGCGACCTCGAGCTCGTCCATCTGGCCGCTCAGGTAGTTGCCCCTGGCAGCCGAGCCGCCGATCGTGAGTACGCCGCCGATCTCCTGCGCCTCGCCGTCGGCATGCCCCGCATCGCTGCCGTCGACGAACAGCGTCAGGTGGCCGTCGCCGATGCGGATCGCGAGATGGTGCCACTCGCCGGTGGTCAGCTGCCCGTTCTGCGTGACTGTCAGCGGCGTGCCGCTGCCGCCGTTGTAGCGCGCGAACGCCTGCGTGCCGGCGACGCCGAGCACGAGCTCGCGCCCCTGATCGGCGAGCTGCGCGACGTAGGCGTCGTTCTGCGCTGCCTCGATCCTCACCCAGGCCGAGAGCGTGAAGCCCCTGCCGGCCGCAAGATGCAGCGCGCCGCCCGCTGGGATCGAGATCGTCTGAGCGCCGGAGAATCTTGCCCCCGAACCGATGAGCGACGCGGGAGCGATCTGTGCATCGAAGGAGCTCGGCTCGCTCTTGTAGCTGGTCGCGTCCTGCGGCGCGCCCTTGGAAGCGGCGAAGTGGTAGTCGAGCACCTGGCTCGTGTCGTAGGTGCCGGCGGCATCGGCGGCACTGGTCGCGTTTTTGTTGCCGTAGTAGAGAAACACCTTGTCGCTGTTCGCCCCGCCGGTGAGGCGCGGCAAGCGCACCCACACGAGCGCGATCTGGTCCCGCGGATCGAAGTGCTCGATGTGGAACTTGAGGGGTGTTTTGTCATCGGCGGCGATGAAGCGGAAATCCGCGCCATCGGGCTTGGCGTCGCTGAAGTACTGGAAGTTCCCGAGGCTCAGCCGGATGAGGACCGGGACGTCGGTTGGCGCTGCCGGTATGTCGGCGCCCTTGGCAGTCAGATCGAAGTCGATCTCCTTGCGGTAGGCCCAGTCGCCGTTCCACCAGGCGTGCGCACACATGCTCCAGCCGCCACCGATCACGACCAGCCCCGCAGCGGCCCACAATCGAACCCAGTCCCTCAAGAGTCGAACCTCGCGCAAGTCAGTGAGCCGCCGATGGCCAAAAGGTTGATTATTTCGTCCTCGTGTGACGGTTCTGTTTCACCCACGCTCAGGCACAAGCTCGATCGAGTCCGCCCTTGGGGGACCGCCGCGTGGCGAGCGCGTGCGGGCGCGGGATCGACCCGCGGCAATCTGCGGTTACCGGCGGAGCCGGCAGCGGCAGGCGCTAGCCCGAAGCGCCCTTGAGACTGGCGAGCACGCTGCGCGCCTCGCTCGCGCCGGGGAAACTGCCGGCACCGGCGAGCGCGCTCTCCAGGTTGGCGCGCGCGCCCGCACGGTCGCCGGTGCGCAGCTGGGTCAGCGCCAGGTGGTAGCGGATGAGTCTCGATTGGGGCGCATCGGCCATCGCCCGCTGCAGCACCGCTAGTGCCTTCTGCGCCTCGCCTCGTTTGTAGAGCACCCAGCCATCGGTATCGAGCAGTACCGGATCCGCGGATGAAGTGAACGCCGCGCTCAGGTCGCGGGCGCGGTCGAGACTCGCCTGATCCTTGCGGTAAGTGACCAGCATCTCGGCCAGCGTGGCTGCGATCTTCGGCTCCGGGTTGTGTCCATAGAGCGCCTCGCAGGTCGAGATCGCCTCGTCCACCCGGCCCTTCTGTTCATAGAACACGGCAAGCTGCAGCGCGATCTGCGGCTCTGCGGGCGCCGCCTGGATCCCGGCCTGCAGAGCCTCGATCGCGCCGGCGTCGTCGTGCTGGGCCTGCCGGGCGATCGCGAGATTGTGATAGGGATACCACCAGGCGGGTGCGGTGTGTGTGGCGCGCTCGAGTGTCGCGGTCGCGTTCGTGAGGTCGCCCGTGGCGAGGTACGCCTCGCCGAGCATCTCCAGAACCGTGGGATTCTCCGGGTGCCGCGTCAGCGCGCTCTGCAGCCGCGCCACGGCCGCGGCAGGCTTGCCGCGCTCGAGCTGCAATCGCATCAGTGCGACGAGCGGCGCCAGCGCGTCCGGCTGGACCTCGAGCGCACGCTCGAGCTGCTTCTCGGCATCGTCGAAACGCTTCTGCGCCTCGTCTGTCTGTGCGGCCGCGTAGAAGCCGGCCGCCGACTTCGGCTGCAGCGTCTTCAGATCCTCGGCGGCGGCGTGCGCCGCGGCGAAGTCTCCCTGGGCGAGATACGCCCGGATGAGCGCCTCGCGCGCGCCGGCATCCGCGGGGCGGCGCCGCACACCCTCCTCGAGTACCGCCACCGCCTGTCCGACTCGCTGGGTCTGCTCATAGAGCTGGGCGAGATCGCCGCGCACGCCGGCATCGTCCGGAGCGATCTCGAGTGCCGCGCGCAGCTGCTCCTCGGCGAGGCTTGGCTGCCGGTTGGCGAGCAGCGCGCTCGCCAGCATGCGGCGCACCGGCACCGCCGCCGGGTCGTTGCGCAGCACCGCGCGAAAATCGGCGATCGCGGCCGCGGTGTCGCGCTGCTCGAGCTCGAGGCCGCCGCGCATGCGCAGCGCTTCGCTGTCCTGCGGGTTCTCGGCGAGCACCGCGTCGATCATCTTCTCGGCCTCGGCACGCTTGCCCCCGGACAGGAGTATCGCGGCGATCCGGTCGCGGGCAATGAGCGCATTGGGACCGCCTTCCGAGCGCTTGAGCAGCGCCTCGTAGGCCGCCAGCGACTGCTCGCTGGAGCCGGCGCGCAGCAGCAGGGCCCCGAGCTCCAGACGCATTGCCGCGTCGGCGGGCTCGGCGGCGATGAATCCCTCGAGCAGCTGCTGCGCGGCGGCGCGCGATCTGACGCGCTCGACGAAGGCCGCCAGCGCCAGCTTGGCGTCGTCGCTCTCGGGGAAGGCCTTGACTTCCTCCTCGAGCGCGCGCTGTGCATCGTCGTAACGATGCTCATCGGCGTACAGCCCGGCGAGCCGGCTGCGGTAGGCGGGCACCGTCGGCTTGAGCGCGATCAGGCGGCGCACCTGCTCGATCGCCTTGTCGGAATCGCCCGTACCGACATAGATTGCGGCCAGCACCTCGCGCAGGTCGGTCGACGACGGTACGCGCTCGAGCGTCGAGCTCACCAGCTGCACGGCGCGCGGGTTCTCTCCGCGGTCGCGGTACATTGCCGCGAGCAGCGCCACTGCGTTCTCGTCGTTGGGGGCCAGCTGCACGGCGCGCTCGGCGTCGGCACGGGCACCGTCCAGGTCCTTGAGCCGCGCGCGCGCCATGGCGCGCACCGTGAGCAGCGCGGCGTCGTCGGGATGCTTGTCGAGCGCCGGCTCGATGAGCTGCAGCGCCTTGTCCGGCGCGCCGCCCAGATCGTAGAGTCGCCCGAGATCGACACGCGCCTCGAGATTCTCCGGCGCCAGCTCGACCACCGATTGGTAGAGTCCCGCCGCCTCGCGCCAGCGGCCGAGCTTCTCCGCCGCCTCGCCCGCCAGCAGCCTCGCCTGCGGATCGCGGGGCGCGATCTGCACCGCGTTGCGGAACTCCACGCCCGCCTTGGCGAAGTCCCCGTGCGCCAGGTATTCGCGGCCGCGCTCGATGTGACTGGCGCGGCGCGACTCGGCGCCGCCGCAGGCCGAGAGCAGCAACAGCGCCGCCGCGCCAGCAACGACCGCGTATCCGCCGAGCGTGGTCCATGGGCGCCTCAGCATGGTGTGGTCCTGTGGTGTGTGTGCAGTGCGCGCGCGGGCCCCCGCTGCGACGCACGATTGTAAAAGCGGGTCTTTTCCGCCATGTGACATCGCCTGCGGACCCGATGCCATCAGAAGGAGCCGAGGAGCTCGAGCTGCCAGACGTCGATCGTCAGCGGCGGGCCGTCGATCGCCTGGAACGGCATGTAGCGCAGGCGCGCGTACACGTGCGGCGTCAGATTGACGCGCGCCCCGAGAATGTAGCCCTTGGCGTCGGTCCCGCCGAGGTGGTAGTCCTGATCGGTGAAGGCATCGACCACGGCGTCACGCTCGATGTAGCGGTAGCCGACGAAGGTCTCCCACGCGCCAGCGTGATCGAGACTGGGTGAGCCGAGCGTCAGCATGCTCTCGTAGCCGTCGACGCGCGGTGCCACCGGCGAGCCGACGCGCGCAGCGACCGCCGCCTCTTTGTAGCCGAGATTCCTGACGAAGTCCCCGAAGAAGCTCAGCCGCAAGCGCGGCGACAACACCCAGTCGGCGCCCAGTATGGCGTCGAGCTCGTGAAAATCGGCCGCGAGCGCGAACAGGTTGTCGGTCGCCGGATTGCCCGAGTTCGCGATGTCGAACATGGTGTTGCCCTTCTGCACGTAGGGCGGCGCCGTGTAGTTGGTCGTGTCGCTCTGGAAGGCGTTCAGCACGCCGGCGATGTGATCGAAGTAGTAGTAGGCGATGCCGAAACGCAGGCGACTGCCCTCGTTGAAATGCCAGTCGAGCCCGGTCTCACCGGCGTACAGCCACTTGTTGTTCGAGCTCGAGCCGAAGTCGTCGGTCAGCGGCACGTCCTGCTCGGGGACGGCGGCGGCGGTGAGGTACCAGCTCAAGGGAGCCTGCGGCGAGCCCGCCAACCGCAACCGGTAATCGGCCGCGACGCCCTCGAAGGTCACGTCCGGCATCCAGAGCAGGTCGCTGTAGAAGAACGGGTTGGCGTACTTGCCGGCCCAGATCGTCACGGCATTGCGCGGCAGCAGCGGGGTGTTGCTCCAGCCGAGGTAGGCCAGATCGACATCCGTCGTGTAGCGGCCGCCATACTGCCCCTCGACCTGGTTCAGGGAGTCGGGATTGACGAGCGTGCCGGTGCTGATTCGCGCGCCGCTCTGCCAGCCCCCGCCGAGATCGGCGTTGACGTTGAGCCGCAGCCGCACCAGAGGGTAGTAGCGATTCTGGGTCGTATCGAGGTACGCCTGATCGCCCGCCTTGGCGATGCCGCCAGCGGCGTTGATCACGTTGTAGTTGTAGTACGCGAACTGCGCGTTGTTGTTCGCGTAGACGTCGGCCTCGCCGCGCACCCGCACGTCGCCGCTCCAGGTAATGTGCTCGAGCCATTCGGGAAGTGCCGCGGGTACGCCCCAGCCCTCGCTCTTCGCCTGCGAGACCACCTGCTGAGTGACCTGGGGGGCGAGCTGATCCGCGACTTCCTTGCGGATCTCGTCCTTGACGATCTGCGGCACGTAGGGGACCCGCACTGCATTGGCGTCCTCCTTCTCCCGCTGCTGGCGCTGCTGCGCGGCAGCGACGGCGTCCGCGCTCGCCTTCTCCTGTGCCGCCTTCACCATCTGCTCGGCCTGCTCGCGGGTGAGCACCCCGCGGTCCACCAGCGCCTGCAACAGGTTGACTACCGTGTTGCGCAGCTCCTCGAGGTGCTGCTGCTCCTCCTGCTGCTGCGACGGCTCCGCCAGGGCGGGCATCGCCACCGGCACGGCCAGCAAGGCGAGGATGAGGGAGCGCAGAGCCGCGGCAGTCATGGGTAGCCCCTGGTCGACGATGTGAGTGGCACCGCTGTGCGCAACCGGCAGCGCGGGCGCCCGCCCGGTTCGGCGCTACTCTCAACCCTCGGCGGCGTATCTGTGTTGATTCGTTTCGACGTCACGCACGCCGACGGTGACGCACAGCGAAACAGAGGCCGGGATTATTTCGGCTGCGTATGACAATAGTGTTGCGGGCTGCTCAGGGCCCGCGGCTCGCACTGGGGGTAGAGGGCGGCCTCCCGGGCGCTGACTGTGCAAGCCGCTTGCGCAGCTCATCGAGAGGAATATAGCCGCCGATGCGCTGGCCGTTCTCGAGGAACAGGGTCGGAGTCGCATGCACTCGCAGCGAGGTGCCGAGGGACTGCAGCGCCTCGATCGGGTCGGCGGCGCAGGGCCCGGGGGCCGTCGTCGGCGTGCTGCGCTTGATCAGCCAATCGCTCCAGGCCGCGCCGCGGTCGCGTGCGCACCAGATGGCGCGTGCATGCGCCGTGGCGCCCGGATGATTTCCCTCGAGCGGAAACAGAAATACGAAGACGGTGATGTCGGTCAGCGTCTGCAGATCCTTCTCGAGCTGCTGGCAATAGGGGCAGTCGGGATCGGCGAACACCGCCAGCTGCCGCTCGCCATTGCCCCTGACGATTCTGATGGCCTGCCCGAACGGCAGCGCCTGAAAGTCGATCGAGTCGTGAGCGTCCAGATGGTCTGCGGACAGATCGCGCCGCGTGCGCGTATCCATGAGGCGCCCGACCAGCAGGTAGTCGCCGCTCGGATCTGCGTAGGCCACCTGCTCGCCGGCAATCACTTCGTACATTCCGGAGAACGGCGCCGGTTGCACCACCTCGACCTTGATCGGGAAACGCTGCTCGAGAGTCTCCTTGAGGCGAGCTCGCGTCGCCGCATCGTCCACGGGCGCTCCCGCATCGTCCGCGAGCACCGGCGCCATGCAGGCGAGCGCCGCGAGCGTCAGCGCCGCGTGCGCGACCTTCTCCGCTATCCTCATGATCGTCTCCGTCCGTCGGAGGAAAGGCATGCACCTTACGCGTCAATTGTGACAGTCTCTTTCTGCTCGCCCCCCGCAGCGCCCGCCGCCGGCACCGCGAAAGTCTCCGCGGCCGCGCCGCTCCGCCAGCGCGTCCACATCGTGCGGTAGGCGCGCTCGAGATTCCTGCAGTGCCTGGCGGTATCGAACAGCGGGCAGCTCAGGCGGTTGCGGGCCAGCGTACTGCGGATGCGCGCGAGCTCGGCCGGCTGGCTGGCGAGCTCGAGCGCCCGCTGCTCGTAGTGAGCGGCGCTATCCGTCACCAGCTCCGCGAGCCCCGCGGCGTGCAGCAGGCTGCCGGCGACGCGCGCCGCGAAGCCCGCACCGCTGGCGGTCAGCACCGGGAGACCGGCCCACAGCGCATCGCTCGCAGTGGTGTGCGCGTTGACGGGCAGGGTGTCGAGAAACAGGTCGGCGAGCGCATAACGCGCCTGGTGCTCCACGGGGCTGCGGTGTGCGGCGAAAACCAGCCGCTGCGGCGCTACGCCGTGACGCGCGGCCGCGCGGCGCAGGTTGCCGGCGACGTCGGCATTTCCCTGATAGAGCCACAGCACGCTGCCTGCGATACGCTCGAGCAGGCGCATCCACAGGCTGAACATCGGCGGGGTGATCTTGTAGGGCGCGTTGAAGCAGCAGAACACGAACGCGTCCACGGGCAGCCCTTCCGCGACGCACTGCGGCGGGGGCGTCTTTCCCGGGCGCAAGCGGTCATTCGGCTGGTAGCAGTCCGGCAGATAGGCGATCTGTTCCGCATAACAGTCACGCTGTGCGGCTGGAATCACGCGGGCATCCGCCAGCAGATAATCGACGCAGTCCGTTCCCAGGGTGCCCGGATATCCGAGGTAGCTCACCTGCAGCGGTGCCGGGCGCTGCGCCAGGATCGCGGGGCGGCCGCCGGCGGCATAGCCGTTGAGATCCACCAGAATGTCGATTCCGAGGCTGCGGATCACCCCGGCTGCCGCGCCGTCGTCGTGACGGCTGAGGTCGACGAAGCGCTCGCACGCCCGCATCACCCGACCGCGCAGCGCGCTGCGGTCATCGGGACCACAGGAAAGAGCAATGACCGTGAACGCCGCACGATCGTGATGCTCGAGAGTTCCTGCCAGCAGTCGCGCGGTAGCGTGATCGCGGAAATCCGCCGACAGATAGCCGAGCGCGATAGGGCCTGCCGGCCGGGCTCCCGGCGCATGCGCGCCCGGGCGCATCGCGCTGCGGTAGCGGTCGGCGAAATACGCCCGCGCGCATTGCAGCTGTGCGTGTGGTGAGTCCGCGACCGACAGCAGAGCGAACGGCGTGGCGACGCGCCGACCCGCACGCACACCGGTTTCCACCGCAGTGCGCAGCTCCTCGTAGCCGTGCCAGTCGGCCGCCTGCAGCTTCGTGAACAGGAGATCCCCGCGGCCGTACGGGTGGTCCGGGGACACAGCCAGCGCCCGCGCGAAGGCCGCGGCTGCCTCGCCGGGGCGGCCGACGTCGTGCAGCGCGGCGGCACGGTTGGCGTGCGCGGCCGCGGTGCGTGCGCCGAGCTGCAGGGCGCGGTCGTAACTCGCGAGCGCCTCGGCTGCAAAGCCGAGCGTGCGTAGTGCGCTGCCACGTCCGTCCCACGCACTTGCGTCAAGCGGATCGATCCCGAGGGCCCGCTCGAAGCTCGCGAGTGCCTCCTCCGTCCGCTGCAGCTCGAGGAGCAGTCGGCCGCGGCCGAGGATCGCCGCGCTGGCAGCGGGTTGCAGCGCGATCGCGCGCTCGTAGCTCTCGAGAGCGCGCTGCCACTCTCCGAGGGCGCGATGCGCCGCGGCTTTATTGAGCCAGGCTTCGGCCAGCTGCGGCTCGAGGGCGAGTGCCTGGCCGGCGCTCTCGAGTGCCTGGCCGGGTCGCTGCAGACTCAGCAGCACGCGCGCGCGGTTGGCGTGCGCCAGCGCGTGGCGCGGACTGGTCCGCAGAGCGCGGCCGACGAGCGCGAGGGCCTCGTCCAATTGACCCCTCTGGCCGGCGATTACCCCCAACAGGTTGAGCACGTCCGCATCCTCCGGCCACTCCTCGAGCAGCTCGCGGTAGGCGCACTCCGCGCGCTCCACGGGGCCTCGCCGGTGCAGCTCCAGCGCGCGCTGCAGCCGCGCGCCACGACTGTCGGACCCTGCCATTCAGTGCTTGGTCGCCTGACGCTTCAGGCACTCGGCATCGCCGGCCTGGCAGTTCTCTTCGCCGAAGCCGAGCACGAACACGTCGAGCCAGCTGAGCGCACTCTGTGCGGCGGGAGCCGCTGATTCCTGCTGCTGCCGATTGGCAAGATCGCCGGTCGCCGAGCTCACGGCGCCGGCGGCCGTGGAACTGGCCCCGACCACGCTCGCACCGATGCCCGTCGGGGTGACCGGGATTCCGACCGCGGTGCCCGACACGCTGATGTTGTTGGTACCCAGCACGGCCGTGGCCGCAATCGTCAGGTTGCCGGCGACTATGCCGGCGTCGTTCGCGTTCACGACCCCGTGCGGCGCGAACAGGTCGACGGCGCCGGGCTCGATTCCTGGCGTGGTCGCGAGCGCCTGGATGCCGCTGCCGGTGAGGGCTGGCGAGAACGTCACCAGCGGCGCGCCAGTCCTGGGATCGATGGTGACGATTGGCGGCGGCGCTGAGATCGCCGTCTTGGCCCCGCGGCCGGCATCGATGTTGCCTTCGGTCGACCACACCAGGATGTCGCCACCGTCAGCCGCGAACACCCTGGACTGGTTGACCTGGAAGTCCCTGTACGCGTAAGCGTCGATGTCGCCGGTCTGCTGCGCCACCAGGCCGAGCTGCGACGGCGTCTTGATCACGCCGAAAGTGTTGGGTGCCTGCGCAAGACCCACGTTGATCTCCCCGCCCGGGGCGAGCAGCGAGATGCCGCCGCCGGTGAGCGTGTAGATGCGGCTGAAATACAGCTCGATGTTGCCGGAATAGGGATTGATCTGGCCCTGCGCCAGATTCGGGTTGGCGCCCGGGAAGAGCGCGTCGATGGCGGCGAAGCCCTGCGAGAAATCGCCGTCGCCCGTGTCCGCGGCATGGCGCCCGGAGCTGCGCAGCAGGTCGAAGAACAACTCCTCGACGAACGCACGCTGCAGCGGCGCGGACATGCCGGCGAAATCCTGCTTGGCCTGTTGCGCGCTGATCCCGCCTGCTCCGGTGACTGACTGCACGAACGCGACCAGCTCGGTGTCGAAGGTGCTCGAGCCGTCGACATACTGCGAGATGAACGCGGCAAATTGCGGGCTGGGGGCGCCGACACCCGCCTCGACGCTGACGCTGGCGCCGCTCACGGGCAGGCCCGGATTGAGAAGGTTGCCCTCGGTGGTGATGCCCGCGGAAGTGCCCAGGTTGAGATCGCGGCCGGCGGCAATCTGCAGCTGCCCGGGTCCTGCGAGGGTGATCTGCGCGAGGTTTGGCTCGATGTTGCCGGAGGCATCGCGCACGAACGGATAGACGATGTCGCGCCCGGCGTCGAGCGCGCTCACATCTGCCGCAGTCAGGTTCTGCGCGATGACGTTCGGATCGACGATGTCCTGGCCCGCGATCACGCGCAGCGGCAGAGCCGACCACACGCCGCTCAGCTGCGAGCTGCCTCCGGGGGCGGAGAAATCCACGTTGCCCGCGGCCGCGACGATTTCCGCGGGCAGCTCCCGGGCCGGCGAGCTGTGCACGGGCACGGACGCGTACAGCTGCGGGCTGTTGCTTCCCAGCGAGTACTCGATGTTCTGAAACAGGGTCAGGCTCGTCTGCGGAGCCGCCACCGAGGGCAGCAGTGCAGCATCGGCATCCGACACGATGACCTGCGCCGGCCCGCCGCTCGACACCTGCGCGTTGACGTTCTGCTGCGCGAGGAGCTGCAGATTCCCCTGCGGCGAGGGCGACAGGATGAGGATCGTGCCGAGATTCACGTTGCCGCTGGTCGCATAGGCGCCGAGAGTCGGCGGCAGCACGTCGAGCGCGACCGGTGTGTGGTTCAGGTCCGGCTGGGGATCGGCGCCGTTGCCCAGCCCCAGCGTCTGGTCGCTGAACGATGAGCCGATGGCGGATGACAGCGCGACGTAATCGTTATCGAGGGTCACATCGCCACCGATCGACATGAGAGTCGCAGCGGCAGTGGGGCTATAGGTGGAGAAGTAGCTCTGGATCGATCCCTGCGACAGTCCCGTCGGCAGCAGGCTCGGGTCGACGATGCCCGAAAGCCGCACGCCGCCGTGCGCGATCACGGATGCCGTGGATGCTCCCAGGCCGATGAGCGGCGCCAGTCCCGGCGGGGCGGCGGCTTCCGGCATGCCCCCGATGTCGCCTCCGGCCTGCAGGCTGAGGTTACCCAGACCGACGTAGTAGCTGCCCCCGAAAATGGAGCCGCCCGCCTCCACCGTGAGATCGCCACCGCCCACGACCTGCACGATGCTCTGCGCCATGGTCGGACCCCCCACCTGGCGGCCGATGCTCGGGATGGAGGCGGAGAAATTCGTGATGTCGCCGCCGGCGATGACTCGCACGTTGCCGCCGCCGAGCGCCGCCACGCCCTGCTGGAAGCTCTGGAAATCCACGGTCCAGCCGACCGCCGTGCCGGTCGGCGAATCCGCCGATCCCGCGCGCCACAGCCAGGCGTTCACGAACTGGTTGCTCGGAGCGCCTATCACGTTGCCCTCGACGCTGATGTCGATGTCGCCGCCATCGACCGGGTAGGCACGGCCTCCCAGGCTCTCGGTGCGTGCCGAGAGCGGAATGCCCGGGCCCGCGACGCCCGCGGTATAGAGGAGCGATGCCTGGTTGCCGAGCACGAAATCTCCTGACGCGCTCACGTCGATGAATCCATTGCCGGTGCGTACCAGGTTCGTCGTGTAGCCCGCGCCGGCTCGGCCGCGGCCCGATGCCGGTGCGCACACGGCGCCGCCGTTGGTGCAGGCGCTGATGGTCACATTCGCCGCAGGCTGCGTCGGATTGATCCCGACAGCGAGCGGACTAGCGGCGGTGAGATCGGCGCCTGCGACGATGCGATACGACCACGAGTCCGACGGCGTCGTCGGCAGGGTGTAAGAGGTCGGGGTCGTGAACCCATCCGATAGCGCGGCATCGAAGGTCACGCCGCCGGTCGCGCGCAGTGACAGCACACCCGGGACATCCCCGTTCGGCCCGAAGCGCCAGGCGTACAGGTTCCACGGCGTGGTGAGATCGAGCGGCCCGCTCGCATCGATCTCGAGACCCGGGACCAGCATGAAGCTCGGATCGTTCGCACGACCGAGCGCCTGGGTAATAGCGGCGGCGTTGGCCATGAAGTTCGCCGCGTCCTGGTAGAGCGGATTGCCCGCGCTTGCCGCCACGTCATTGGCGGAGATGGCCCCCGTGGTGTTGTCGTAAACCCGGTACGCTTCGAGAGTGGTGCTCGAGGATCCCTGGATGCTGCCGCCGAGCAGCACGCCGCTGCCACCGCTGAGAAGCGCGGCCACGGTCGCCTGCGGCACCCGCAGCAGCAGCGTGCCACCGGCCCCGGCGGCGCCGGCACCGAGGTCGATGAGGGAGCCGGCGTTGAGCAGCATGCTGCCGCCCGTAGTCTCGAGCTGCACTGTCCCGCCGTTCTGACCATTGCCGGTCCCTTGCGCATCGATGGTCCCGTTTACGACCACGTTGCCCGCAGCTGCCAGCAGCACCGACCCGCCGCTCGGGCCGGAGGCGTCGATCAACCCGTCCACCTCGATGTTGCCGTGGTCGGCCTCGAGCGCGACGTCATGCGCGGTCAGCGCGTTGCCGGCACCTGCCGCCACGACCAGATCCCCGGCACCGCGCAGCCGGAAGCTGCGGCCGCCGGAGAAGCCGCCGCTGTTGAGCGCCTGGTTGAGTGCTGCGAAATTGCCGAAGCTCTGCGCATCCACGCTGAAGGTCGCGCCCTGCGCACCGTTGCCGAGCAGTTTGCCCGCCACACTGACCGTGCCGCCGGGCGCGGCAAGCGCGAGCGCGCCGCCGGCGCCGCCGGCGTCTGCACTGACATCGACCGAGCTGCCGGCGGCGAGCTCGAGATTGCCCGCCGAGGCGAGCGTCACGCTGCCGCCGGGCGTGGCGACACTCACCGAGTCGTACTGGCGCGTGAGTCCGGCGACGTTGATGGCGGCGCCGGGTTCGAGCAGCAGATCCCCGCCGGCCGTACTGAGCGTCACGCTGCCCGAGGGCAGCAGCAATTGCGTCCCGAGCGTGATGCTGTTGCCGTTGACATCGAGCGAGCCCCCGAGCGCCGTGACCGCACTCAGCGCCGTGGGATGCGCGGGCGCCGTGATGAAGACTGCGCCGTCGGCAGTGATGTTGGTACCGACCCCGGCACTCGTCGTCAGCCGCGCGGCGGTGATCGACAGGTCGCCCTGGGTCGTCAGGGACCCGTCACCGAGCGCCGTGAGGGTGCCAGGGGTCGAGAGCGACAGCGAGCGGAACCCCGAGACGGCGAGCGCCCCCGAACCGAGCGCGAGGTTGGCGGCGCTGAAGGCGAGCGTGCCGCTGCCGGTTCCCGGCAGCGCGCTCGCACCGCCGGCGGCTGCGGGCAGCTGCGAATCCGCGAGCGTGAGAGTGCCGCTCACCGATACGGTGGCCGAATTCCCCGCCAGGCCGTACCCGGACAGGCCCTGCGCGTCGATCGTGAGGTTCTGCGCACCGAGTGCGCTGCTGCCGTAGAAGTCGACGCTGGAATCGCTCACCAGCAGCACATTGCGCAGACCGCCCTGTGCGAGCAGCGCGGGCGCCAGCACGGCCTCGGGGGTGGATCCCGCCGGCGGCGCGCCGACCGCGAGGCGCGTCGACTGCAGGGCAAGGTCGCCGCCGTTGGCAGTGATCGTGCCGTTCACCAGCACGTTCTGCGTACCCTCGAGATAGATCGAGCCGCCGTCGGCGGTGAGTGTGGAGCCGCTCGCCAGCGACAGCACGCCGGAGGCGCTGGTTCCTCCGCTGCGCGTGACGGCGGCCTGCGGTCCGGCGCTCACGCTGAGGAATGCGCCGTTGCCGCTCAGCGTGTACGTGGCAGCGGCGGGCGCCGCGCCGCTTCCGCTAAGGGACGCGCCGCCGGCGACGCTCACCTCGTCGGCAGCAGCGAGCAGCAGATCGGGCGCACTCAGGGCGGCGCCGCTCGCCACGGTCACGGTCTGCGCATCCGTGGTGATGACGCCGTTGCTGCGCTCGCCGCCGAGCAGCAGGCTCTGCGCACCGAGCGCATCGAGGCTGGCGGCCGACAACACCAGCGTGCCCGAAGGCGCGGCGGTGCTGCCGCCGCCCGTCACCAGGATCTGCGCGCTCGAGATGTCGACCGTTGAGCCGAGTCCGCCGCTCGCCGGCGTCGCCCGCAGCGTGCCGTCGAGGCCGAGGCTTGCGCTCGCGATCAGCTCCAGGGCGCCGCTGTCCTGCGGCAGCCGCGGCGGCGGCACGTGGGCGCTTGCGGCCTGTGCCGCGAAGAACTGATTGGCGTCGGTGACCTGGTACTGGGCCTGCTTCAGCACCACGGGGGCGGGAGTGACCAGGAAGCCCGAGGAGCGCGAGCTGCCGAACGCTGTTCCGGCGATCGTCTCGTAGCCCGAGACGATCGTGCCGCCACCGAGCACCGCCACCTGCTGGCCGGGCTGCATGTCCTGGTAGCTCGAGGCGGCGGGGCTGACCAGGAATGCCCCGGGGAGCAGCGCATAGCGCGAGGGCAGCAGCAGGTAGTTGCCGGCGGCGAGGCCCGGCGCCCCCGCGAGGTATATGGAGGCGCCAGGGGCAAGGCTCGCTCCCGGTGAGATGCCCGGATCCCACGGCGCGACATTGGCGTCGAGCCCCGGAAGGATCGCGAACTGCTGCGGACGGCCGCCCACGGCGGCCGATTGCGACAGGACGTCGTTGGTGCCGCCGACACCCTGGATCCATTCGTAGGCCTGCAGATCCCCGCCGCCGGAGAGATCGATGGTCGCGCCGCGCGCCACGTCGACGTTCGCGCCCTGCAGCACGACGCGCTGCGCGGGCGGTGCGGCGGTCGCATCCGAGCTGGTGCCGAACACCGTGGTGCCGCCGCCGGGCAGGCTGTACACCCAGTCGAAGCCGCCCTGCGTCTGGCCGAAGGGAACGGTGAGGCCCTGCGCGGAGGTGGAGGTGAGACTGCCCGCGCCGAGCGTGACGTTGGTGGCATCGATGTTGATCGTGCCGAAGGGCGCGCGCAGCACGCCGTCCTGAGCGACCGTCGCGGCGCTCAGGGTGAGTGTGCCGGCCGCGGACAACAGATCCTGGTTGACGCCCTGCGACCCGTGCACCGTGATCGAGCCCGTCACAGGGTCGGAGGCGACGAGGAAGTCGGTGAGCGTCGAGGGGTAGATCTGCTGTGCGGTCAGGTCGATGGCGCCCGCGGCATTCAGGCTGCCGGTGGCTGCAGTGGCGATCACACCGTTCTGCGGCAGGTTGACCACGCCCGTGAGTCGCAGGTCACCGCTCGAGGTCAGCGCCAGCTTGCCAACCCCGAGCAATGCGGTCGATCCGTAGAGCTCGATGAACTGTCCCGACACATCGAGCTCGCCGGTGCCGCCGGTCGCGGCGCTCAGCGCGTAGCCATTGTCGTTCGAGTTGCCGAGCTCCACGTACGGTGCCGACACCCGGGCCACCGCCCCAGGGGTCACGGAGTAGGTCGCGGCATCGAAAGTGAGCTGCTGCCCGGCACTCAGCGAGACGTTGCCGGCAAAGCTGATCTCCCCGAGTGCAACGCCGTTGGAGTTGACGAGCGGCGTCGCGCGCAGTGTCACGGAGTCGAAGCCGCCGGCCTGCACAGCATCCGCGGAAACCGCCGCCATGTCGGCGAGCGACTCGGGCAGGCCGCTTCCCGGCAGCACGACCGTCGGCGCGGCCGACTGACTGACGAGGAGCTGCGGCGCGGACGCGGGGAACGGGTTGCCGCCGCCGCCGACGAGGC
>Ga0335076_10000144_pt1 | contig 58615 bp, 46 predicted proteins | sample Lox_Sample_25_FD_206717 | JGI IMG/M metagenome (GOLD analysis project Ga0335076, IMG submission 206717) | Soil microbial communities from Loxahatchee National Wildlife Refuge, Florida, United States - Lox_Sample_2.5 | ecosystem: Environmental > Terrestrial > Soil > Wetlands | place: USA... | reverse complement strand
TCAGCGCGACGCTCCTCATCAACGTGCTCGAATTGCTTTGGGTGAGGTCCCTCTCGCATGAGTTGCCGGCCGAGATGCTGGCACTGTTGACGTGGAGTTCCATCTCGCTCGGGCTAGCGGCGGCTGGCCTTCTTACGGTGCTGGGGAATCATGAAGATAGCCCCTATTTCGCCGTCGCTGTCGTGCCCGTCCTGGTGGCGGCGTTTCGGCTTTCTCTCCCCGCTGTGATGGGGATCGTCGGAGCCGCGACCGTGATCAACGTCGGCTGCGTCGAGGTGTTCTTTCGCCAGCATCCGCCCGCCGATGCCGGAGAGTTCTTCGAGGCGGGAATCAATTCGTTGATCTTCGCCATCGCCGGGCTCCTGGTGTGGTTGCTGGTGAATCAGATCCGGGACAACGAAAACAATCTGGCCCGCAACTTGCTTGAATTGAAGCAGACGCGCGCCAAACTCCTGGAAGAAGAAACGCTGGCCGCGGTCGGGCGGCTGTCGAGCGCAATTGCGCACGAAATCCGTAACCCGGTAGCGATGATTGCGAGTTCCCTGGCCATGGCGAAGCAAAGCAATACCGGCAGCGAGCAGCAGGAAGAGATGTGCGAGATCGCCTCGCGCGAGGCGGCGCGCCTGGAGAAACTGACGACCGACTTCCTGAGCTATGCGCGGCCCCGCACGCCCGAAACGTCGCCGAACCTGATCCATGACACGCTCGCCTACGTCGCCAGTGTGTGCCGGGCGCATGCGGGGGACCGGGAAGTGAAGATCGAGATTGAAGCTCCCGAATCGCTCGAAGCCGAACTGGATCCGGCGCAGATCCAGCAGGCGTTGCTCAACCTGGTGATGAACGCGATCGATGCGTCGCCCAAAGGCGGAACGGTCCGGCTGAAATCGGACTGGGATGGTTTCTCGGAGGTATGTGTTTGGGTGAGCAACTCCGGAGTACCGATCCCGCCGCCGGTCGCGGCACGGATCTTCGAACCGTTCTTCACGACCAAGGCCCGCGGCACTGGCCTGGGGCTGGCCATCGCTCGCAATATCGCCCGCTCGCATGGCGGCGATCTTTCAGTCTCTTCGAATCAACCGGACAATGTCAGCTTCTGTTTGCGACTGCCTGCGGCCAGAGCTGCGGCGGCGATGGCAGCAAAGGACTGAACCCATGGCAAGAATTCTCATCGTGGATGACGAACCGCATATGCGGCGCATCCTCGCCTCCGCTCTCCGCCAGGACAAACACGAAATCGCCGAGGCGGGCGGTGTCGAGGAAGCTCGCGCAACCCTTGCCGGTCACGACTTCGACGTCGTCTTCACCGACCAGAAGATGCCCGACGGCGAAGGTCTGGAAGTGCTCGGCGCCATTCGCGACAGCGATGCAACTATTCCCGTGATCATGCTTACCGCGCTCGCCAGTATCGAGCTCGCGGTGGAAAGCATGCGCCAGGGCGCATTCGACTTCCTGACCAAACCCTTTCAGCCGGAAGTCGTGCGTGCCGCCGCCAATCGAGCAGCCCAGCACGCTGTGCTCTTGCGCGAAAACGCTCTGTTGAAGGGAACGGTCGTCCGGCTCGAAGGGAAGTCTGAACTCCACGGCAACAGTCCGGCGATCCAGTCAGTGCGCGAGACAATTTCCCGGGTTGCCCCAACCAACGCAACTGTCCTCATCACCGGCGAGACCGGAACCGGCAAGGAGTTGGTCGCGCGAGCCATTCATCGCAACAGTCCTCGGGCGGATAGGCCGTTCGTCGCCGTCAACTGCGCCGCTTTCACCGAGACCCTGCTCGAGAGCGAATTGTTCGGCCATGAGAAAGGCGCGTTCACAGGCGCCGATCGTGCGCGCCAGGGCCTGTTCGAAGCAGCGCACCAAGGCACGTTGTTCCTCGACGAGGCTGGAGAAATGTCCCCCGCGGCACAAGCCAAGCTCCTGCGCATCCTGATGGACGGCCAGCTTCTGCGCGTCGGTTCAACCAAGCCGCGTACGGTCGACGTGCGGGTGCTGGTCGCCACTCACCGCGATCTGCCGCAGCGAGTCCGCGATGGACTCTTCCGTGAAGATCTGTACTACCGGCTGGCGGTCGTTCCCATTCACATCCCGCCGCTGCGTCAGCGGCGCGAGGACATTCCCGGGCTCGCCGAGCGATTCGCGCGCCAGACCGCGACCGACCTGAGTCTGCCTTCCCGCCGCCTGGGCGCGGAAGCGATACACGCCCTTACTCAGTATGATTTTCCCGGCAACATCCGCGAACTGAAGAATCTCATCGAGCGCGCCTACATTCTCTCGGTCCGTGAAGAGATCGGCCCGGAGAATTTCCCGATGTCCCCAACGCTCCCCTGGGACGGGCACCCCTCGACTGGGAACGGGGACGCCCGCCTGGCGCAGGCGCCACTGCACCTTCCCGGTGAACCATTCGACCTGACAGAGTTCCTGGAGAAGACGGAAAAAGACCTGATCCTGCGCACCCTGGGTTCTACCAACGGAGCGCAAGCCGAAGCCGCGCGCCGCATGGGGCTCTCCCGCAGCGCCCTTGCCTACAAGTTGAACAAGTACGGGATCAGGGCCAACCCGGATTAGGTCAGAAGTCAGAACCCTCAGCACAGGCGGTTCACTTCTGCAATCTGACTTCTGACTTTTGACCTTGCCACTCTCCCCCAAAGTCACTTCCCCGATGTGATTCTGGTCACCGGGGTTAGTCCTAACGTCACCGCGTGAGCGCTCGGCTAGAGGTAGACTCAATTAACGGGAGGGTACTGAATGTCCACTGCATGGACTTCCCGCTATGCCCAGCGTGCCAAAAACATCAAAAGCTCGGCCATCCGCGAACTTCTAAAGATCACGCAAAAACCGGAAATCATCTCTTTCGCCGGAGGCCTGCCCGCACCCGACGTATTTCCCACGGACCGTTTCCGCGAAGCCTGCAATAAGGTCCTCGAGAAGCAGGCTGCCCAAGCGCTGCAGTACGGCGCCACGGAAGGATACGAACCGCTGCGCGAGATGATCGCCCGCCATACCGCCCGCTACGGCGTGAAGGCGAAGCCCGAGAACGTCCTGCTCACCTCTGGATCGCAGCAGGCGCTCGACCTTATTGGCAAGCTGTTCATCAACGCTGGCGACCGCGTGCTGGTCGAAGCACCGACCTACCTGGGAGCGCTGCAGGCGTTCAACGTATACGGCGCGGAATACGTCAGTGTGCCCAGCGACAACGAAGGCCTGCGCACCGATCAGCTCGAGTCGTCGCTGCGGCTGGGGCCGAAGTTCATGTATGTCCTGCCGAATTTCCAGAATCCGGGCGGCACGACTCTGGCCGAATGCCGCCGCCACGAGTTGGTGCTCCTCGCCGACCGCTACGGCATCCCTATCATTGAAGACGATCCCTACGGACAACTGCGCTACGAAGGCGAACACTTGCCGCCGCTGATCGTGCTCGATCGCGCGAACCTGCGCCGCGATGATGGCTACTCCATCGGCAATGTGATTTATCTCAGCACGTTCTCGAAGACTCTCGCGCCCGGTCTGCGCCTGGGATGGATCGTCGCACCAGCCGAGGTCATAGCCAAGTTAGTCCAGCTCAAGCAAGGCGCCGACCTGCACACCTCCACGTTTGTGCAGATGGTGGCCTACGAAGTAGCGCGCGACAACTTCCTTGACGAGCACATCAAGTTGATCCGCAAGGTCTATGGCGAGCGCCGCAACGTCATGCTGGAAGCGCTGGGCGAGTACTTCCCGCCGGAAGTCACCTGGACGCACCCGCAAGGCGGACTCTTTCTCTGGGTCACTCTGCCCGAAGGGATGGACTGCCAGCAACTCTTCGAGGCGGCAATTAAAGAGAACGTCGCGTTCGTCGCTGGCGATTCGTTCTACGCTGCCAACGGCTTTGCCGAACAAGGCCGCCGTCATTTCCGCTTGAATTTCTCAAACGCGCAGCCGGAGCAGATCCGCGAGGGCATTCGTCGACTTGCGGTCGCGATCAGAAACCAGTGGAGGAAGCTGCACCCCGGTTACGACCGCCCAGTCGATCAGCATGTCTTCGATTGAGGTGCGCATCACTCGTCACCCTGAGCGGAGTCGAAAAGCCTGCCCCGAGCGGAGCTGGGGGCCCCTACTCCACCCCGCGCCGCCGATATGACCAGGCACCCAAGGCACCACACAAGGAACTTACCCCCGCCTCGCCATTGATGTGACATAGACACCATGCGTTTCCGCACGACTCTTACCCTCACCCTTTGTGCGTTCGTGTTATTGATCGGTCGCGCGTCTGCCCAGGACAAAACCGACGCCACCACCATTCGCAATCTCGAAGTGAAGTGGACCGAATCCTACAAGAACCGCCAGATCGACATCCTGTCGTCTCTGTTAGCAGAGGATTTCGTCATTACCGTCGAAGACGGCAGCGTCTACAGCAAGCCCGGTTACATCAGCCACAGTGCGGATTCATCGGTACAGGTCGAAGTGGCTGAGATCAAAGACCTCAAAGTCCGCATGCACGGCAATGTCGCGATCGTCACCGGCGCCTACCACGAGAAAGGTAAGTCCAACGGCAAGCCCTACGAATATCATGACCGCCTGACCGATGTCTGGATGAAGTTCGGCAGCAAGTGGCAAGTCATCGCCTCGCACTACAGCGTGCCCGTGAAGTAGCGGTTGTGCGGTCGCGGGCCCGGCAGAACACGTCGCCGGGTTACTGCAGTTCGTCTCCCTGTGTCGCTTCCCGAATCCGCAGAAAAGGCCGCCCGGACATCGGGCAGCCTTCGATAGAGATCACGGATATCTCCATTTCATGTGCGGGCCATCCTTCATTTCCCCACGATGAGGTTGTACGTGATATCCAGCGTGAAGTTGTACGCGGGAACGTAGGTGTGGAAGTGAACCTGGTGCCGTCCCGGCCGCAGAGGTGAGAGCATCGCATAGACGCCATCGTCTACTCCGGGAAAGTACGCTCCGCCGAGATACGGTCCTTCTCCCACCGCATTGAACAGGTTATCGTCGGGAATCGTGAAGGGAAAGGCCGGCGCTTGCACGCGGAAATTGTTCTTCAGGTGCGGAATCTTCACCCCATCCAGTTCAAGCCAGACATTGGTAGATCCGTCGATCCACTGTGCGGCCAACGTGCGCAAGTCTGCAATCTGCACCTTGGGATCGTTCATTTCCAGCACCGACCACTCGGCGTTGACCACAGCCACGTGGAGAGCGGTGCCGGCTGGGATGGTGCAACTGCGCACGACGTTCGAGGTGCCGCAATTGGTGTTTCCGATAGCGCAGAATTTGCCTCCCAGAAACCACACCGGGCCGGACTGCCCGACACTGCAGTCGCCGTTGTCAAAGAGAGGATGGTTTGCGACCGGAATGGAGAGCGCCCATTGCTGCCAGGCGGCGGACCACTCGCTGTATGTCCGGCCATAAGCCACAGAATTTGGGTTGACGACAAATTGGGCCATCGCACTCGGCACTGCCAGCAGCGCCAGGCCCAGAACGATGGCAACAACCGCGATACGTTTCATAATGATTCTCCTGTTCTTCTATGATTTCTGTCTGCGTTTACTGATATCCGGTTCGAAGAGCCTATTCTCTGCCCTTGCAAAGCGGGGAGTGGCGGGTGGCCACGCCCGCGTTTATGGCTACAAGCAAGTCGGCCGGTTGCTATTTCGCCACGGTAATGTTGTAAGTAACGTCGAGCCAGGTAGAAGCCCCGAAGTGGAGGACATGATTCCCCGGAGCCAGCGAGAGCATCATGTAATATCCGTCGTCTACTGCGGGGAAGTAAGTTCCTGCGTCGAACTTCGTGTTGTAAACCCCAGTGAGTAAGTTGTCCTCCGGGATGGTGAAGCCGAAAGTGGTGGACTGGACGCTAAACCTCGGCCAGAGATTCCGAACCGGTTTTCCATCGATCACGCAGAAGATATCGGTGGCGCCTTCGATGGATGCGGTGTTCGAGCGCAGGGTCCCAATTTGCTGATGAGCCTCGTCCGGGTTTCCAACCACTCGTTCTTCTATCGCCGAGTCCTCGAAGTCTGCGACCGGGAAGAAAAGGAGCTTTCCGTACGGCACGGTGCAATTGCGAACCGTCTTAAAAACGCCACCGCTACTCTTGAACATCCCGCCCAAGAACCACACGGGACCCGCCTGGCCGGCGGTGCAATCTGCGTTGTCAAAGAAAGGATGGTGGGCCACAGGGAAGGAGTAGGACCACTGATTCCACTCGGTGTCCCATTCGGCAAACGTCCTCCCGTACACCACCGAATCGCGGTCGTAGATTTTGACCCTGTCTCCGTCTCTATCGTTTGCCAGGACAGTCGGTATTGACAGCACGGCCAACCCCAGACCCAGGATGACTGCCGCAATCACGACTACGTATGCGTGTTTCATGATGTGCTCCTTTGATTTGAAACTTCTCTGACAGCGTTCGCTGACAACTTGCCTTCGATCTGACCTGGGGAAGAAGAACGTGCTCTGGTTCAGAGAAATCCGGTTTTCCTCCAGCCCCTACCCGAGAAACCAACTTGACCGGACCCGGAGTGTGCGAGGTCCGCCAATTCCAGCAGGACGGCCATGCATCCGTTCCACCAGCCACGAACCTGACGGACCCCGCGCGACTCGCATTGCATCCGGCAGTCATGCTGCCCTTAACGACCACTGGCCCCCGTTCGAGTGCAGATTCTCAGGAGCGAGCACCAGCTGGCGACCGTCATCCTGCTCCGCCTTGGAATAGGTCGCAATGCACTGCAGATAAGTTCGGGGTGAACTTTTTGTAAACGGGAGGAATGCCAAGGCCGGTGAAGCAGGCCGAATTCCCATTTTGGAACTCACGGGATAACGCCGCCCGCGGGTCGGCCGGGCTGCAGTATTGACGACTTTTGGGCCGGGGTATAGCCTACCCGCGAGAAAAGTTGAGTGCTCTCAGCAAGGTGGGCTACTGACCATGCAAGTACCCGCCAGAGAACAACAATACCTTCGCTTCGGTCCATTCACGCTCGACCTCGTTTCCCACGAATTGTGGAACGATGGACACAGAGTCCATCTTCAGGAGAAGCCATTTGAGATCCTCGTCGTCCTGATGGAGCGCCCCGGTGAGTTGGTCACACGTGACGAACTCCGCGACAGACTCTGGCCGTCGGACACCTTCGTCGATTTCGAACACAGCATCAACACCGCCATCAAGAAGCTCCGGGATGCACTGAACGATCACGCCGAAGATCCCGTCTTTATCGAGACTCTGCCGAAACGCGGCTACCGCTTTATTACTAAAGCTGAGGAGACGAACGAGGACGCCAGGTCCGCGCCGCTGAAGGAAATCGTCGCTCCAGCCACACCGCAGACTCGAATCGGCTATCGCCGGTATGCGCTGCTTGGGGTTGTCGCCTTTGCGGCCGTTGCAATGCTAGTCGGGCTGAATCTGAGTGCGGTTCGCGACCGCTTGCGGCCGGGAAAGATTTCCGAACAGGACACGATCGTGATCGCCGATTTCAGCAATTCCACCGGCGATCCGGTGTTTGATGGCACATTGAAAGAGGCGCTCAGAATTGCCTTGCAGCAGTCGCCGTTCCTGAATGTGCTGGCCGAGAGAAAGGTCGCCGCAATCTTCCGCCAGATGGCCCGCCCCGCTGGCACCGTGCTTACCCACGAAGTGATCCGCGAGCTTTGCCAGCGCGCGGGAAGCAAGGCCTATGTCGCAGGATCCATTGCCAGGCTCGACAGCGAGTATGCGCTGGGTTTGAAGGCGGTGAACTGCCAGTCCGGACAAGTGCTGGCAAAGGAACTGGCAACGGTGCCCACCCAGGAGCAAGTGCTGAATGCACTGGGAAAGGCGGCTGCCAGAATTCGAGCCCAACTGGGCGAGTCCCTGGCCACGGTGCAGAAATCGGATGTTCCTCTCGCAGCCGTGACCACGTCCTCGCTGGAGGCTCTGAAGGCGTTCAGCCTTGGCGCTGCGGCCGCTGGCGAACAAGGCCCTGATGCAGCCCTGTCCTTTGATCAGCGAGCCATTCAGCTCGATCCGAATTTTGCTTTGGCCTATCTGTCGCTCGGAGCTGACTACCTGGCCATGAATCAACCCGGGCGCGCCAGCGAGTATTTCGCCAGGGCATTCGAGTTGCGCGATCGCGCCGATGAGCGAGAAAGGCTATCGATCAGCGCTCTCTACTATTGGAATGTAACTGGGGAACTCGACCATGCCGCCCAGGTGCTTCAGCAGCGGATCGCGAGCTACCCGCGAGAGGTCGGGGGTTACATCAATCTGGGAAACGTCTACAACCTGCTGGGGCAGCATGAAAAAGCCGCAGACGCTTACCGCGAGCGTCTTCGCCGGACCCCCGGTGACATTGCCCCATACGACAACCTTGCCAACACGCTGCTTGCGTTGCAGCGTTTCGACGATGCACGGCAGCTGATCCGGGAGGCCCACTCGCTAAAACTGGATGATTACATGTTGCGCAGCGCGCTTTATGCTCTGGCGTTTTGCGACAGAGACCTTGCTGCCATGACAGAGCAGCAGCGATGGTTTGCAGGCAAGGGAGAAGAGACTCTTGGATTTTCACTCGCGTCCGATACAGAGGCTTACGCTGGTCGTCTGGGAAAGGCGCGGGAGCTATCCAAACTCGGCACCGACTCTGCTATCCGCGCGGACAGCAAGGAGACAGCGGCAATCTGGCAAGAGAATGCAGCGCTGCGCGAAGCTGCCTTCGGCAATGTGGCGAAAGCGAAACAGGCGGCCACCGAGGGTATGAAGCTCGCACCGGCGAGTCAAGGTGTCGCAGCCGAAGCGGCGCTTGCATTTGCGATGGCGGGAGATACAGCGCGGGCAGAATCGATGGCGCAAGAGCTGAACCGACGTTTTCCGTTGGATACCCAGATGCAGTCGCTGTGGCTGCCTGTGATCCGGGCGCAGGTGGCACTCCACCGAAAGCTTCCGGCGGTAGCCCTGAAGCATCTGGCTGTGGCTACCGGCCCTCGTGAGCTTGGGCAAATCACCTTCATTACGAACCTTTCCTGTCTCTATCCAACCTACGTTCGCGGCGAAGCCTACCTGTTGTCCGGGCAGGGCAACGCGGCCGCTGCCGAGTTCCAGAAAATCCTCGATCACAATGGCCTGGTGTGGAACTGCTGGACGGGAGCACTAGCGCGTCTGGGCGTGGCTCGTGCCAACGCCCTCGAAGCAAGATCGTCACGAGACGCGGAAGCCGACGCGGCTCGGGCCAGATCGTTTGCCGCCTACAAGGATTTTCTCACGCTTTGGAAAGACGCCGACCCCGATTTGACTATCCTGAAACAGGCTCAGGCGGAATACGCGAAGCTGCACTGAAGTCCAAATTCGCCGAATCGATTTCCAGTGGCTAACCCTTCCCGAACGGCTCCTCCAGCGACGGACTCTGCGGCGTGAATAACTCCGCCCCGTTCTCGGTGACGTGCAGGTCATCCTCCAGCCGAATCCCGAACTCCCCGCGAATGTAAATCCCTGGTTCGTCGCTGGTGGTCATGTTCTGCTCGAGTTTCTTTGTGTTCCCGCGCACCAGGTAGGGCCACTCGTGGCCATCCATGCCCATCCCATGGCCGAGACGATGCGTAAAGTACTTGTAATCCGGCCCGTACCCGGCATCGACGATCGCTTTGCGCGCAGCGGTATCGACCGTTCCGCACTCTGTGCCTGGCTTTGCGGCTGCCAAGGCCGCGCTCTGCGCGCGATGCACAATGTCAAAGACTGTTTTCATCTTGTCGCTCGGTTTTCCCAGCACAAACGTCCGCGTGATGTCGGAAGCGTACCCCTCCACCTTGCAGCCTCCGTCCATCAGCACGATGGTGCCTTCGCGAATCACTTGCGGCGTCACCGAGCCGTGCGGGAAGGCTGAAAATTCACCGACCTGCACGTCCGCCCCGCCTTCGAATCCGAGCTGGCGATGAGCCGCCTCCACCAGATCTTCCGCATCCTGCTGCGTCATTCCCGGCTTGAGCGAACGATACGTCGCCTCGTAAGCCACCAGCGTCGCTTTTGAGGCCAGCCGCATCAGATCAAGTTCGTGTTGCGATTTGATCATGCGGCAGCCCGCTGTGACCGGAGTCGCGCTCACAAACGACGCGCCAGCTGCAGCCTTGCGCAGGCTGTCGCTGAAGACGAACTTCACCGTCTCCTCGATCCCCACGGTCCCAGCGGCAAGCCCACGATCGCTCAGCCCCTGCGCGACACGTTCGTAGGGGTTCTCATCCTCCTGCCAGACGCGGACATCGGGCGTATCGCCATCAGGCGATTTCGAGATCTGTTCCCGCGCCCGTCCCTCTTCGAAGGCTGGACACACATAGAACGACTCGCCCTTCACGGGGAGAACTATGGCAAACAGCCGCTCTCCGCCCCACCATCGAATCCCAGTGAAGTAGTTCAGCGAAGTGCCCTCAGTCAGAAGAATGGCAAACAGGCTGTTTTCGCGCATCAGTGTCCGCGCCTTCTCATACCGCTCGTGACGCTCAGAGACAGAGATGGGCGAAGCCTCGCCGCGAAGGGATCGCAGGGCAGCGATTGGCGCCGGAAGAGGTCCGTCGCCGTCCGCTGCATGCGCGATTTCGGGCAGAGCGGCAGTGACAGCAGCGGCGAGAGAACCCGACTGGATAAAGCTGCGGCGAGAAAGCAAAGGAGCCTCCTGGTCGAAAGCGCACACATTATATCGAGAGCGAGAACGCCCGTTACGCCCGGCTCGCCTGCGCGGCACGGCACCGCAGTATCCAACACCGCTGCTCAAGGCCTGAATTAGAATGTGCCTGCAGAAGGCAATCTCCGCGGAGGGACAATGGCAACCTACTCAGCCCCGGCAGGCCGCATGGTTCAGCACAACATGGTGACCACGCAGTTCGAAATCGATGGCTACCGCGTCACGCGCACTCTGGGCGTCGTGCGCGGAATCACGGTGCGTTCCCGCTCCATCTTCGGCACCATCGGCGCCGGACTGCAGACCCTGGTCGGCGGCAACATCACCCTGCTCACGAATCTCTGCGAGAAGACGCGCGCCGAGGCCTTCGACCTGATGCTGCAGCACGCGGCAGAGATCGGCGCCAACGCGGTCGTCGGCGCCCGTTATGACGCGACCGAAGTGATGCAGGGCGTCACCGAGGTATTAGCCTACGGGACCGCCGTCGTGGTGGAACCGGCCCGCTAGGCATTCCCTCGTTTGCCAACGCTCTTATGCTTTCTCCTTATAGAGGAAACCTGCCACCAGCGCAGCCAGGATGGCTCCTCCCCACAGATCGAGCATCCATCCCAGAGGAAGCTCGCGTGGTAGGGGCGACCATGCGGCCTGGGCAAAGTTCCCCGGGACGCCCGCGCAGAAACCCACCACCATCCCTACTTTGAGCGCTGTCCGCGGGCCTGCGCCCAGCGTGTTCCGGCTCGCCGCATACAGATATGCGACCAGGATGGACATCACGAAGAGCAACAGAATCCATTGAAGGGAAAAGAGCGGATAGCGCGGGACCTTAAGGAAAAATCCCGCGTTTTGCGCCGCCGTCAACAACGGCATCGTCTTCATTCCCATCAGAAGACTCCAGATCGACCACACCACTCCCCCGGCAATGCCCCCAATCCACACCCGAGCTGTATTCAGCTTCATTGTGCCTCCGTTTGTACTGGCTAGGACGCGACAAGTGTACTCCGGCCTGTCAATGCCTCGGGTCGTCGCAGCCGAATTGCGCGTCACCATCGCCGGTGATCCCACTCACAGCATCGCCGTGCAATGGCGGCTAGCCTGAGCCTGGCTTCGTTTCCTCTGCGTGGTTGAGCCCGAAGCCGTCCGACTCATCTCCAAGGAGGTGCGTCATGCTGGTTCTGTTCTGGGTTCTTCTCTTCCTCGTTGGCGCCTGTCTCATCCTGCTGATGCCGGCTCTGTGGGGCAAGCAACTCTACAACACCTACCGCGATGCGCGAACCGTGAATTGTCCTGAGACCCATGCGCCGGTCTCGGTCCGATTCAATGCGCTACGTGCTGCTATCACCGGTATCAGCGGTCCTCCCAAACTCCGTTTGGTGGACTGTTCCCGCTGGCCAGAGCGCGCCGACTGCGGCCAGGAGTGCATCCCCGATGCCGTGCGGAATACGCCTGTGGTAGAAATTGCCGCGCCAGCGTCGGGCAAAACGTTTCCCCACCTGCCCGTTCTGATCGCCACCGCTGCCGCTTGGGTACTGGGATTGGCGTGGCACTCTGAGTACCTTTTTCGCTCCCGATGGATGGCTGCGCTCGATCTGACCGACCGCCAGACGCGCGATCTCGTCGCGTTGTGGACACCCCACCTGCTGACGGTGGGTGCCTGCCTTCTGTTCGCTTACGGTGTGGCCTGGGTGATCACCTGGCTCGGCACCCGCGGCTTCCTCCTCGGGGTCCGGGTCGCCGTGTCGCTGTGGCTGGTCATGGCCGCTGTCATCATGTTTGCGGCTGGTTCCGTGATTCCGCGCGACCTGCTCCGGATCGAGGGCTCGTACACGCTTCTCGCAGCATTGCTTGTGGGAGGCATCGTCGGCCGTCTTCCGCGTCGCGTCTTCCTGAAGGATTCGGAGTAGTGGGCCGCCTGCCGGCTACTCCGTTTCTTCAATCCCGAAGGACAGGAAGCGGCCCCAGCAGCGGAACCCTCTGATGTAGTCCGCACTCCGTCTTGGCGAACCCTGCCCAACGACCGGAGCGGGGATCAGCCCCCGCAGCAACCGGACGCGTGCAGGGCTCACACCCAATGCTCGGATAGCCATACTCATGCAGGGGATTGTACGGAAGTTCGTTCTCCCGGATGTAGTCCCACACCATGTCGCTCGTCCAATCGCACAGCGGATTAATCTTCACCAAGCCAAATCGCGTGTCCCACTCGACCTTCTGTGCGTGGGCGCGGTCGGGAGTCTGGTCGCGGCGAATCGCGGCAATCCAGGCGCCAAGCGTCGACAATTTCGCGCGCAGGGGCTCGACCTTACGCATAGTGCAGCAGCGGTCTGGCGTGCGCAGCCAGAGCGCGGCGCCATGTTCCCGTTCCTGCTCCTCCACACTGAGCGCCGGTTTCACCCGCTCGATTTCGATTCCATAGCGGTGCTCGACGTCCTTCATCAACTTGTACGTTTCAGGAAAGAGCAGACCCGTATCGAGCGTGAAAATCTTGATGTCAGGACGGAGCCGCGACGCCATGTCGATGAGCACCATGCCCTCAGGCCCAAAGCCCGAGGCCATGGCGATCTGTCCGTCGAAGCGATGCAGGGCCCAGTCCAGTACCTCCTCGGCGCCCCACGACTCGGCAAATGCCTGCGTTGCGTAGAGCCAGTTCATCTCAGGCAAGCGAAGCCTCCTCGCGCCCCTCGGCGGCTGCAACTCCGCTGCGTTCGCGCAGCAGTTCGTCCTCCAGCGCGCGTAGGTCAGCCTGGTCCACCCTCGACCGCCGCACCACGGCGCCCAGAATCAGGATCGCCGGTTTGGCATAGCCCATCACCGACGGAAGTTTTCCCAGCGTGGTCACGGTCATCGTTTGCAAGGGGGTGCTGGCCCGCGAGACGATCGCGCATGGCGTGTGGCGCGGAACCCCCGCCGCCACAAGCCTGCTCACGGTTTCCTTCGCGTCGGGCCCCGGCATGTACAACGCGATCGTAGTTCCGGATTTGACCATCGGACGCAGATCGGGCAAAGGACGCTCATCGGCGAACTGACCCGTCATGATCAGCAGCGATGACGCCGTTTGCCGCAACGTGAGCGGAATTTCAGCGGCCGCTGCCGCCGTAAAGGCTGCGGTCACTCCAGGCACGATCTCAAACTCAATGCCTGCTTCGCGCAGCGCCAGCATCTCCTCCCCGGCGCGTCCGAAGACGAGGGGATCGCCGCCCTTCAGTCGCACTACGTTCAGACCTTGCCTCGCCAGTTCGATCATCAGGAAGTGAATCGCTTCCTGGCGCGTGCTCTTCTGGCCCGCGCGCTTGCCGACGTCGTGAAGCTGTGCCTTGCGCGGCACGAGAGTCAAGATTTGTGGCGAGACCAGGTCGTCGTGCAACACCGCGTCGGCCGACCGCAGCAGCCGCAGTGCTTTCAGCGTGAGCAACTCCGGATCGCCCGGACCCGCGCCAACCAGATAAACTTTGCCGTTCACAAGAGTTCCTTTCCTGATTCGGACTGTTTGCTGTTCTGAAATTCCAGGAATGCTTCGGGGGTTGCGATCTGATGGAGGAACCGGCGCCGCTGCTCCGGATCGCCGCCTGCATGAAACAGCGCCTCACGCCGCTGTCCCAATTCCTCCAGCCACGTGCCATACTCCGCTGGAAATTGCTGCTCCAGTTGTTTGCGAATCCGCTGTGCCAGAGCCGGACTCAGCCCCGCCGTCGAAATGGCAATCTGCAACTGTCCGCGCCGTACCACAGCGGGATAGTAGAAGTCGCAATGTGGCGGATCATCAACCACATTGCACAGAATCCCGCGCCCCTGGGCCTCGCGGTAGACCGCGTGATTGACTTCGGGCGAAGACGTGGCCACGACCACTAGAAAAACGCCCTCGAGATCGGCAGCCTCAAAAGTCCGTGGCAGCCACGTCAATTCTCCGCGGCTTGCCCACTCCTGCACCGCCTCAGAGGCCGACGGCGCGACCACGAGCACCCGCGCCCCGCAATCGACCAGGCTGCGAATCTTAGGTTCCCCAACACTGCCCGCTCCCAGGACCAGGCAGTTGCGTCCCTCCAGCTTCAGGAACATCGGGAATAAAGGTGCGCCAGGCATCGTTCTCTACCCCTCCGCCGCGTAAGGCACCGGCGCGGCCGGCTGATCCCGTTCAACAGGCTCGACCTGTTCCCCGGCAAGAAACTGTCTGAGTTCGTCGTTGGTGTGGCGCGCGAAGTAGCGCCGCAGATTTTCGCCGGGCTCGCGCGTGGCCCGATACCGCCGTAACAGGCGCTCGATCGCGTCCGGAACTTCCTGTGCCGTGCACCGATATCCGACTGGCCGCGCGATTGCCTGCGCCGCGCCCACCGCGCCGCCCACACAGAAATAGTAGGCGTCGACCAGCGTGCCGTTGACCTTCAGCTTCTTTCCTTCGAGGCCGATGTCGGCGATCCAGTGCTGTCCGCAGCTGTTGGGACAGCCCGTGACGTGCAGCTTGAATTCCTGGTCGAAACCGGGCAGCCGGTCGTCGAGTTCTTCCGTCAGCCAGCGCGAGAAGCTCTTCGTCTCGGTGATCGCGAGTTTGCAGAATTCGGTTCCACTGCACGCGATAGCACCACGCGCAAACGGAGAAGCCTGCACGGGAAACCCGATCGCCGTCAGTTCCTTCGCCAGGGCGTCTGTCTTCTGGTGTGGCACGTTGACGATCAGCAAGTTCTGCATGACCGTTGTGCGCAGGTCGCCCGAGCCAAATCGCTCCGACAGTTCCGCCGCCGCGTTTAGTTGTTCCCAACTCACGCGCCCACGCAAAACCGAAGCTCCTACGAACGCGAGCCCCTCCTGCTTCTGTGGATGAATCCCAACGTGATCGCGATAAACATCATGCGGCGCGACTTCAGGCTCGCCGGGATCGAGCTGATATCCCAGCCGACGTTCCAATTCGCGCTGGAAAGTTTCCGCATCCCATCCTTCTCGCAGGAAAAGGAACTTCAGCCGCGCTCGCTCGCGATGTTCGCGCAGCGTATCCGCGCTGCGGAACAGTTCGGCTGTGGCGCGAATCACATCGATAGCTTGGTTCCATCGCACAAAAGCGTTGAGGCGGATCCCAAGATGCGGGTCAGTCGATAGTCCGCCGCCCACCCGAAGCGAAAATCCAGTCTCAGACTCCCCGCGAAACTGCCGTGTGATTGCCGTCAACCCGACATCGTTGATTTCGGGATACGAGCACCACGCCCGGCATCCGGTCAGCGAGACTTTGAACTTGCGCGGCAGGTTGTAGAACTCGGCGTTCCCTGCGAGCAGGCGCGAAGCTTCAAGGGCCAGCGGCGAAGGGTCGCAAATCTCCTCAGCATCCAACCCGGCCACCGGGCAGCCCGTGATGTTGCGCACGACGTCGCCGCATGCCGCCAGCGTAGTCCGATCGTGCTGCTCCAGGATCTCCAGAACGTCCGGCAGCGACTCCGCCGTCACCCAATGCAGCTGAATGTTCTGCCGCACCGTGATGTCGGCCACGCCGCGCCCGAATCGCCGCGAGAGATCTGCAATCGCCCGCAATTGCCCGGCCCGCAGAATCCCGTTGGCGATCCGGATCCGCACCATGAAGTAGGGAAGCGCCCTGCCTTCGCCGTTTTGTCCGCCGACAACTCCGGCGCCGTCACCCTGCGTGTACACGCCCCACCACCGCAGATACGTGCCCAGCCACTCCGGCGGAATCGCCGGAAAGCCCTGCTTCGCGTAACCGCGAATCTCCGCCAGCGCTTCCCACGGATTCTTCTCCCGTTTTAAACGCTCCACTCGTTGCGCCTTGGTTTCTTTTGTCGCCATTGGATCCCCAAAAACGAAAAACCCATCGCCGTTTCTGGCGATGGGTTTGATGTATGCCGATATCTGAATCTAGAAGATTAGGTCAGCAACTCCCCTGCGCCAGAACACACTTTGGCGCAACAACAACAGCACATCGTCGAACTGAGCTGACCGTTCAACATTGGTTCAAAAAGTCTATGAAAACCGCGGCAACCTGTCCAATCAGTAAAACAGTTTCGTCGCAGCAATAACTTCGATGAGCTGCTCGTGCGGTACGATGCATATCTATTTCGGCGGAGGGATTTCCACAGAACAAACAGAGTCAAGTATTTCTATCAGCCATCGACAGCCCGCCGAACCATGGTTCTAAACGCAATCCCTAGTGGTCATCGAATTGGTTAACTACAAGGAATCGCGTTTTCCCGAAAGCCTGTCCTAGTGGTGTCTCAACCTGAAACTTTCCTATTGACAATAAACCAGTTAGGCGTAGGATGTGGTCAAAAGTGGTACAGAGTGGAGTGAAGAATAGAGGTCGAGGGCAAGAACGCTATCTGACAGAGGCGCCAGTGGTTGCAGAAACTGACACCCCCAAATTCAGGCCCAACGAACCCGAATCCACCGTTATTGTGACCGCTTTTGCCTCCCTCGTAGTGGCTGTGGTAGCAGCCGTAAATAAACGGAGCCCAAAACCGAGCGGTACGCATGTTTCGCGGAAATCACCCAACTCGAGTCGACGAAAAAGGACGCTTAAAGGTCCCCGCCGAATTCAAACGGGTGATCGAGGAGAAATATGCGCAGCGATTCTACATCACAAGTTTAGACGGGCAAGTTGCCCAGATATATCCCTTCGAGGAATGGGAGCGGATCGAGCAGAAGCTGGCTCAGTTGTCCACTTTCAATCCCACGAAGAAGAAGTTTCTGAATCGCGTGAACTATTACGGGCAGGTCGTAGAGATGGACGGGCAGGGGCGCCTGCTGATCCCGCAGTTGCTGCGCGAGTCGGCGCAGATCCGCGGTGAAGTGGCAGTGCTCGGCAATCTGACCTACCTGGAAGTCCGGAACATGGAAGCGCTCGATCGGGAGATTAAAGAGCAGCCATTCACGGATGAAGACACAAAGACGCTCGACGACCTGGGCATCTAGTGGAAACGGATTCTGGACAAGACATCCCCGAGCGGGGTGGACGTGGGCAGGCTGGACACGTTCCGGTTCTTTTAAAAGAAGCGATCGATTTTCTGGCCGTACAGCGTGGCGGCACTTATCTGGATGCCACGGTGGGCCTGGGCGGGCACAGTTTGGAAATCGCAAAACGCCTCGGCGCACCGGGACATTTGATTGGCTTCGATAAGGATCCAAAGGCGCTGCAGATTGCTGCCGAGAAACTCGCTATTCGCCCTTCGTCGTTCGCTGTTCGCGAAGTACCAGGCGAAGAGCGATCAGCGAAGAGCGATCAGCGAGACTGGCCGACCGTCACCCTGATTCATGGCTCGTTCGCGGATTTAGCGAACAGCGAACAGCGAACAGCGTACAACGGCATTCTGGCCGACCTCGGCGTCAGCAGCATGCAACTCGAAGATGCCGCGCGGGGATTCAGTTTTCAGGCGGAAGGACCGCTCGACATGCGGATGAATCCGATGTCAGGCTCCACCGCCGAACAAGTGGTAAACCGCATCGACGAGCGCGAGCTCGCCGATGTGATTTACGAATTCGGTGAGGAAAGGAGGTCGCGGAGAATCGCCAGAGCCATTGTCCGGTCGCGGCCGATCTTGACGACGAAGCAACTTGCAGACGTCATATCAGCCGCGGCCCGGCCAATGAATGCAGCAGAATGGCGAATTCATCCGGCGACCAGAACCTTTCAGGCTCTCCGAATCTTCGTAAACCGTGAACTGGACGATCTGAAGGCACTCTTGGAGGCAGCTCCCCGAGTGCTCAAGCCGGGCGGAAGGCTGGTCGTGATCAGCTTTCACTCGCTCGAGGATCGGATCGTTAAAGATGCGTTGCGCGCCGGCAAAGACAAGTACTTTCGTTTGCTGACAAAAAAGCCGGTAACCGCATCAGAAGAAGAGATCGCCAGCAACCCGCGAGCTCGCAGCGCAAAAATGCGAGCCGCGGAACGACTGTAGCAAGTTTGTCCGGAGAAACTGCCGGACCCCGGTGCGGTGATCGTAAGGCGTGCCGGGTCAAAGTTTCTGTGGTGGAGTTGTTTCGGAGCGGCCAAGAAGAGAAAACACAAGGCCGCGTCCGGAAAAGATCAGGAAGATTGAGAAAAATGTTTACCGGCACCCTTATTGAGGATCTGATCGCAACCGTCGAGCGCGTCCAACAATGCGCCGAGGCGGAAGCACAAGAAATCTCAGAGATTGAACCCTGGATCGCGGCGGCCGAGAACGCCGCCCGCGAATCCGAACTCACAGGAGTGGCATAACCATGAGCGCAGCGGCGGCAACCAACCGGGCACCAGTATCGAGCCGTGGCAAGTCGTGCTGGCTGGGCACTCCGGAAATCTATTTCCGGAAGTCGATCGACAACTCGCGCCTGGTCAAGGTCGAAGACCCGCGCCGCGCCCGGGAGATGAAGCAGTTCGGAATCGCGCTCTGCTGCCTCTTCGTGCTCGTCATGCTCTATGCGCTCCAGCATTTTCGAGCCATTGAGTACGGATACCAGATCGAATCGATGCGCACCCAACGTGACGGCCTGACGGAAATGAACCGCGCCTTGCGCCTGGAAGAAGCCTCCCTGCGCGATCCGGAGCGGATCGACGTCATGGCCCGCAAGCTGGGCTTGCAGTCTCCCCAACCGGGTCAAGTCATTCATCTCGACACGTCTGCCGACACCAGCAGCCCAGTCATGGCGAGCGTGACGCCGGTATCGGTGATCTCCGCACGGTAGTGAACTAGTTCTCAGTTCTCAGTTCTCGGTTCTCAGTGAACGGCACGAACTCTAACTGAGAGCTGAGAACCGAGAACTGAGAACTAGCGTGACAGCAGACACATCTCTCTCCGGCCGCAACTTCAGGATTTACGCTCTCGCCGCATTCCTCTGCCTGTGGCTCGTAACCATCTGCTTCCGCCTCGTCTATCTCCAGATCTTCCGCTACGGCGACTTCCAGCAGCGCGCCCAGCACCAGCAGCAACGCAGTTTCGATCTCTCTCCGAAGCGCGGCATTATCTTCGATCGCGGTGGCCGTGAACTGGCGATGTCCATCCAGGTCGACTCGGTCTTCGCGACTCCCTCGGAAATCCCCGATCTCCCCAACACCATCGGCCTGATCGCGCGCATCACGAAAGACGATCCCCGCGTCCTGCTCGCCGATTGCCGCGCCCGCAAGACCTTCTGCTGGGTCGCCCGCAAAGCCGACGCCGACATTGTCGACCGCATTCGCGCCCTTAACCTGCAGGGTATTCATTTCCAGAAAGAACCAAAGCGCTTCTATCCCAAGCGCGAGCTTGCCGCCCAGGTCCTCGGCTATGTGGGCACCGACGATCAGGGCCTGAGCGGTCTGGAGCGCCAGTTCAACGATCAGCTCCGCGGCAAACCCGGCCAGTTGATGATCTCCGTCGACGCTCGCAAGCGCTGGTTCTCCAGTGTCGAGAAGCAGCCCGAGTCCGGGAATAATCTGGTCCTCACCGTTGACCAGAACATCCAGTACATCGCTGAACGCGAACTTGATACCGCGATGGCCGACACCCGCGCCCTCGCCGGAACCGTGATCGTGCAGAATCCGCACACGGGCGAGATCCTGGCGCTCGCCAACCGGCCCACGTTCAATCCGAACCTGCGCAAGGAAATTACTGTCGACGCTCTGAAAGACCGCGCGGTCAGCGACATCTACGAACCCGGCTCGACCTTCAAGATCGTCACCATCTCGGCCGGACTCGAAGAGAAGGTCACCCGCCCCGACGAACTCTTCGACTGCCAGATGGGATCGATCGTCATCAACGGCATGCGCATCCGCGACAGCAAGCCGCACGGCGTGCTCTCGGTGTCCGACATCATTGCCGAATCGAGCGACGTAGGCGCGATCAAAGTTGCGTTGCGTCTGGGAGAAGATCGCTTCTACAAGTACATTCGCGCCTTCGGATTCGGCCAGCAGACCGGCATCGAACTCCCCGGCGAAACGCGCGGCATGACCAAGCCGGTGAATCGCTGGTCGAAGGTTTCGATCGGCGCCATCTCGATGGGCCAGGAAATCGGCATCTCGCCGCTGCAACTTATTGCCCTGATCTCCACCATCGCCAACGACGGAGTTTGGATCGCCCCGCGCATTGTCGCCGGAACGGTGGAGCCACAGAACACCCCACAGACCATCTCGTTTCAGCCGGCAGAGAGCCGCCGCGTGATCTCGTCCCTGACTGCGGCCCAGATGCGCCAGATGCTGCAAGGTGTGGTCCTCCATGGCACGGGCCGCAAGGCAATCCTCGAGGGCTACAGCTCGGCGGGCAAGACCGGGACGGGTCAGAAAGTGGACCCTGCCACGGGCGCTTATTCGAAAACCAAGTATGTCGCCTCATTCGCGGGATTCTCCCCCGTCAATGATCCGAAAGTTTCGATTGCCGTCATTCTTGATTCCCCAGTCGGCCTCCACCAGGGTGGCCAGGTGTCAGCGCCCGTGTTTCAACGAATCGCACAGCAGGTGCTCGCCTACATGCACGTCCCGCACGATGTCGAGCTGCCGCCCAGCCGACAGGTCCTGCTCGCCCGCCGCAACGCCGGAGACAAAGATTTAGACGAAAGTTCGCCGGATCATCTCGGCTCCGCTCTTGAACTTGCCGACGCCGGCGCCACGTCGTCCGCGCCCGCGACCTCAAAGGCGGTCACGATTGCGCAGCAAGTCGTGCCGGCAGCACTCACTCAAGCGGGTGCCCCGTCCTCGCCGCTCCGTTCTTTGGAGCGACAGGGCGGGGACATTCCAAGCCAAGGCGCGGGTGCCCCACTCAAGCCTGCTTTTGGCTTGAGTGGGGATGTTCCATCGCAGTCCACGACTGCATCGGGTAAGAGTTCATCTTCGAATCTTCCCGCTAATGGCACCATCGTCCTCGACGTCGAGGAAGGCGGCATCGCTGTCCCGTCATTCCTGGGCAAGAGCGTCCGCGCCGCCGTAGAAGCCGCGCAGGACGCCGGCCTCGACCTCGACGCCATCGGCAGCGGTGTGGCGAAAGAACAATCGCCAGAACCGGGGACGAAAGTCGCGACGGGATCGAGGGTGGTTGTGCGGTTCGGGAGATGAGTGGGACTGCGGATAACGGGCAAAAGTCATGGCCGAGAATTGTCATCCCGAGCGAAGCGAGGGATCTGCAACTCCCTCTTGTCCAGAACTGCGGATTCCTCGCGCCAAAACCGGACGATCGGAATGACAATTCTGAATGAATGTCAGCTGACTAGACTCAGTGGTAATTCCAGAGTAGCGATCCCTGCTTCTTGAAGGCCGCGTCGAACAACACAAAACCATCAGTATTTTCGCCCTGACTCAAGAAAAAGACCACTTCTGACTTGCCGTCATTGTCATAATCGCCGGCGTCCAGCAGAGTCATGAACGAACCGATTCGCCGAACAGTTCCATCTTCGGCCACGAAAAACCAAGGATCAGATTGCGGGTCATCATTGGAGTCCACCCAACCACAATCCCCTGTATGCAACTCAGCCTGGGCCAAGAATGAGTGCTTGTTTGACCCGTAGGCAACCGCAAAAACTAAGGCCTGGTCCGGAAACTGCCAGTTGTGTTCGAGTACTTCTTCGTCCTTGCAGCGGTTAACGTGAGGATAGTCGCGGCGAAAGGCTTTGCGCACTTTGGACAAAATCTCATCTGGCAGCTTTGTTCGTTTCCAGCCATCAGGGTCGCTGAAATAGGGCCCCGAGACCACTACGAGTGGTCGCCTCATTTTTCCGGGCCCGTACGCCATAATCCCGGCAAATTGTTGTGAGGGCGAACCGATCGTCGGAATAGCACGAGCAGACTTCAGAATGTCTTGAAAAGACGTCAAGCCGCCTTTTGAATTCGCCTCACTTTCCAGGGTGCCCAGGTCTTTTCCGTCGAAGGCGACATCCCACTTCATGTGATGAGGTATCGATGATTTGTCTGTGGTCTTCCATTCATTGGCAGTTTTTTCGAAAGCGGGTCGAATCACTCGATTTGCGGCAACACCTGACTTCCAATTGACCATCTCCTCGCGTGCGTCGTCTAAAATTCCGATATAAATCGGCTCCCTCGGTTTCGATTGAGTCTGGCTACCGATCGTGGTTGGCAAAAGGAAAATAGCAACAAGTACTTGAGCGGAGAAAAGTGGCTTGAACATGGGAAAACTATGCCTCTTACTGCAGAATATGCCACTCCATGTATATGACATATAGATTACGAGCGTGTCAGCGCTGTACGGATTGGCGAATGCAGCATCAACCTCTGCAATCTGCCCTCTCACCTCTGACCTTATAATTTCCCCAATGACCTTCCAACAACTGCTCGAGGGCGCGGAAGTGCTCTCCCAGAGCGGAAGCTCGTCCGGCGCTGTACCGGTCAAGGGCGTCGAGTACGACTCGCGCCGCGTCGAGCCCGGCTACGTCTTCGTCGCCATGAAGGGCGAGTCGAGCGACGGCAATCGCTTTATCGACGCCGCCATCAGAGCCGGAGCAGTCGCCATCGTCACCGATTCCGCCGCCGAACCGCCTCGCCCCGGAGTCGCCTGGGCCCAGGTTCCTCACGGGCGCCGCGCTCTCGCCCGCGTCAGCGCCAATTTCTACAAGCGTCCCGCCGAGCGCATCGCCAACACCGGTATCACCGGCACCAACGGCAAGAGCACAACCGCTTTTCTGATTGAATCAATCCTTCGCGCCGCCCACCGGAAGACCGCCCTGGTAGGAACGATCGAGTATCACATCGCCGACAAAGTCCTTCCCGCGCCCCACACCACGCCCGAGCCGCTAGACCTGAATCGCCTTCTGTCAGAAGCCCTGGGCCTGGGCGTGACCGAATCCGTCATGGAAGTGTCTTCCCACGCCCTCGCGCAACAGCGAATCTTCGGCATCCCGTTCGACGTTGCCGTCTTTACCAACTTGACCCGCGACCACCTCGACTACCACGGCACGATGGACGACTATTTCCGCGCCAAGCAAGTTCTGTTTGAAGGCTGCGGAACCGAGCCGCCCTGGGCTGCTGTCCTCAACACCGACGACCCATACGGCCGCCAGTTGCTCACTCTGAGCAAAAAGAAATGTTCTGTGGTGTCGTCGTACGGTCTTAAATCAGGCGATTTTCACGCCGATGCCATCGACGTCACGGGACGCGGCACACGCTTCCAACTGGTCACTCCGTCCGGCAAAATCGCGATCTGGTCACCGCTGATCGGCATGGTGAATGTCTACAACATACTCGCCGCAGCCGCTGCCACCTCGGCGCGCAACTGTTCTCACGAAATGATCGCGAAGGGAATTTTCGATCTCGCCCGCGTCCCCGGACGCTTCGAGCGCGTGGATTGCGGCCAGCCTTTCACTGTCGCCGTGGACTACGCCCACACCGACGACGCGCTGCGTAACCTCACCTCGTTGGCCCGCGATTTCGTCACCCGTGCCGGACTCAAAGGAAAAGTCATCACCCTGTTCGGATGCGGTGGCGACCGCGACCGCGCCAAGCGTCCGCTGATGGGCGAAGCCGCTGGCAAGGGCAGCGATTTCGTCGTCTTGACTTCAGACAATCCTCGCTCGGAAGAGCCGCTGGCGATCATCAACGACGCGCTCGTCGGACTGCAGAAGTCCGGCGCCAAATACACCACCGAACCAGACCGCCGTAAAGCCATCGCCATCGCACTGCAGCAAGCCGCGCCAGGTGACATCGTTCTGCTCGCCGGTAAAGGCCACGAAAAAGTGCAGGTGACAAGAGAAGGCAGCGCGCCCTTCAACGACGTCGACATAGCGCGCGATGTGCTGAAGCGTCTCGGGTACGATTGCGCAAAAGCTCAAGCCACGGAGAAGACACCGTGAAACTGTCACTCGCCCGAATCGTCGAGTTCATCGCCGCCACAGGTACGGAATATGATCCTGGTGCGGTCGTCCAGGGATACTCCATCGATTCCCGCACCATCCAGCCCGGCGAACTGTTCTTTGCGGTCAAGGGCGAGAGCCTCGACGGGCACGACTACGTTGAACAGGCTCTGGAAAAGGGCGCAATCGGAGCCGTCGTCAGCAAGGCGCAACTCCCACGCTATTTCGAAACTCCCGGCCTGCTCGCGGTGGACGACACGCTCGTCGCCCTGCAGACTCTGGCCACGGCCGTACGGAAGTTGTGGGGCAAGACCGCGATCGGCATCACCGGTTCTATGGGCAAGACCACAACCAAGGAAGCGATCGCCCATCTGCTCTCGGTGCGCCACCGCGTCCATCGCTCCAAGGGAAACTTCAACAACCATTTCGGCTTGCCCCTCGGTCTGCTGACTCTGGAACCGGAATACGATCTGGCCATCGTCGAGATGGGCATGTCGCACGCCGGCGAGATCGCTGCCCTGGCAAAGATCGCGCTCCCCAACGAAGGCGTAGTAACCACGGTCGGCCCAGTTCATCTGGAATTTTTCGATTCCATCGCCGGCATCGCGCGTGCCAAGTATGAGCTCATCGAAGCCCTCCCGCCGGGCGGCACGGTAATTTTGAATGCCGACGATGAATACGTTTCGCAATTCGGGCGCGACTTCAAAGGGAAAGTTGTTCTCTTTGGCCTGAAGGCCATGGCCGATGTCCGCGCCGAGAACATCGAAGTCCTGGGCGCCGAAGGAACCCGCTTTGACCTTCTGACCGACGGCTTGCGTCAACCGGTCCGCAGCCCCTTGCTGGGAACGCACAACGTCTACAACGTCCTCGCCGCGACGGCCGTTGCTCTCGAGCATGGCATCACGCCGTCAGAGATTGCAGCTGCGCTCCCGTCGCTCGAACCCGCCGACAAGCGCGGGCAGGTCGTCCAACTGGGTAACATCACGGTGCTCAACGATTGCTACAATTCCAGTCCGAAGGCACTCATGGCCGCCGTGGACACTCTGGCCGCCATGCCAGCCCGGCGGCGAATTGTAGTCGCCGGCGAAATGCTGGAACTCGGCGCCAGCAGCGAGCAACTGCATCGCGATTGCGGACGATACATCGCGGGCAAGAAACTCGATTTCCTGCTCGGCGTCCGTGGGCTGGCAAGGCCGATGGTGGAAAGCGCGCTGGCGTCCGGAATGAAGGCGGACTTTGTAGTGACGCCCGAAGAAGCCGGCGAATGGCTGGCAAGCAACACCCAGGACGGCGACGCAGTGCTGCTGAAAGCTTCGCGCGGAGTGAAGTTGGAGCGAGCGTTAGAGACCTGGCGCGGCAAGATGCCAACGTCTGCACCTGCGAATAGCGAACAGCGAACGACGAATCGCGAACGACCAACGACGAACGACCAGCGACGCAACCGGAGGTAGTTTGCTCTACTGGCTCTTATATCTGAAGCTGTTCCATTATTTCCCGCCATTCCGCATTTTTCGTTACCTGACCTTTCGCACCGCCTTTGCCAGCCTCACCGCGCTCTTCACCGGACTCATCGTTGGCCCGCTCGTCATCGAACGCCTGCGCCAGTTCCAGATTGGCCAGTACATTCGTGAAGAAGGTCCGCAGGCCCACCAGAAAAAAGCCGGCACTCCAACCATGGGCGGACTGCTCATCGCGATCAGCATCCTGGTTCCAACTCTGCTGTGGGCGGACTTGAGCAACCCCTTCGTCTGGATTGCTGTCCTTTCCACCATGGCCTTCGCGGCCATCGGCTTTGCCGACGACTACCTGAAAGTGGTTCATCGCCGCAATCTTGGCCTGACCGGACGCGCCAAACTCGGTCTGCAGATTGCCACGAGCGTCCTCATTGCCATTGCCCTGATCGCTCTCCAGTATCGCGGACAGTATTCCACCAGGCTTCTTGTGCCATTCTTCAAGCAGTTCCGTCCAGATCTCGTCGTCGAGCACTGGGCGCGAAATCCTCATCTTTGGCCGCTTGCATTCCTGCCCTTTGTGCTTTTCGTGGTGCTCGTCATTGTCGGATCGAGCAACGCCGTAAATCTCACCGATGGTCTCGATGGCTTGGCCATCGGCTGCACGGTCATTGCCGCGGGCGCTCTCGCCGTGCTTACCTATGTCAGCGGCCATGCGGCCTTCGCCACCTATCTCGACCTGCAGCGTATGCCGCAGGTTGGGGAACTGACCATCTTCTGCGGAGCCATGGTCGGTGCCGCCATCGGGTTCCTGTGGTATAACGCGCATCCCGCGGAAGTCTTCATGGGCGATGTGGGTTCGCTGGCGCTGGGCGGCGCCATCGGAACCGTGGCCGTCATGATCAAGCAGGAGCTGTTGCTTCCGTTCATCGGCGGAATCTTTGTGATCGAAGCCCTGTCGGTGATCTTGCAGGTCGGCTCTTACAAATTAAGGAAGAAGCGTATCTTCAAGATGGCTCCGATCCATCATCACTTTGAACTGCTCGGCTGGTCCGAGTCGAAGGTGATCGTGCGTTTCTGGATCGCGTCGCTGGTGTTTGCTCTGTTTGCGCTGACGACGCTGAAGCTGCGGTGATTCTTTCACCGCCGGGACACAGAAAAGAATTTGGTAATTTGGTAATCGGGTAATTGTGTAATTTGAAATCAACACCGAAGGATTAGTTTGTAGACTTACCAAATTACAAAATTGCCCAATTACCAAATTGGTTCATGGATCTGAAAGACAAAAGCGTTCTCGTCGTCGGTCTCGGCAAATCCGGTGTTGCTTCGGCCCTGTTTCTGAAGTCGCGCGGGGCCCGGGTCACCGTCTCCGACTCCAAGCCGGAAGCCGAACTGCGCAACGACATCCTCCCGCTGCTGGAGCAGGGCATCACCGTCGAAACCGGGGGCCACGGGGACCGCACGTTTCGTGGGCAGGATCTGATCGTCGTCAGCCCGGGCGTTCCTTTCGACGCTCCACAACTCGAGCAAGCGCGCACGCTCGGCGAACCGGTGATCGGCGAAATTGAGCTGGCGGCGCAGTTTCTTCCCGGGCCGATCGTGGCCATTACAGGCGCGAATGGCAAGACCACCACGACCACGCTGGCGGGCGAGATCATCGCCGCAGGAAAGTTCCCGGCGCTTGTCGGCGGCAACATCGGAACGCCGGCGATCACATTCGCCGAGCAAGCACGGCCCGAAACGTGGATTGTTCTTGAGGTTTCAAGTTTCCAGCTCGAGACTATCGCCAGCTTCCGTCCCCGGATCGCGGTCATTCTCAACATCACTCCCGACCACCTTGACCGCCACAAAACTTTTGACAACTACGTCAACGCGAAGGCGCGCATTTTCGAGAATCAGAAAGCGGACGACTTCACGGTCCTCAACTCCGACGACGCCACGACGGCTGCGCTAGCTGGTCGCACGCATGCCCAAGTGTTCTGGTTCAGCCGAAAGAAGGAAGTGGACCGGGGTGCATACGTACACAGCGGCAGCATCTTCTTCCGCGACGGCAACGGCCAGCGAGAGATCATGAAGGTCTCAGAAATTCCTTTGAAAGGCGCGCACAATCTCGAAAACGTGCTCGCCGGAGTTGCGATCGGCGCGCTGGCCGGCTGCAAGCCCGCGCAGATTCGCGACGCGGTCCACAATTTCAAAGCCGTCGAGCACCGCCTGGAATTCGTCGCCAAAGTCGCCGGAGTCGATTACTACAACGACTCCAAAGCTACGAACGTCGATGCCACGATCAAAGCGTTGGAATCGTTCCCCTCCAACATCCATCTCATCCTCGGAGGCAAAGACAAAGGCAGCGACTACACCGTGCTTCACGATCTTCTCCGCCAGCGCGTGAAGCGCGTGTACACCATCGGCGCCGCAGCCGCGAAAATCGAATCGCAAATCGCCGGAGCAGCCGAGATCGAAGCGTCCCAAACCCTCGAAAACGCTGTCCGCCGAGCCAGCGAGGTGGCTCAGCCCGGAGACGTCGTTCTGCTGGCTCCCGCCTGCGCCAGCTTCGACCAATTCCAGAACTACGAGCATCGAGGGCGCGTGTTCAAGGAAGTCGTGCAGTCGTTGGCGAAGTAGCCGCGAGCTTCGGGCTACGAGCTTCGGGCAACCGAACAACGCGGAACCAGATCAGTCACTCCCCAAATCGAAATCCACAACCCAAACTCCTCCGTGCCTCTGTTCCTCCGTGGTGAAATAAGCTGTCATGGCCAAGCGCGTCAGTGTCGATCGCTGGATGTTCACGGTGACGGCGATCCTCGTTTTCATCGGCCTCGTCATGGTGTTCAGCGCCTCGGCCGTGATGGCCAAAGAGCGCTACGGATCGGCGTATGAATTCCTCATCAAGCAGCTGATCTGGGCCGTCGCCGGCCTGCTCGCGATGCTCGTTGCCATGAAGGTCGACTACAAGCGCCTGAAGCATCCGGCGGTTGTATTTCTGCTGCTCGGCGGGACGACCCTGCTGCTGATTTCTGTTTTCTTTCTCGACCGCACACACGGCACGCACCGCTGGTTCCACCTGGGTCCGATTTCGTTCCAGCCGTCGGAACTCGCCAAACCCGCGCTCATCCTGTTTCTGGCCTGGTTTCTGGAAAACAAAACCAAAGCCATGGACGACTGGCGCAACACCCTGCTGCCCGCCGCCGCGCCCACGGTGGTCTTTCTGGGGCTGATCGTGTTTCAGCCCGATCTTGGTACAGCGCTGGCGTGCGCGGGGATCACGGCCTGTGTGCTGTTCGTAGCGGGCATCCGGTTGCGCTATTTCGGATACGCCTTTGCTGCATCGCTGCTGCCGCTCTATCTCCTGATCTTCCACGTGGCTTACCGCAAAGACCGCATTCTGGCGTTCCTGAATCCGTATTCCGATCCGCAGGGCCGCGGCTTCCACATGATCCAGTCGCTGATCGCGGTCTCGACCGGCGGCGTGACCGGGTTGGGCCTGATGGAAGGGAAGCAGAAGCTCTTCTACCTGCCTGAGCCGCATACCGATTTCATCTTTGCCGTCACGGCCGAAGAACTCGGCCTGCTGGGCGCGCTGACGGTGGTGATCCTGTTTGCCATCTTCCTGTGGCGCGGAGTGCGGGTTTCGCTGCGCACCCAGGACAACTTCGGGCGCTTCCTGGCTGTGGGCATCACCTCGATGATCGTGCTGCAAGCCTTCATCAACATCAGCGTGGTGCTGGGACTGATGCCGACCAAGGGGATTCCCTTGCCGTTCGTGTCGTACGGCGGGTCGTCTTTGTTTGTGACGCTGGCCTGCGTGGGCGTGCTGTTGAATATCACCAAGCAGGCGGAGTAGGTCCGCGGAAGCCATTAACCAGAGAGTAATAGGGGTACCCCTCCCCCTTCCCGAGCTAAAATATCTGGAATCAGCAAGTTACGCTGTACGAAATTGCGCAAAATATTGATCTCAAAGGGCTTACCCGCAAAATATTCTGGAATAAGGAGTTAGGAGCAAAACAAGCACACTTATGTTTCCAATGAGCTAACAATTATGAGAAACTATTATCTTCCAGGAAGAGATGAGTGTCAAGAGATCTGTCGTCCCTCCGGGACTTTTCCTCGTCAGGTGCGTGGACCCAGGGCTCACGCCCTGGGCTAAATTATCTCGCCCCTGCCGGGGCTGGTGTGCCGTCAGGCGCAGGTTGATCTCGACCTTCGACGTGTCATCGCCCCGACGACCGTGCTGGCTTTTCTCGGTGCCTCCGTGTCTCCGTGGTAGATTTTGCTGTTGAGCATGCGCATCGTCATTGCGGGCGGCGGCACCGGCGGACACGTCATTCCTGCGCTCGCCATAGCCCAGCAACTCAAGAAGCAGTTTGCAGCCGAGATTCTGTTCATCGGCACGGCGCGGGGGATTGAGACGCGGCTGGTGCCGCAGGGCGGATTTCCGCTGGAACTGATCAAGGTTGGCGGGCTGAAGAACGTCAGCCTGATGACGCGCGCCAAGACGATGTTCGACCTGCCGCGCGCTCTCTGGGCGTCAGGCCGAATGTTGAATGACTTTGATCCTGACGTCGTCATCGGCGTGGGCGGATACGCATCCGGTCCGGCCATGTTCGCGGCGATCCGGCGGCGGATTCCGACACTGGCTTTTGAGCCTAACGTTGTGCCTGGATTTGCGAATCGTCTCGTTGCACGCTGGGTGTCGGCGGCGGCGGTGCATTTTCACGAGACCTGCGAGTACTTTCCCAACTGCAAGGTGACGGGGGTTCCCGTCCGCGAGATGTTCTTCAGTATCCCGGCGAAGACTGGAGGCCCGCCGACCTTGCTCGTCTTCGGTGGCAGCCAGGGGGCGCGCGCGATCAACCAGGCGATGATCGAGTCGCTGCCGGGGTTGCGCGAGCGGGTTCCTGGAATCCACGTCATCCATCAGACAGGGCAGCGGGATTTCGACAACGTTCAGGCGGCGTATGCGAAATCGGGCATCTCGAGCGAAGTGCACAAGTTCATCGACGATATGCCGGGCACGTTCGCGCGCGCCGATCTGCTTGTCTGCCGATCGGGCGCGAGCACGGTGGCCGAGATCACTGCCGCAGGCAAGCCCGCGATTTTCGTCCCATTTCCCCGCGCCGCTGACGATCACCAGAACGTCAACGCGCGGGCGCTGGAACGGGCCGGGGCAGCTGTGGTCGTTGAGGAGTCGAACCTGGCCGCGGCGTATCTGGTCGATACTATTGCCGCCCTGATCAGCGATTCGCGACGGCTGCAGGCGATGTCGGCGGCGGCGAAGTCGTTGGCGCATCCGAAAGCGGTGGAGGAGATTGCGGAGATGGTGCGGGGCTTGGCGAGAGACGAGTCTCCGTAGTTGATCGTTGTTCGAGTTGTCGGGCACGCAGCGCCGAGCACTCGGGTCAATCAGCGCAATCTGGTTACGACAGGTTGTGTTCTTCCGATCGACTCCTCTATCTGAATGCAACGGCTGCGTGTAGAATCCCGGCCATGACCGACCCGGCTCATTACCGATTGTTGGCATCCGCCCTTCCCAATGAGCAAAAGCGCATTCGCTCATCCTATATGCCCACCTTGGTGCTGGGCGTGGCGCTCTCGGCCGTCGTATTTGTCGCCCTAGGAATCCGACAAGAGGCTCCACCGAAATCGATGATTCAATTTAGTTTGATCATGGTCGCATACATAGCTTACTTAGTGGTTTGGTATCCGCGCAGAATGACGCGACGTTTGATTAAGTGTTGGGAAACGTATGATCTGGAAATCGGATGTGATTATCTCCTTAGGCGACAGGCGGACCTGCCGGACCTCCGTCTGCAATTCGATGAGGTGCAAGCAGTGGAGCGTGTTCAGGGACGATACCTGCGTGTGATTGGCAAGAGAAAGAGTCGTGCCATCGCTATACCCGAAGGTGTCGACCACTTTGATCAAGTACTGGAGACCGTTTCCTCCATTCGCCCGGTACGCGTGCGGACTATCGAGCAGTGGCAAAAGCATAATGTGCTCATGGCGGCGGGACTACTCCTCTATGTGATCATGCTCTGGGAAACATCGCCCGTCGTTGTAGTTCCGCTGTCGCTGGCGATGGGTTCAATCATCGTGTGGGTCTTCTTCTGGATTCGACGGAATCCGAATATTCCGGAAAGCCTCAAACGGGTCGCGTGGATTTTCTGGCTGTTCTTTGTAATGTGCATACTGAAACTGTTAGGCGCAGTGTCGCCACATCTCCCTCAACAAGCCGCAGGGTACGCGATAGCAGGGACCCTGGTTTTCTCTCCCTCAGTGCTACTTGTTGCCGGATGGGTGGGATGGTGGCGCCTCCGATCTTCTCGTTATTGGCGGAATTATGTGATCGCATTGGGCTTGGCCTCCACTTCGATTTCAGCTTTGTGCATGTATGGTGTGCTGCTTTGCGTGCGGCTTGCGCACATCGGGAACTTGAATGAGCACCGCCTGGTGATGGCTGGGGTTTATTTGGGTTGGCCGTTGTCAGCTTTCTCCATTGTTGCGGCTTTTACCGGCAAGGGGCGCTCTCGTGTGATGCTTTGTCTAGCCGCGTTGTCGCTTGCTACGGTGTGGACTATCGAATTCTATTCTTAGGCCATGGGCTACCTATCCGAAATGGTAATGGTCGGGCACGTTTGTTCTTGCTGATTGACGGTAACACTCAGTGGCTGCGCTAATGGGGCATTTTGCGGGTGCGCTCGTCATACCCACCTGATCGTTCTCTGGGTCTCAGCGGTGAAATGTTCTATCATCAGCGGTGATCCGCGTGCATCCGCGGAGACGAAGTCATGTTTGCCAAGATTCAGCGCATTCATTTCGTGGGCATTGGGGGCATCGGCATGAGCGGGATTGCCGAGGTGCTGCTGAATCTCGGCTACAAGATTTCCGGGTCGGACTTGAAGCCTTCGGCCGTTACCCAGCGACTGGCATCGCTCGGGGCGGTGATTCATGAAGGACACGCTGCTTCGAATGTCGCCGGGTCGGACGTTGTTGTGACCAGTTCGGCGGTTTTGTCGGAGAATCCTGAGGTTGTCGAAGCTCGGCGGCTGCACATTCCCGTCATTCCGCGGGCCGAGATGCTGGCTGAGTTGATGCGCCTGAAGTACGGAATCGCCATCGCCGGCATGCATGGCAAGACCACGACGACCTCCATGGTCGCAGCCGTCCTCGCAGCGGGAGGCCTGGACCCCACCGTCGTCGTCGGCGGTCGCGTTGATGCCATGGGGTCGAATGCCCGCTTGGGCAAGTCGCAATACCTGGTTGCGGAGGCCGACGAGAGCGACCGGTCGTTCCTCAAGCTCTCGCCGATTCTGTCGGTTGTGACCAACATCGACCGCGAGCACATGGACTGCTATCGCGACATGCGCGACGTCCGTCGGACGTTCCTCGAATTCATGGAGCGGGTACCGTTTTATGGGCTCGTCGTGGGCTGCAATGACGATCCAATCCTGGAGCGGCTGTTGCCCCGAGTCCATCGCCGGGTGGCGACGTATGGCACGGCCCTGGGTTCGGATTTTCTTATCCGCCCCACGAGCCGGAAGGCTGCCTCGGCTGACCATCGGCCCGCGAGCCATTTTTTCGTTGCCTACAAGAACAGGGACCTGGGCGAGTTCACGCTGCAAGTTCCCGGCGCGCACAACGTGCTCAACGCCACCGCCGCCATCGCCGTGGGTACGGCGCTTGACGTTCCGGCGGACCAGATCCGCTCAGCGCTGGAAAACTTCCGCGGGGTCGACCGCCGGTTCCAGCTGAAAGGTCAGGCCGCCGGGGTCGCAATCATCGACGACTACGGCCACCATCCCACCGAGATTCGCGCCACGCTGGCCGCCGCCCGCCAGTGCGGATACCGCCGCGTCCACGTCGTATTCCAGCCCCATCGCTACACCCGCACCCGCGACCTGATGGAGGACTTCACCACCGCTTTCTCGGACGCCGATTCTCTTTTTCTGTTGGATATCTACGCCGCCAGCGAGAAGCCGATTGAAGGCGTGACGGCCGAAGTCCTGGCCCGCCAGATCTCTGCCAAGGGCGGGCTCCAGGCCGTCTACGAGCCGTCATTTTCCGAGGCGGTGGGCGCGGTCGCCACCGTGGCCGAGCCCGGCGACATGATTCTGACGCTGGGCGCGGGGAGCGTTTCCCAGCTGGGACCGGTAATTCTGGAAAAGCTTGAAAAGAAGGCACTTGTCGCCGGTCGGTAAGAGGGTCGCCAGTTGCTAATCGCTGGCCGCCGGTGGTTAGCGAAAACTAGCGACTGCTCTGTCTTGTACTGTTGACCTTTCTTTACCCCGCCCGTCCAAGTCGCAGTTGGGGAAAAGAACCATGACGACTAAAGCCCTCTACTGGATCGCCCTCGGAGCCTTCGCTCTCGCCCTGAACAGTGAGTACCAGAACGGCGGCCTGCCGCTGGCCCACCGGGTTGCCGGCCGCGCCGAAGCCGTCTATTGCCAGGTTGCCGCACGGGCCGAGCAATCGCTGGCCATGGCCCGGCTGGTCATCAGCCCACCCGCCACGGAAGTTTCGACCGGCGAGTTCATCGCGCGCCAGCAGGCGGAGATCGACCGCGCCCTGGCTCTGCACCAGGCGGAACTGAACCGGGCGATGGCGTTGCGTCAAGCCGAACTGGACCGGGTACAACAGCGGCTTGATCGGGTGCATATCGTGATGGATCGCGTCCAGATGGAGAAGCTGCAGAAGCTCGACAACTTGCGCTTCCAGTTCAAGACCGCCAACAACCGCCGCACGATTGTCGTGTGCCCTGAGACCGGAGCGAAGATCTCGGTCGATGCGGATGGGGATGCCGCCGACCAGCCAGATCCAGACGACGTTCAGTAGATTGGGTCATTGTGTAATCGGGTAATTGTGAAATTTGCGGCGATCCATCCTGGCACCGCTGCTGGCCCGCGGGTTTGCAGAATTTCCTGATTAGCAAATTACAAAATCTGCTGCGCTCCCAACTTTGCACTGTCTCAATCCGCGAAAAAAAGTTATAGTGAATTTGCTCAGCGGTTTTCTGTCGACAACTGACCCGAACGCGTGGCGCGGAAAGTTAGTTCCTCTGCCGTTCAGGAAGAGTTGTATCCGCTTCCCGGGGAGACTCCCGAGCGCGAGTCTTTCGACGACTCGCGTCTGATCGACCTGGAAGCGGATCAGGAATCCCCGTTCCTGCGCGGACAAAAACGCGTCTCGGTCCGACGTGGTTCCCTCCCGAAGCAAGCCGCCTATCGCCTGAAGTGGATTGCCCTGGCGATCTTCGCGCTAGGAATTCTCGCCGGCTTCGGGGCCACCCTCTACAGCTACGGCAAACATTCCTGGCGCTTCCGCATCGATTCCAGCGATCAGATTGAGATCACCGGCGCGCAGCACGTTCCCAAGGCACAGATCATGGAAGTGATGGGTGGCGACATCGGCCGCAACATCTTTTTCGTCCCGCTGGCCGAGCGCAAGCACCAGCTCGAACAGATTCCCTGGGTGGAATCGGTGAGCGTGATGCGCTTCGTGCCCAACCGGCTAGGCGTGGACATCCACGAGCGGACGCCGGTTGCGTTCGCGCGGATCGGATCGCGCGTCTCGCTGATCGATGCCGGCGGCACTCTGATGGAGCTCGGGCCCGGCAGCAAGTTCAAATATTCGTTTCCCGTGATTGCCGGGATGAACGCGGGTGAGCCAGTCTCGATGCGCGCAGCTCGCATGAAGAACTACAACGATCTCGTGCGCCAGCTAGACTCGGACGGCGCCAGCTATTCGAAGGAACTGAGCGAAGTCGACCTCAGCGATCCGGACGATGTGAAAGTCGTGGCGTCTGATGCGAACGGCGAAGTGCTCGTTCACCTCGGCTCGGGCAACTATCTGCAGCGCTACAAGACGTACGTCACGCACGTGCAGCAGTGGAGGCAGCAGTTCGACAAGCTCGAGTCGGTGGATCTGCGTTACGACGGGCAGATCATCGTGAATCCGGACCTGGAAGGGATTCGCAAGCAGCCGGTACTGACCCCGGCCGCCGCGAAAGCCGCGATGGCCGCGGGCGTGAAGCCGGCGGCGATCGTGAATTACGAAAAATACGTGACGCATCCGCCGGCGCCGCTGGTTGCGTCGAAAAAGCAGGTGAAGCCGGCTGCGAAGACGCAGGCGAAAGCAGTTGTTCACCGGGCAGGATTGAAGTCGAAAAGCAAGAAGGCGCCGAAGGTGGTCGCGAAGAAAGCTGCTCCGGTATCCGCGGCGGTGGTTCCGGCATCGAGCAAGACGCCGAGGTTCATTGGTCCACCGCCTCCGACGGCTTCGGCTTCGAAGCCGGTGACGACGGTCGCGCCACCTCCAGCGCAGGTGGCAAAGCCGGCAGCGGTAACTATGCAGGCCACCACCACGGCCACGACTCAGAAGAAGCCGAGCGCCGGCATTCCCAAGGAGACATCGCCCAGATAGCCATGCCCAGCCAGCCGCCCAACTTCATTACCGCGATTGACGTCGGCAGCGCCAAGACTTGCGTTCTGGTCGCCGAGGCCGGCGAGAACGGATTGCGTTATCGCGGGCACGGCATCAGCGAATCGCGCGGACTGCGCAAGGGCGTGATCACGGAGCTTGATAAGGCGGTGAACTGCATCCAGAAGGCGGTCGAGAAGGCGGAAGATTCGGCGGGCGTTCCGGTTGAGCACGCGATGGTCGGCGTGGCCGGAGCTCACATCCGCGGATTAAATAGCCATGGCGGGATCACATTTGGCGCGCGGCCGCGGGAGATTGGCCGCGACGATATCCGGCAGGCTGTCGACAAAGCGCGCACCATGCCGCTTCCCGCCGATCGCGAAATTCTCCACCTGCTGCCGCAAGAGTTCATTCTCGATGGCCAGCCCGGCGTGCAGGATCCGACTGGCATGATGGCCACACGCCTCGAAGTTCGCGTGCACATCGTCACCGCGGCTTCGAGCGCGACGCAGAACGTTGTCACAGCCGTGAACAAGGCCGGAGTGCATGTCGATGACACGGTGTTTGAGCCGCTGGCCTGCGCCGACTCCGTGCTCCGGGCCGATGAGCGCGAACTCGGTATTTGCCTCATTGATCTCGGCGCCGGGTCCTGCGACCTCATCGTATTTCAGCAGGGCGCAGTCGCGCATACTGCGGTGATTCCGGTCGGCGGCGATCATTTCACCAGCGATCTTTCGGTGGGCATGTGTACCGCGCTGTCCGACGCGGAAAGCCTGAAGAAGAATTTCGGCAACGCCGCCGCGACGCTGATCCCGGAAGGGAACGAGGTGGAAGTGCCGTCGGTCGGCGATCGTCCGTCGAGGCTTATGTCGCAGCGGTTGGTGGGCGAGATCCTTGAACCGCGGGCGCGGGAACTGTTCGAACTGGTTCGCGACAACCTGCGCCAGGCAGGCGTTTTCGATCACTGCATCGCCGGGCTGGTGTTCAGCGGCGGCGCTGCCCGGCTGCCGGGACTGTCTGACATTGCCGAGTCTGTATTGCGAAAGGCATCACGACTGGCCTGGCCGACACCGATGGCGAAAATGCCTGCCCTGCTAGCCGAACCGGAATTCGCGACGGTGCTGGGAATGGTGTACTACGGGCAACGAGCGCGCATCGCCCGCGGCCTGCAGGACGGTGGCTGGAGTTCGCGCATGAAAGCGATGTTTGCAAAGAAGGGTGCGTGAGTGTGACACGCATGATTGATATTCGATGGCTGGATCGCTTCGAGCGTCGGGCTGCGAGCATCGAGCAGGCGATGCTTGCTCGTAGCTCGTGGCTCGAAGCCTTGAGCACCGATTACTGAGGTGAAGAAATGACCGACGACAACGGACTCCGCATCAGCTTTAACGAAGAAGCCCGCAACGATGCCCGCATCAAGGTGATCGGGGTCGGCGGCGGTGGCAACAATGCGGTGAACCGCATGATTGACGCCGGCATGGAACACATCGAATTCATCGTCGCGAACACCGACTTGCAGGCGCTGCGCATGTCGCGCGCCGCCACCAAGATTCAGCTCGGCGTGAAGCTGACCAACGGCCTGGGCGCGGGCGCGAATCCTGAAATCGGGCGCAAGGCTGCGCTCGAAGATTCCGACAAGATCATCGAAGCGCTCGAAGGCGCCGACATGGTCTTCGTCACCGCCGGACTCGGCGGTGGCACCGGGACCGGCGCTGCTCCGATCATTGCCTCGCTCGCCAGCGAAATGGGCGCGCTCACGGTCGCCGTCGTTACCAAGCCGTTTGCTTTTGAAGGCAAGCGCCGCATGCAGCAGGCGGAGCGCGGCGTTTCGGAGTTGATGGAGTCGATCGACACGACCATCGTCATCCCCAACGAGAAGCTGCTGGCGGTGGCTGAAAACGCGGGCTTCTTCGAGTCATTCCGAATCGCCGATGACATTCTCCGCCAGGGTGTGCAGGGAATTTCCGACATCATCACCATTCCCGGCATCATCAACCGCGACTTCGCCGACGTGAAAGCGATCATGGCGGGCATGGGCTATGCGGTCATGGGCACTGCGACGGCCGCGGGCGACCGCCGCACGATGGAAGCGGCGCAGCGCGCCATCGCGTCACCGCTGCTCGAAGCCGGCGCGATCGACGGCGCGCGCGGCATCCTCATCAACATCACCGGATCGAGTTCGCTGAAGCTGGCCGAAGTGCAGCAGGCCTGCACCATTATTCAAGGTGCGGCGCACGAAGACGCGAACATCATTTTCGGCGCCGTGCTTGACGAGAAAATGAAAGATGCGGTGAAGATCACAGTCATCGCCACCGGATTCCAGGAATCCATGCGTCCCCGGCGGCAGGAGTCCTTCGAGCCGGTGATCGTCTCCCGCCATCGCGACCACTTCCGCGCGCCCGAGCCGGAACCGGTGGCGGAGCCCGAGCCGCGTTTCGAGCCCGATCCCAAGCCGACGATGATCATGCAAGAACATGCGGAAACGGCTCCGGCGATGACCATGCCTTCTGCCGACGTCGTTTCGCTTGATGCCATGCGTACAGCCGCGCCTGCGTATCAGGCGGAAGATCTCGACGTGCCTGCTTTCCTCCGTAAGCGTCTCGAACTCTAGCGACAAAAAAGGCGGCCCGTTTGGGCCGCCTGTGTCCCGCCAGGTCGACTCTTACGGCCTGCAGGGATTGTTCTTGCCCGGCTTCGGTGCCTTGACCTTCGCGCTCGTGAAGCACGCTTCGTCCAGGTAAAGCTGATCGCCCGCCTTCTGGTAGTACAGGACCGTACTCTTCCCGGTGCCTGCTTTCCCGGAGACCGAGACCAGGAATTGCGGAGTCGCCTGACGGGTCTCGTGCTTGATGGCTTCGTGCAGCACGCGTCCTTTCAGGTTGCCCTGAGAAGGCAGCGTGACGCCCAGCAGGTAGGCCAGCGTGGGAGCGATATCGGCATTCCCGATCGGAGTGCGGATGACCGCGTGCGCCTTGAAGTCCGGCCCGATCGCAGCCATGTTGTTGAAGGTGTTGTCGCGGCCGATGGAGCCGTGCATTCCCTGGCCTTCCTGCAACCCGGAGTCCGCGATCTGCACGGCCGTCTGCAGATCGGTGGGATCGAGGTAGAAGGTCTTGAATCCGAGGGCAATGGCAGGCCGCGGCGTTTGCGCGTTGCCCACCAGATTGATCGAGCTCAACGGCAGCGCTCCGGGGATCGGTCCATACTGGTCGTCGACGAAAATCGCTCCTACGTAGTCTTGCGTTGCCAGGAAGCTGACGATCTGTTGCACGCGAGCCGCATCGTGATCGGGAACATAGATCAGATCCGATCCGCCGTTCGCTGCCACGATCACTTTCGCGTCCGTGTTCTCCAGGATCACGCCGCTCGCTCCGATGAGCGCGTCGCCGCTGGCTGGATGCTGCCGCGTCGTGCTGGTTTGTTGGGCGATCGTCGGATCTACCGGCATGTAGGTTCGGTTGCCCGTCATCGGATCGGTGAGGATCGAGTCCGGATCGTAGATAGGCAGGTTGAGGATGTGCGCGATGTCGATGGCCAGAAAACCCGGTGGCAGGAAGCCCGGATTGACTTCCACCCGGCCCGTCCCGTCCTTGTATGTGAACAGAGCCGCGTAGCTCTGTGTCGCAGTTCCGTTGGCATCGACTTCGTGACGGCTGATGGTGGCAAAGCCATGATCCGCCGTGATGAAGATGTCCGTATTCTTTGCCACCTGCGGGTTGGCGGTGATGTAATCCAGAATCTGCTTCAGGTTCTTGTCGGCGTTCGCAACGGCCGCTTTCGAGGTCGGCCCGTTGATGCCAGGCGTGAGCGAGTTCAGGCTGTCGCCCTGGTTGTGCTGCGTGCCGTCGGCATCGCGCGACCAGAACAGGATGGCGAACGGCTGGCCGGTGTTGACGAACGTCGGCAGAATCGCCTTCGTCACGGTGTCGGCGAAGTATTGCTGTTGCACCGTATTCGGCGATGTCGTTCCCGGCGTCACGTTATTGCCCGAGAAGCCGTTGTTGCACTGATCGGTTGCACCGCATCCGTTGCTGCGGCTGGGCGCCGCCAGAGCCAGACCGGCCGCGACCAACGCGTCGGAGATCTGCTTCTTCAGCGGAATTCCCGATGCGCTCCCAGTCACGTCATCGACGAAGACCGTGTCCGGAATCACAAAGTTCTTGTTCACGGGCTGCAGCTGCGAGACGTCCTGAATGCCCACCGGTCCGTGCTTTCCTACCGAAGCCGTGTTGTAGCCGTTCTGGCGCAGCAAGGCCAGCAGGCTCTCTTCCGTCAGCCAGTTGCCGTTGTAGTGGTCGTCGAGGTCGCCGAGGATCCGGTCGTTCTCGACAAACGGAGTGTTCGTCTGCACCAGTTGGCCGAAATTGCCGGTGTCGAAAATCGGGTACCCGGAATAGATCGTGTTGCTGAAATCCCCCGTGTCGCCGGGGTAATGCCCGGTCGCGATCGTCGCCCCGTTCGGCGTGGTGAACGTGGGGAACATCGCGTGGCTGTTGACGAAGTTCACACCATTCTGCCGTATCGCGGACAGCGTCGGCGCATCTGTGCTGTTGACCGATCCCCCACGCAGACCATCGACCACAAAGATGATCACGTTCCGCGGAGATTGCGCGGTCGGTTTCTTGTCAGCCGCAATCACTGACGATGGCCCAACCAGCGCCACTGCCATCATCGCGGCGAGTGCCATTTGTGAAAGACGTGCTTTCATTCCTACCCACCTCCATGACCTGAGATGGACCGATAGTAAGAGCGTACTGTTACGCCCAAATGAACTTGGCGCGTGAATGTGAAGATTTTATGGGGATGGCGACGCCTATCGGCGATAATACTGGCCTGACTGGGCCGAGCCAGCTCAATCGCCAAGGCCGATTTCCACAGTGATTGGCGTGTTATGCAACGGAACCAAGCCACGCACACCGGCGGGAATCATTTGTGTGAAATTGTTTGCGCATCGCCCGCGATGCGGCCGTATCCGCGCAGGCGAGCGTCTCGACCCAGGGCGGACGCTTGTGCTCGCGCGGCCTGCGCCTTCCCGGATTCGGCAAGAACTCTTATCTGCGATAGGCGAGCCTCCAGCTGGTACCCGGCATAGCCGTACCGATTCGCTGCGATGAGCACGTCCTCCGCATGTTTCGTCGCATCCGGGAATTTTCTCTGCGCGGCCAGCACTTCCGACAGGGCCAGCGCCGCATCGAACTGCTGCGGACGCGAGGGCCGGGTCTTGGCCTTCTGCACCGTCTCTGACGCCAACTGGCTTGCCTCCGCGGTCTTTCCCTCCGCCAGCAGAACTCGCGCCAGCAGCGCATTGCAGGAAATCAGCAAGTCGCGCAAGTCCGCTTTCTGGAAAGTCGCTGCGGCCGTGCGCAGATAACCTTCTGCCTCGCTCAGCCGATCCTCATTGAACGATATCCATCCCATCTGCATCTGCGAGATGGCAATATTCGTGTTCTCTCCCAGTTCCTTCCGCAGCGCAAGTGATTGCTCCGCCAGTTTGCGGGCTTCGTCGAAATTTCCCGTGATCGTCAACAGGTCCGCGATGTTGTTCAACGCGTATGCTTGCCCCCGCCGATAGCCGATCTCCTGCTGGATCTTCAGGCCCTCGTCATAACGCTGGCGGGCCGCGGCCAGATCTCCCATCTCGACCAGCACGTTGCCCAGATTGGCGAGAGTGCTCGCAGTCCCGCGCTGATCGCCCACTTCGCGGAACATCGCCAGCCCTTCTTCGTTCTTCTTTCGGGCATTGGGGAGATCACTCTTGCTGTCATACACGTTCGCCATGTTGCCGAGCGCCCCGGCAACGCCCGCCTTGGCCCCGATCTCCTGGTCGATCTCCAGCGTTCTCTGGTAATAATTCATGGCCTTCGCAAAATCCCCGACGTCGTTCGCCACGTTGCCCATACTGTTCAGGGTACGCGCGGAATTCGCCTGGTCGCCGATTTCGCGAAATGTGCGTAGAGCTTCTTCGAAAGTGCCGGCCGCTCGCGGGAAGTCTCCCTGGTCATAGAAAATGTCTCCCGTTCTCGAGACTGCCATGGCCGCGCCGCGCTTATCGCCTGCGGCCGAGAACAAATCCCGTGCTTCACCAAACGTAGTCTCGGACCTGGCCAGATCGCCCAGACGCTCCCAGCACCAGCCTTCGGTCAGCCGGGCTTGAGCGACGATCAGGCGCGCGCCATCGGCCTGTCCGATCTTGTCGGCCTTTTGTGCCGCGGTCACGCACTGCTCAAAGTTGCCGAGGGTGTTGTAGGCTCGCGACTCGGCCAGGTCGATGCGCGGATCGGCGCCTGCAGTCGCGCTGGCCTGGCGCATCTCCGCCACCGTCGCGAGCGCATCTCTGGCCTGTCCGCCGCTGGTTTGTGCGGCCGCCAGTCGCAGGCCATACTCGGGACTGTCGGGAAAGAACCGCCACAGCGTGCGATAGATCTCGATCGCCTTCGGCCAGTCGCGCGTCGCCTCGCGCAACCGCCCTTCAATCCGCAAGCGCTCGTCGCGCGAGAGGTCGGCGGAGAGATCAAATGCTCTCTGGCCCTCTTCGCGCGCCAGCGCGTCGTAGCCGAGATTGGCCAGCGCTTCTGACAGCGCGGCATGGCTCAGGGCATACCTGGGATCAAGCGCGACCGCCCTTTCCAGCAGGCTGCGCGCCTCGCGCGCCTCAGACAAGCGTAGTTTCGATAGGCCCTCGGCGTAGAGCCGCGCCGCTTCATTGGTCGAGGGCAGCGATGCGTGCGCCGCGGACGTCCCGCTCGGGGGAGTCTGCACACCCAGCGTGCTGCGCAGCCGGCCTCCTGTACGGGCTACGAGATCGAGCAGTTCCGGTTCGCTGCCGGTTTCGGAGATCGATGCCAAGGTCTCCCCAGTGGTCGCATCCTGCAGATGAAAATCAATCCGCAGCTGATTACCTGCTTCCTCTCCCATCGCCATATACGACCCCATCACGACGAGGTCCGTGCCCGAGTGTTTGCGAATCCGATGCAGTGTGTCTTGCGCGTAGCTTTCCGAGTCGGGCAGCACCAGGTCCAGCTTCATGCGCGCAATGTTCTCTCCGGGCAGCGTGCGTAACTGGCCGCCACTCGCGAGTTCGGTGCTGAGCATTTCCGCCAGAGCGGTCGAAAGCCAGGCTTGTTCCGGCTTTCCCGAGAGATTGCGGAACCCGATCACCGCCACCGACCGGCGAGCGTGAGGCGGCGAGGCAGCCGGATGTCCTGTGATCCAGCCGCGAATGTCCCCCGGATTCCAAACCAGCGCGCCGGCAACCGCCAGGACGAGGGCTGCCACAATCCACGGCCACAACGGGTGCCGGGACACCGCCACTGCAGTTGACCCGCTGCTCAATCGCTCCAGATCGATGCGCAACTCGCGCGCCGACTGGTAGCGGCGGTCCGGATCGCGGTCGAGCGTCTTGAGAATGATCGCCTCCAGCGCCGGCGAGATTTTCCGGTTCCGCGACGTGGGGCGAGAGGGAGGCCGATCGAGAATCTGCGCGATCAGCTGCGGCCCGGATGTTTCCGCATAGGGGTGCTTGCCTGTCGCCATCTCGTAGAGCACGGCACCCGCCGCATAGATGTCGCTGCGAACGTCGGCGTTCTTTCCCCGCAGTTGCTCGGGGGCCATGTAGGCGACCGTGCCGCTGACTTTTGCGTTGGTGGCGGTGGGATCGGAGTCGCCTTCCGGGATTGTCCACTCGGCCAGTCCGAAATCGAGGATCTTGAGCCGTCCTTCTTTATTGATGCGCAGGTTCGAAGGCTTCAGGTCGCGATGGAGGATCCCCTGCTGATGGGCCGCTTCCATACCGTCGGCCAATTGCGCGCCGTAGCGCAGCACCTCGTGATCGTCCATCGGCCCGGCCGCGAGGCGGGCATCGAGCGTGACGCCGGAGACCAATTCCATGACCAGGAAATCCACTCCTCCCTCGCTGCCGAACTCATACACGCCGCCGATATTGGGATGGTTGAGTTTCGCCAGCGAAAGCGCTTCACGGCGGAAGCGCTTGCGCGCGTGCTCGTCCGACAGCATGCCGGTGGGCAGGACTTTCAGCGCGACATCGCGATCCAGACTCTCGTCGTGCGCGCGGTAGACGACACCCATCCCGCCGCTGCCGATCTTCTCCAGCACGCGATAGTGGGACAGGTTCCTGGGGATCATGGGCGAGGATGGCAGGAATGGTAAGGCGGAAGCCGAGCAGCGTCAATGCAGAGAGGCAGTTCCAGGTTCCCAGTTCTTAGTTGTGGCTCGGTGCTTCTGAGTGCGGGGCGGGTTGTTCCTGAGCGCCACGATTTTGGATCCGCTGTATGCGCCTGTCCATCTGCTCCACGATCAGTTGCCAGGCATCCGCTTCCAGTTCGAACTGGTGCTTGAGGGGAGTCTGGGAACTTTGAACAAAGGCCAGGTTGTTTCGCATCTGGTTCAGAAGGACTTTCAGACGCTGCAGGTCGGCGTTGAGTTGCTGGACGTCGTCATCTGCGGCGCCGGCTGGAGCGCTATTTTCTGGAGCGCGGGCGGCCGCATCAGGCGGATGGGCAGGAGTCTTCCTGGTGGTCTGGGCAGTTGCGGACACGAGGGTCAGAGCGAAGATCACACAAATCATCGAGATGAGGAGTTTCATCGGTGTTCCTCCGAGAAAAGCACAACAGGTCGCTCTGTAAGATGCCGATCGAGACCTCCGCCGCTATGGATACGAGAACTACCTCTCACTTCTGTGCGGCGATCCAGTCGTTGATCTTCTTTTCCAGCACATCGAGCGGCAACGGACCCTGATCGAGCACTGCGTCGTGGAACGCACGCAGGTCGAATTTCGGACCCAATGTCCGTTGCGCTTGCTCGCGCAGTTCCAGGATCTTTCTCTGTCCCATCTTGTAAGAAAGCGCTTGCGCCGGCCAGGCGATGTAGCGATCTACTTCGGTCTCGATATTCTGGTCGTCCATCGCCGTGTGCTCGCGGAAGAAATCGACCATCTGTTGTCGGGACCAGTGCTTGGAATGGACGCCAGTGTCGACGACCCAGCGCACCGCACGCCACATCTCGTTCTGCAGGCGTCCGTAGTCACTGTACGGATCCTGGTAGAAACCGACTTCTTTGCCCAGTCGCTCGGAATAAAATGCCCAGCCTTCGCTGTAGGCATTGAAGTCGAGATCGTACTTCCGGAAGGGCGGCAGACCGGTCAGTTCCTGCGCAATCGAAAACTGAAGGTGATGTCCGGGAACGCCTTCGTGATAGGCGATCGCCTCCACGTTTAGCAGCAGGCGCTTGTCCGGAGCATATTCGTTGACGTTGATGCGTCCGGGGCGCGATCCGTCACCGGCGCCGATCGAATAGTCGGCGGGGACGCCGTCGGCGCTGCGGTACGACTCCATCGGCACGACAGCCAGCTTGTTCTTTGGCAAGCGACCAAACAACTGCGGCAGCTTGTCGTACATCTGGTCGCGATAGTGCGTATAGAGGTCGAGCAACTGTTGCCCCGACTTCGCGTGCAGGGCTGAGTCCTGCCGGATGTGCGCGTTGAACGACTTCAGATCATTGAAGCCTTGCGCCCGGGCGATCTTCAGCATCTCGCCTTCAATTTCGGTCACGCTTTTCAGCCCGAGTTGATGAATCTGGTCGGCGGATAGATCAGTGGTTGTCTGCTGTCGAACGGCGAAGCGGTAGCGAGCTTCGCCGTCGGGCAACGCCCACTCCCCGGGGTTGAGGCGCCCGTGCGGGGCGTAATCCTCGCGGACAAACTTCGCGAATTTCGCGTAGGCGGGTGCGACGTCGTTCTTTACCGCGCTCTCGATGCTTTCGCGCAGGCGCTTCTGGTCCGCCTCGGCGACGGAATCGGGAAACTTTCCCAGCGGGTCGGTGAACGGACTCTTGTCGATCGCACTGTCGGCGATCTGCTGTGCTTGTACTGAGACTTTTTCCAGCAGATACTTTGGCGGCATCAGATGATCGCGCAGGCCGTCGCGCATGTGTCCCATGGCCTGTTCGAGCACGCGCGGAATCTGGTGCAGGCGAGAGAGGTAATCTTCGTAGTCCTTCACACTGCGAAAGGGCGAGTCGAACGCCAGGGACGCATATCCCAGATGAATTCCGCCGAACTGTGTGGCGGGCATTTCCCACCTTTTGAACTGTGCGCCTTCGATCCCGTCGCGCAGGCTGCGGATCATGAGCGTGCAGTTCAGCCTCTCTTGCTCCGGGAAGCCGGACGTGTCGAGCGCTTCGAATCGCCGCAGGGCCTGGCGTTCGTGTTCCAGATCGTCAGCGATTGCCTTGTCGGAGAAATCGCTGAGGCGGTCGTTGTAACGGTTGTCGCCGATGTGGGTGGCGAGTTCCGGCTGCGTGCGCAGGGTGTACTCCCACTCGTCGGCGAGCATGCGGTTGAGTTCGGCGCGTCGCGCGTCCAGACTTTGGTCGGCAGCGTGAGAAATGAGCGAGAAAAGGAGAGTCACAGATCCCAGCATGACGATCGTTCGCACCATTCACCTCGAAAGGAAATGAGGTCAGAAAAATATCAGAGAATTGGACGACCGCCGAACCCTTTCAGACGAGGCCCGCGACAATTTCTAGTACTTTCAATTCGCAATCGTGTCAGCCAGCGGTTCGCCAGCTGCGCAAATCTTTGCCCATCAGGGGGTGTCTTAAGAGGTAACAGGCGAGCGCCGATTACCAAAGTGTCTGACCCTTCAAAAAACCGACCTAAATTCATATTGGCGAATAGCTTAGCGATCCAACACTACGATTACTGAAAGAACATTTTGCCGTTGCGCGCCGCCCATAACTCCCCTATTATCGGATAGTTGCGGTGCTCGCCCCAAGCCACGTGCCGATTGGCGAGGTTCGTGCATCGTATCTAGTTTGAGGTCAGTAAACCTCCGGGGAAAAGCAAGTGAAAGCGAAGTTCTACGGTTGGCTTCTTCGTCTCGTCGTGGTTCTTGGATTGGCGCTACTGCTCGAAGTGGGCGGCATGGCAGCCAGTGTGAATACCCGTCCCCTTACCTCGCGTAAGTCGGCCTCGGTGAGTGAGAGCCAGAGGGCGAAGAGACGAATGCGGACTCTCGCGCGGAGCCGGGCTCCGCGCTCGCGCAGTGCGCGGCGCCGCCGCTACCACGAGCGTTTTCACACCAGTTCGTTCGCAGAGGGCATCCTGGATGGCGACGTGACGACGGGTGAGGACCCGGTCGTGCGCCAGGCCGCTGTGGACGCTCTGGGGAACATGAACGGCACGGTGGTGGCCATCGAGCCGACCAGCGGACGCATCCTGGCGATGGTCAACCAGAAACTGGCGCTCTCCAGCGGGGCTCAGCCCTGCTCCACGATCAAGCTTTCGGTCGCGCTCGCCGCGCTTAGCGAGGGCTTGATCGACAAAGAGACCGAGATTCGTCTCGGGCGCCGAAGCCGCGTGAACCTCACCTCGGCACTGGCGCACTCCAACAACTCCTACTTTGAGGCCGTCGGACGGAAGCTCGGCTTCGACAAGGTCAGCTTCTACGCGCACCAGTTCGGACTGGGCGAACTCGCCGGCTACAACATTGACGGCGAGCAGATGGGGATTTATCCCGACGAAGAGATCTCTTCGAAACTCGGCGGCGTTGGCAAGATGTGCTCATTCGGTGAAGGCATCTCGATGACCCCGCTGCAACTGGGCGCCCTGGTTGCTGCCATTTCGAACGGCGGGACGCTTTACTACCTGCAACATCCTGCAGGTCCGGAAGCCGTAGCCGATTTTCAGCCGCGCATTAAGCGGCATCTCGAGATCGCGAGCCTGATTCCTGAAATGTCGGACGGCCTTGCCGGCGCGGTTGAATACGGCACGGCGCGCAGCGTGCGCATGAATTTCAACGAAGAAGAAATCCTGGGTAAGACCGGTACCTGTTCGCATGCCGGAACCCGCTTTGGATGGTTCGCATCCTATTCCAACACCGACATTGGACGCATCGTGACTGTGGTCTTCCTCCAGGGTGGGCGTCCGACCTACGGGCCAAAGGCCGCTGAGATCGCGGGACGCATGTACCGCAATCTCTACGACCACAATTTTTTTGTGGCTCGTTCGGCAGGGGCGGCCACTTCCAATCCTGATCTCGAGAAAGTCAGCACCCCGGTCGCTGAGCAGTAGCAGGCAAGTCTCGAATTCGAATCTCTAACGATCCGCACCCTCGCGAACCGTTAATCTGCTTCTCTGCGCATTACTTCCGTTATCTCTCCGCTGGGCTTGGAAAACGGCGACAATTGCAACATTGATGTGGGGATGTTGCAGTGCGCTTTCATTCACAAAATGATCTGCGTCGAGGCTGTATCCGATTTCGTGTCCTGATCGGACTCGTGCTTCTTGGTTCGCCCGCGCTAGCCGTTGCGCAGACAGCGGACGAAGAACGTCCCGTCCCCATACTAACCGGCAGTGCCGGCTTCTTCACCAATGTGGACGGCGGCCATACAGAGCTCGCGCCGGTTATTTCTCCGGTTCTACTGGTCCCCATCGGCGAGCGATGGCTGGTCGAAGCGCGCGGTTCTTTCGAAGGCGAATTCGCGCGGAAGAACGACAACGGACCCTACGGAGGCACGGTGGGCAAAGAAGTCGATTACGCACAACTCGACTTCATCGCCAATCGCTATGTGACGGTCACCGCCGGGCGCTTTCTGACTCCGTTCGGCATTTACAACGAACGCCTGTATCCGATCTGGATCCGCAGCCTACAGCGCGAACCGCTGATTTATCCCATCGCGACCGAAGCCAGCAGCGGAATCATGTTACGGGGAGGCTTCGCAATCAGCGCAAAGGCGAACCTGAACTACGCGGCATACTTCTCGACGCTGAGTACGATCAACAAGCTCGAGTCGGATCGAACCGTGGGCGGCAGGGTCGGGTTCTTCCTTCCCGGGCCACGGGTCGAGATCGGCGCATCCTTCCAGCAGTTGCTGCAGGAAGAGCGGACGCGTGCAAGCGGATTCCATTTTGCCTGGCAACCTGCGGCAACGCCGCTGAACCTGCGGTCGGAGTATGCCTGGTCCGGCGATAAGGGGAGCGGCTACTGGATCGAAGCGGCCTATCGACTGAGCCAGGTTCCACGCTGGCAGAGGGTCATGCGCCACGTGGAGATCGCAGGCCGCATGCAACAGTTCTTCGGCCACATTGACGAGGACGAAGCCGAAGAATACGAACTGCCTGAAATCGACACGCAGCAGGCCGACTTCGGTTTGAACTACTACTTCATGGACGGCCTCAAGGCGACGGCCAGCTACGGCCGCGAGTTCAGTTCTGAGGGGAACGCGAACTTGTGGACGGTCGGCATCGCCTACCGCTTTGCGGTGCCGCTCGGGAGAGTGCAATGACCCGACCGGCGAAACTGCTGCTGCGCGCGGTGCTGGCCGCGACCACGCTGGCATCTCCGATGGCCGCCGCCCCGCCCGCCGACAACCGGGCCGCGGAAACCAAAGCCGAGCCAGCAGTGCATCACGAGAATTTCGCCGATGACGCGGCCATACGTATGGAAGGGGAGAAGCGCTTCCAGGCCAATTGCGGACGCTGTCACCAGTTCCCGCACAAGTTTCCTCCACGCATGATCCTGACGGTCGAGCGCCACATGCGCGTGCGCGCCCTGGTGACCGAGGACGATATGCGTGTGATCATCCGCTACCTGACCCAATAACGATGCCCGTTTTTCGCCAGCGCAGATCAGGCCCGCAACGCGCCGCCACCATTGTGCGCGGGGCAATGGCGGCGGGCGTACTGTTTGCGGCCGTCACCGCTCCGGCGCAAGTACGCGTGATCGAAGTGCTGGCCGACAAAGACAGCCGCTACAAGATCGCGGGCGAGAAGAAGCCGGAGATCACCGTCAAGGCGGCCGAGGCGATCGTTCTGCGTATCACGGCGCGTCGTGGCAAGTCATGGAACCGGGACGGGTCGATTCACGGATTCTCTCTGCTGCGCGCCGCCGACCATTCCAAAGTCGATGGCTGGGATCTGCTGCTGAAGCCGGGCGTGAATGAGTTCCAGATGCAGGCGCCGGCCGAACCTGGGTTGTATGAGGTGGTGTGCACGGTGATCTGCAGTGAGTACCACGAAGGGATGAAAATGAAGTTTGTAGTGTTGCCTTGAAAGAGGGTCAGGGATGAAGAAACGCGGGCTACTTGCCGGACTGGTTTTGTTATCGGCTGCGTGGTTACTGGCTGCCGAGGAGACTCCCCGGAGCTTTGTCGGCGAGATCGGCGACAGCCAGTGCGCGCTGAACGTCCACTCGCTGACGCGTTCGCACAAAGAAATGCTCAAGTCGAAGTCGATGGGCGGAAACGCCGCCGATTGCGCCAACTATTGCACCAAGTACCTCGGCGGGCACTTCGTGCTCGTGGTGAAGAATAACGTCTATCACCTCGACGACCAAACGCGCGCGCAGAACTACGCCGGCCAGCGGGTGAAGCTCACCGGAACGCTTGACGCCAAGAGCAGCACGATTCATGTTGTTGCGATCGAACCCAAGTAGCAATTCTCCGTTCTCAGTTCTCCGTTCTCAGTTGGGGCTGCGTCAACGCTTGGCCGCGAGCTCACGCTTGCTGGCTTATACTTTTCGAGCATGAGACTGTTCGGCAAGAAGGGGTCTGCGGCGGAGCTGGTCACCAGCGGGCGCTTTGAATTGGAGCGCGACGGGCGGGTCGCTTACCTGGAGTACACACTCGCGGGCGACGTGCTGGCGCTTCTGCACACGGAAGTGCCGCTCATGCTGCGCAGCGAGGGCATCGCCTCGGAACTTGCCCACACAGCCCTCGAGTGGGCCCGCGCCAATCACAAGAAGGTGGATATCATCTGCCCCTCGGTGATCGAGTATGTGGAGAAGCATCCGGAGTACTCGGACCTGCTGCTGCGGTGATGTTCCACGTGGAACATAGTCAATACTCTTTCGCATGCACATAAGTGCACGTAAGAACCGCGCAAGCGACTGGTGCGACTGGAATGAGAGCTGGCGCCCGCCTGCTCTTCCGTGGCACTGGTGAATACGGACAAAACCGTCACCCCGGTTGCCATGGAGGTCACAAGCGCCGGTGCAGCGCATCACAGCCGGCGGTCGGGTCCGGGGGTAGTCTGAACAGCGGGGTAGTTAGGCAACCGAATTCGACCGAGTGAAACCATGAACACGAGGCTGCTGGGCATCCTTGCCGCGATTGAGGCTGGCGTTGTCGCCTGCGTGGTGCTGTTGTCGCGGGCACAGGTTTTTCCCTCCAAGACCGCGCTCGTCCTGATCTGGCTGCTGCCGGTCGCTTTCGGTCTGCATGTGGCGGAGGAGTTCGCGCTGCCGGGAGGGTTCGGGGATTGGTACCGGGGATATCGCCCGCAATACGCCGCGAGAATCACTCCTTCCTATTTGCTGCGCGTCAATGTGGTTGGCGGGGCCGCGTGCCTGTTCATGCCTCTGGGCGCGTTTGACTACCGGGGCGGATACAGTTTTGGCGGGCTTTGCACCTGGTGCGTGCTGACCGCGGCCATGGCTCTGAATGGCATGCTGCACCTGCTGGGGACGATTCAGACGAAGCAATATTCTCCCGGTGTAGTCACCGGAATGGCAGTATATGTCCCGCTGTTGGCGCTGAGCGTTGCGTATTTTGTGAGAACGGGCGCCCTTGATCTGTCTGCGGCGATCTTGTGTGTGGTAGCCGGCTGCGTTCTGCAACCGGTCCTCAACTACCGGCATGAAAGCGCGTTGAAACGCGAACAACACTCCTAAACAAGAAATGCCCGGCTGCGCCGGGCATCTCGTGAGACAGAATCGGGTAAGGCGGTTAGCGCCTCTGTTCGTCTTTGGCCACGACGCCGTCCCGGATATGGATGACGCGGTGGGCATATTCAGCGATGTCGTGCTCATGCGTGACCAGGACGATGGTGTTGCCTTCGGCGTGGAGGCGGTCGAAGAGGGCCATGATTTCCAAGCCAGTCTGCGAGTCGAGGTTGCCGGTGGGTTCGTCGGCGAGGATGATCGAGGGCTTGTTGACCAGAGCGCGGGCGATGGCGACGCGCTGGCGCTGGCCGCCGGAGAGCTCATTGGGCTTGTGGTGCATGCGGCTTTCCATGCCAACCGCGGTGAGCGATGCGGTGGCTCGAGCAGCGCGCTCTTCGGCGGGAACGCCCGCGTAGATCAAGGGCAACTCTACATTGTGGAGAGCGGTGGCGCGAGCCAGAAGATTGAAGGTCTGGAAAACGAATCCAATTTCCTTATTACGAATGCGAGCCAGTTCGTCGTCGTCGAGTTCGCTGACGAGTTGTCCGTTGAGCCAGTAATTGCCCTTGGAAGGCGAGTCGAGACAGCCGATCAGGTTCATCAGAGTGGACTTGCCGGAGCCGGACGGTCCCATGATGGCGACGTACTCATTACGGTGAATCTGGAGGTTGACGCCGCGCAGAGCGTGGACCTGCTGTTCGGAACCCATGTCGTAGGTCTTCCACAGGTCCTCGGTGGCAATCATGGTGGAGTTGGGCGCAACCGAGGTTAAGGGCGTATCGATTGGAAGCACTTCAGCGGTCGCCATCTTCTTTTTCTCCGTTTCCGGCTCGGACACACGCGCTCCGTTCTTGCCGTCTTCGTTGGACGTTCCAAACTGGCAGAGGTTAGGGCGTCCGCCGGGGATAAAGCCCCGGGTTGAACAGGTTCCAGGTGGCACGGCGGAAGCCGTACCGTTGCAAACATCAGCTGCTTTCTTCTTCCTTCTTCGGAGCCGTATTGTCTATTTTGACGGTGGTTCCCGGCTTGATGGTACGCAAAATCTTGTAACTGCCGGTGATTACTTCGTCACCGTCTTGCAGGCCCTTTGTGACTTCGATGTCGGTGGTGCCAGCGATACCGGTTTCCACCGGGATGAATTCCGCCTTCTTGTTGCGGATCACGAAGACGCCCTGAATTTCCTCTTTTTCTTTGTCTTTGTCCTTCTGCTTCGAATCGGACGACGGGGCGGCAGCCTGGACCGAACCTTTGCTCGCGTCCTTGGTTTCCAGGTCCGCCTTGGTGCGGACGGTCAGAGCCTGAATCGGAATACTGAGCGCATTGTTGCGGGTGGCGGTGGTGATCTTGGCCGTCGACGAGAGGCCGGGTCGAAGGTCCCCGGGCGGATCGGTCAGGGTCACGACGACTTTGAAGTCTTTGGCTTCCTGGCTGGTCGAACTCTGCTGCGAGGTGGAGACACCGGTAGAGCGCACGATGGCGTTATTGCCGATCTCGGAAACGGTGCCGCGGAAGGTCTTGTGGGGAATGGCGTCGATGGTGACTTCGGCGGACTGCCCAAGGTGCACGTTGACGATATCGGTTTCATCGACCTTGACTTCGGAGGTGATGACTGACATATCGGCGATCGTCATGAGTGTGCTACCGGGAGCATTCTGGATTCCGATCACAACCGTTTCGCCTTCCCGCACTGGAAGATTGGTAATGACCCCGTCGAAGGGGGCTTCGTAGATTGTCTTCTTCAATACGTCGGAGACGCGGGTGAGGTTCGCGGAATTTTGCGTGATACGTTTGTCGGAGGATTCTTTCTGCGCCTTAGCCTGCGCGAGGCGGGCCACAGCCTGGGCGACCCCCGCGTCGGCGACTTCCCAGGCGGCCTTTCTAGAGTCGTATTCCTGCTTGGCGATGAGTTGATCGCGATACAGGCCCTGGGCGCGGTCGTAGTCCAGCTTGGTACGCTCAGCGTCAGACCTGGCGCGGTTCAGGTCGGCGACCGCGGTCTTCATGGCTGCGTCGGCGGCCACGGAGTCAGTCTCAGCCGCGGCGACTGAGGCGCGCATGGCGTTGACGTCGGCGGACGACTGCACGTTTTCCAGTTGGGCGAGCAATTGGCCCTTCTTGACGCGGTCGCCTTCCTTGACGTGCAAGCGGACGATCTTGCCGAAGGCATTGGCGCCGATGTTGACGTACGTCTTGGGCTTGATTTCGCCCGACGCGCTAACGATCGAAGCCAGGTTCTGTTTCTGCGCCTTGCCGGTCTGGACGGTAACCAGATTCTTGTGACTCTGGTACACCGTTGCGGCGACGATCACCACCAGCACCAGCGCGATGCCGATTCCTATGAGTGCTTTTTGCCAGGTCTTCATGAACCATCCTGCGGCAGCGGTTCCCAACGCCGGACGGCGGCGGCTCTGCCTGCCGCTGCTACCGGCTCACCCCTGGTCACAGAACGGCGAAACGCCGTACTGGTTGCTGCATGAACAGTTACGTCCATACCTGGGGAAAAGTTCCCCAGACAGACCTGTCCTGAAGGGGTGCAGGTCCGCTGCCAGAGGGGAAACCTACCGAGCCAGACATTATAGCGTGCCGACGGCGGGGAATGCAGTGGTCGGAAGGCGCAATACAGAAGGCAGGATCGCGTGGGTAGGGGACGGCAACCTATGGATTTTTAAAGGGGTTAGGGGACGGGTTCCGCACAGGAAAACTTTTCCGGTCAGGCTACTTTCGCTTGCCTTGAAGCATCCAGTGAACATAGAATTACCCTATTGCTGTGTCTCGCGAGGTAGGCCCTTCTATGCGTTCCGCAAGTTTTCGCAGGCGTTTCCTGGGTATTTTGACAGTCAGCGCGTTGATGGTTGGATTGGGATCGGTGTCTTTAGCCAAAGACAAGGACAAGAAAGCCGCAGATGACCAGGCAGCCCAGGCGCAGTCGGGAGAGAACGGCGATCAGGATCCACTCAAAAGGCCTGTCACAAGGGAGCAGCAGAAGAAGAATTCCAAGTCCCTACGTCAGGAATTGAGCAAGACATACAGGAAGTGGCTAGAAGAGGACGTCATCTGGATCATTACCGACGAAGAACGCAAGGCTTTCAGCTTGCTGTCGAACGATGAGGAGCGGGACAACTTCATCGAGGCCTTCTGGCAGCGGCGCGACCCGACGCCCGACACCGCGGAGAACGAGTTCAAAGAAGAACACTACCGCCGGATCGCGTACGCCAACGAGCACTATCCGGCAGGAATTCCGGGATGGAAGACGGACCGGGGCCGGATCTACATCGTGTTTGGCCCTCCGGATGAGATCGAGTCGCATCCCTCCGGCGGCAGTTACGAGCGTCCAATGGACGAGGGCGGCGGCGAGACTTCGACCTTCCCGTTCGAGCAGTGGCGCTACCGCTACATCGAAGACATTGGGCAGGAAGTGATCATCGAGTTCGTCGACACGTGCATGTGTAACGACTACCACATGACCATCGACCGTTCGGAGAAGGACGCTCTTCTGTACACGCCTAATGCCGGGCTGACTCTGTATGAACAGATGGGCATGGCCAACAAAGCGGATCGCTTTACCGGTGGCGGCCTGGAGCGATTGGGCCAGTCTCCTTTCAATAAGGACTTACAGTCGAAGCAGTTCGATCGGCTGGAGCAATTCGCGAAACTGAACAAGGCGCCGGCCATCAAGTTCAAGGATCTGGCGGAAATCGTCACGTCCAAGATCAGCTACAACCTGATGCCGTTCGACGTGCGCGCGGATTTCGTGAAAGTGACCAGCGACACTGTTCTGGTTCCCGTCACGGTGCAGATCAAAAACCGCGATATCACCTTCCAGAACAAAGAGGGAGTGGAACGTGGAACGGTGAATATCTTCGGACGCGTGACCACGCTGAGTGGAAAGATCGCCCAGACGTTCGAAGACACGGTTCAGGTCGATGTTCCTGCCGAGTTGTTGCCGAAGACGGCGGAAAACTCTTCCGTCTATTGGAAAGCACTGCCGCTGAAGCCGGGACGGTATCGCTTTGACATCGTGGTGAAGGACGTCAACGGAGACCGGACGGGAACATGGAGCCAGGGTGTCCCGGTACCGGACTTCGGGGATGACCGCCTGACCAATTCGTCGCTCATCGTCGCCGACCAGATGGAGCCGGTAGCGGCGAAGAACGTGGGCACAGGCAACTTCGTGATCGGCACGACTAAAGTGCGGCCGCGCGTGGCGCCCTCCAAAGGCGGACCGATTTCGTTCAAGCGCAATCAGAAGCTGAATTTCTGGATGCAGGTTTACAACCTGACGGTGGATGAAAAGACCCACAAACCCTCAGCGACGGTGGAATACAATGTGACCGACGCGGCCACGAACAAAGCGGTCATCCACACGGTTGAATCGACGGACGCGATGGGCAATGTGGGCGATCAGGTAACCCTGCAAAAGACGTTGTCAGCGGCCAACCTGCAGCCCGGCCTGTACAAGATCGAGATCAAAGTGAACGACAACCTTTCCAAGCAGACGGTGGATCCAACGGCGACGTTTTCCGTGGAATAGGCGGCTGCCTGGGTTCTCAAGGGTGGTGGGAGAGATGATCGGAAAGCTCGGGTTCCTCGTGACGGTCATGAGCCTGGCGCTTCCGGCGTGGTCCGCACCGGCCTCCGGCACGATCTCCGGATACGTTCGCAATGCCGGCGGAGTGCCGCAGATGGGCGCGGCGGTGGAAGTGATCGGCTCGGCAATCCTGAATCCCAGGGTGTTCACCGACGACCGCGGCTTCTATTCCATTAAGGACCTGACGCCGGGGAACTACAGTCTTAAAGTCAGTGCGCCTTCGTTTCTGCCGGCGCTGCGTGAAAAGATCGGGCTGCGGCCCGGCGCCAAGCTGATGGTCAACGTAACCCTGACCACTCTGTTCGAAGCGATCCAACTTGCACCCTTGCGCGGTCCGGGCGAAGAGGACGACTGGAAGTGGACCCTGCGCTCGGTGGCCAACCGTCCGGTGCTGCGAGTGTTGCCCGACGGCAGTACAGCAATGGTCCAGCGCGGGGATGGGGGTGGAGATCGCGACCTGAAGGGATCGCTGGTATTTATGGCGGGGTCGGCGTCGCAGGGCTTCGGCAGCGCCTCGGACATGAGCACGGGATTTTCGGTTGAACACTCTGTACTGTCGGCCGGCACATTGAGTTTTAAGGGCAATGTGGGTTACGGCGAAGGCCTGCCCACTGCGGTGATCAAGACCTCGTATACGAACCGGTTCAATAACGGCTTCGAACCCACGCTGGCATTTACCGTGCGGCGGCTGAATTCTCCGGATGTGAACAACCTGCGTGGCGCATCATTGCAGGCTTTGTCGCTGAGCACGTCCGATCGCATGACGGTCGGAAATGTTCTCGAATTGAAGTTCGGCAGCGAGTTACAGACGATCCAGTTCATGGGCCGGGTGAATGCGTTCAAGCCCTTCGGCTCGGCGGACCTGCATCTCACGCCGAATACGGTGGTGGAGTATCAGTACGCCAGTTCGATACCAAACACGCGGATGGAGAAAGGGTTTGATTCGGCGCCGTCGGACTTGAGCGAGACCGGGCCGCGGATGAGCATCACGAATTTTGCTCCGGCGGTGGAACGCGGATATCACCAGGAAGTTTCGTTATCGCAGCGAGCCGGCAAAAACAACATGCAGGTCGCGTTCTATTCGGATCGTGTGGCGGACCCGGTGCTAACGGGCGTGGGCGACCTGACGGCGGAAGCAGGAGAAGTGCTGCCCGACGTCTATTCGGGCACTTTCAACTACCAGGGAAATGACCTGGAGACACGTGGATTGCGGCTGGTCTTGCAGCGCAAGCTTGCATCGGATCTGACGGCGACTCTGGATTATGCGTACGGCGGAGCGCTCGATCTGACACGGCCGGATATCGAACTGCAGGACGCCCGCGAGTGGATTCGTACCGAGCGGCGGCACGCGGTCGCGGCCAAGTTCAGCGGGACCGTTCCACACGCGAAGACGCGGTGGATCGCTTCGTATCGCTGGACCAGCGGTTCGGCGCTGACCCCGGTTGATCTTTTTAACACGTCGGCGGGGCAATCGGATCCGTACTTGAACGTGTTTGTGCGGCAACCCATCCCGGCCAGCTTCCTGTCGTCCCACATGGAAGTGCTGGTGGACCTGCGCAACCTTCTGGCGCAAGGATATGTGCCGGTCATGGGCCGCGACGGACGCACGGTATACCTGGTGCAGTCGGCGCGTTCGGTGCGCGGCGGCGTGGCGTTTAACTTCTAGAACCAGGTCACAGGTCTCAGGTGACAGGTCCCAAAGACGTGTCTCCGTCCTTCACATGCTTGGAATATGTGATTTGGTAGTGCCCAATTCTGCAATTTGTAGTTCCGCTGCCTGAACCGTCCTGCTTTGCTCGGTGCGAGCAAAATCGCAACAGCATCGGCGATTTCCGTGGTTCCCTCGGCAAAGTATCCGCTTAACTTCTGAGGCGGAGCGTCTATAATGCCGCAATCTCAAGAGCAAGCCTGTTGACTGGTCGGCGAGTGCGGTCTGTTCCTGGACTCGCGACCAAGGAGAACCGGATATGAAGCTGCGCTTGGCAACAGTCTTTATTCTGCTTTCCATTTTGGTCACAACGGCCACACTCGTGGCCCAGACATTTCGCGGAACGATTCTTGGGACGGTGACCGATCCCACAGGAAATTTCGTGGCCGGGGCGACCGTGAAAGTGAAGAACGCGGGCACAGGTCTTGAAC
>Ga0335076_10000143_pt1 | contig 59176 bp, 52 predicted proteins | sample Lox_Sample_25_FD_206717 | JGI IMG/M metagenome (GOLD analysis project Ga0335076, IMG submission 206717) | Soil microbial communities from Loxahatchee National Wildlife Refuge, Florida, United States - Lox_Sample_2.5 | ecosystem: Environmental > Terrestrial > Soil > Wetlands | place: USA... | reverse complement strand
CCGAGCAAGCTCACTCAGGCGGGCCTGTTTTCGTGTGCTCGGACGTCCCCGTCGGGCGGACGGGGATTCACAAGCCAGCCTCGGGGGCATGCGCGATCTGCCACGGTCTCCGGGTGCCGCCCCGATGGCGCCTTGTGCGGATCGGCGAGCGCGCCTTGTGCGGGTCGGCGAGCGCGCATTGTGCGGGTCGGCGAGCCCCTTGCAACCCGGCGCGGTGCACTGTACCATGTGGTACATGAGACCAGTAACAGTCACCACAGAAGTGCCTTATCCGACCGAGGACGTCTACGACTTCCTCGACGTGATGTCGAACCACGAGCCGTTCACGAACCACATGCTGCGGGATTGGGAATTCGCCGGGCCCGATCGAGGAGTCGGCTCCAAGGCGAAGGTGAAGGTCAGCGCCGGCGGGCGGACCGAGAGCGTCGAGATCGAGGTGGTCGAAGCCGACCGTCCCACCAGGATCGTCGAGCGGAACGTCGGTGCCGGGGGTCGCCGGGTGGCGAACGGCACGTACACGCTCGCCGAGCTGCCCGGCGGAGGGACGCGGATCACGTTCGAGTACGCCTGGCAACGGGCGCCGCTCAGCGAGCGGCTCGCCGCGCCGCTGGTCCGAGGGATCCTGCGGCGCGGAAACGAGCGAGCCATGCGCCGGCTCGAGGACCAGCTCGCGACCTCCATGCCGTCGATGAGCCCGTAAGAGAGGTGACGCCCAAGCAGCGGCTTCTCGACGCGGCGATCGAATACGTCGCGGCCAATGGGATGAGCGACGTGAGCCTCCGCACGCTGGCCGCGGCGCTCGGGACGAGTCATCGCATGCTGATCTTCCACTTCGGCTCCAAGGAGGGCCTGTGGGTGGAGATCATCCGCACGGTCGAGCAGCGTCAGCGGGAGCTGCTCGGCCAGGTCCTCCCCGATCCGACCCAGCCCGTCGGCGAGGCGATGCGCGCGTGGTGGAGACACATCTCCGATCCGTCGCTGTGGCCGAACGAGCGGTTGTTCTTCGAGATCTACGGCCAGGCGCTGCAGGGGCGGCCCCACACCACCGAACTGCTCGACGGGATCGTCGACGACTGGCTCGACCCGGCCACGGAGATCAACGTCTCGCTCGGACTGCCGCGATCGGTCGCGCGCGCTCACGCGCGGCTGGGCGTCGCGGTGACGCGCGGGCTGCTGCTGGACCTGCTGGCCACGAGGGACCGCGCCGGCGCAGACGCGGCGATGGACGCGTTCATCGACGTGTACGAGGCGTGGCTCGATCGCGCCGGGGGAGCCCGAATGGGGGAGTGACCCCATTGCCCGCGGCCCGCTGGGAAGCGACGCTGAGCCGGCGATGCAGTTCACCACTCCACACCTTGCCGGCCGCGACCACCGATCCAGCACCGGAGCGGCACTCACGCTCGCCAGCAGGCTCGACGGGCAGGTCTGCCTCCCCGGCGCCGGCGGCTACGACGAGGCCAGGCGTGTCTTCAATGCGATGATCGACCGCCATCCCGCGGTGATCATCCGGTGTGGCAGCGTCGAGGACGTGGTTGAGGGAGTCGGGTTCGCTCGCGACCAAGGCCTGCCGGTCACGGTCAAGGGCGGAGGCCACGGCGTGGCGGGGAGGGCGGTGTGCGACGGCGGCGTGATGCTCGACCTGTCGGCGATGAAGTGCGTGGCCGTCGACCCGTTCGAGCGGACCGCGACGGTCGGCCCGGGCGTGACGCTGGGTGACCTCGACCGCGAGACCGAGCCGTTCGGACTCGCCACGCCGACCGGCGTGGTGTCGGTGACCGGGCTTTCCGGGCTCGCGCTCGGCGGCGGAATCGGCTGGCTCAACGGCAAGTACGGGCTCACCTGCGACAACCTGGTGACTGCCGAGATCGTCACCGCGATGGGCGACCGGGTCGTCGCGAGCGCGGACGAGAATCCAGATCTGCTGTGGGGACTTCGAGGGGGAGGCGGCAATTTCGGCGTGGTGACCTCGTTCACGTTCCGGCTGCATCCAGTCGAGCGGGTGCTCGCCGGATCGGTCATGTACCCGGCCGCGAAGGCGCGGCGCGCGCTCCGCCTCTACCACGAGTTCGCCAGCGGCTGTTCGGACGAGATCACCACAGCGCTGTCGCTTTCCCGGCCCGGCGGGGGCGAGGTGGCGGTGAGCATCGTCCTGTGCCACGCCGGGCCGCTCGAGCGTGCCGACAAGATGCTTGGCTCGCTCCGGAGCCTCGGCGCTGAACCCGATGCGATTTCGCCGATGACCTATCGGACGCTGCAGGCGTCCGCCGACGAGGGCTATCCGCCTGGGCATCAGCACTACTGGAAGTCCGGCTACGTCACCGAGATCGACGACGGATTGATCGACGTGCTGGTCGACTTCGTGACCAGGATGCCTTCGCCGAGCTCGGGCGTCGGGCTTCAGCAGCTGCACGGTGCTGCCGCGCGCGTGGACCCGGCCGCGACGGCGTTCCCGCACCGGGGCGACCGCTACGACTGCCTGATCCTGTCGCAGTGGCCCGACCCCGCGGACTCCGAGCGGAACGTCGCGTGGACCGCCGGGCTGTTCGACGCGCTCGGGCCGTTCCTCGCCACCGGCGTGTACGTCAACAACCTCGGGGACGAAGGCGACGATCGCGTCAGACAGGCCTACGGATGCAATTACGACCGTCTAGCCGCGCTCAAGACCGAGTACGACCCGACCAATCTGTTCCGCCACAACCAGAACATCAAGCCTCTGCACGACGGCAGCAAATAGGATCCCGTACGCGGGAGCGCCCGCGTGATTCCGATGAAGCCAGTTTGCGAGTACCTCGACTACGCAGGACGCGACGACGTGCTCGGCGGCGGCGTGCGGATGGTGCCGATCGAGACGCCGGTCGGCGCGTTCAAGGTGTGGACCAAGCGGATCGGCAACAACCCGGACCGCCGAGTCCTCCTGCTCCACGGCGGTCCGGGCGCAACGCATGAGTACCTCGAGGCCTGTGACAGCTACCTCCCGGCGGCCGGCATCGAGTACTACTACTACGACCAGCTCGGCTCCGCGTTCAGCGACCGGCCCGGCGACGACTCGTTGTGGGAGCTCGACCGCTTCGTCGACGAGGTACAGCAGGTTCGGCTGGCCCTCGGCCTCGACCGGGACAACTTCGTGCTGTACGGGCAGTCGTGGGGCGGGATCCTCGCGATCGAGTACGCGCTCGCGCATCCCGACGCGCTCAAGGGGCTCGTGATCTCGAACATGATGTCTGACGTTCCCGCATACAACGCGTATGCCCGAGACGTGCTGATGCCCGCGATGGACCAGGACGCGCTCAGGGAGATCCAGGCGCTCGAATCAGCGGGCGAGATCGATAACCCGCGCTTCATGGAGCTCCTCTACGAGCATTACTACGTCCATCACATCCTGCGCATTCCGCTCGAGGACTGGCCGAACCCGGTACAGCGAGCGTTCGCGGCGATCAACCCCGCTGTCTACGTCTCGATGCAGGGACCCAGCGAGCTTGGCATCAGCCGGGACGCGAAGCTGTCCGAGTGGAGCCGGTTCGACGAGCTCGCCTCGATCGACGTGCCCACGCTCGTCATCGGAGCCCGCTACGACACGATGGATCCGGCGCACATGGAGGCGATGGCCGCTCGGCTGCCGCGCGGTCGCTATCTGTACTGCCCCGACGGAAGCCACCTCCCGATGTACGACGACCAGGAGCGGTACTTCTCAGGCCTGGTCGACTTCCTCGTCGGCATCTAGCCGGGCCGTCGATCGACCGGGTCGCGCCGATCCCGGACCTGCTGACGAGCACCGGTTCGAACTCACCCAATATTTGACCGCTAACGATTTCTTTATGAGCGATGCGGGAAGATCCGGCGTTCATGTCGATTGAGCACCGTCGAGGGGCGGCGAATCGAAGAACGCGGTCACGCGGTCTGCGCGGCTTGGCGACAGCGATGGTAGGCGCCATCTCGCTCGGGGTGCTCGTCTGGGTCGCGGCGCCGGGGAAGGTGCTTGACCAGGTCGGCGAGATGAACGCCACGTGGGCGCTGGTCGCGGTCGCGCTGGAGGTCGGGTCGTGCCTGTGTTACGTGATCGTTTTCCGGTACTTCTTTCCGGAGCCCCCGGCGGCGACCAGTCGCCGTGTGGCGTGGATGGCGATGGGCGCCGGGGCCGTGCTCCCCGGCGGGAATATCACTTCGGCGGCGGCCACGGGGCTGTTGCTTCGCGATGGCGGCCTCGGAACCAGGCGGCTACTCGGGCGTTGCGCTGCGCTGCTCTGCCTGCTCACCGCATTGGGGTTCGCGCTGAACGGGGTGGCCGGCGCGCTGCTGCTCGCGGGCGTGCCCGACGGTCCTCTCGACCTGAGCCACACCGGGATTCCAATTGTCGTATCGGCTGTCGTCTTGTCGGGAGCCGCGATTGTGATGTTGGCGAGTCGCCGCTTCGGAGAACGGACTCCGAAGGCCGTTCGTGGCGTCGCGGCGGGGCTGGAGGGTGCTTGGGCGGCGGTCAGGACTCCGGGATGGCGGCTGGCCGGGGCGGCCGGGTTCTTTTGCCTCGACGTTGGTGCCCTGTGGGCTACCTGCGCCGCGACCGGACATCGCTTGGGCTTCCTCGCGGTGCTGATCGCCTACTGCATCGGTTATCTGGCGACGGCGGTTCCGATCCCGGCCGGTCTCGGGGTGCTCGATGCCGGTCTTGCCGGTGCGCTCGTCCTGTATGGCCTGCCGGCGCCGGCCTCGGTGGGCGCCGTGCTGGTGTATCACGCGATCTCGATCTGGGTGCCGGGGTTGGGTGGGCTGTTCGCGTGGCTCTCGACTCGAGCAGCTCGGACGAGCGGGGGCGCAGATATCAGTACGCCATCCCTCGGCGGACTGCGGCTCGCGAAGGCGGCCGAGACCGACGGCTGAGGGGTTTTGTGCAGCGACACGGGCCAGCCACCCGGGAGTGAGCCAGATCTGCCAATCTCGCGGATGATGCAAGCGGCGAGCCTTGATCCGCGACTGAAGCCCCGACTGCGCGGGGTTCTCCATCAGTGGGCGTTTGCGGTGTCTCTGCTCGCCGGCGTCGGTTTGGTGCTCGAGGCCGGGTCCGCGCGCGCCCGGGTCGCGGTGACGGTGTATGCGCTGAGCGTCGCCGCCCTGTTCGGCACGAGCGCCCTGTATCACCGCGTCAACTGGCGCACGCTGAGCGCTCGCCGCTGGGTGCGCCGGCTCGACCACACGATGATCTTCGTCGTGATCGCGGGTAGCTACACGCCGTTCGCGGTGCTCGTGATGCCGGGGACGCTCGGCACGGTCGTCCTGATCGCAGTGTGGTCAGCGGCGCTCGCGGGCGCTGTGTTCAAGCTGGTCTGGATCGATGCTCCCAGCTGGCTCGGCGCGGCCACGTACGTCTCAATCGGCTGGATCGCGCTCGTCGCGCTTCCCGAGCTTCTGGAGCGCCTCGGTATCGCCGCGGTGGGGGCGTTGGCGCTCGGCGGGATTCTCTACAGCGTGGGCGCGGTGATCTACGCGCACAAGCGGCCCGATCCGGCGCCGACGGTGTTCGGCTATCACGAGCTGTTCCACCTGCTGGTGATCGTTGCCGCCGCGCTGCAATACGCCGTCGTGGCCTTCTGGGTCCTGTAACGGATGTCAGCAGGCACACAAAGGCTGCTACGTTAGGTTGCGTGGTCGGCCTCCGCCGGCCGCGAGGCAGCTCGCTTGGGTTCCGCTCAGAGCGGTTCGGGTCAGCCATCGCCTCCCGAATCGTCCGCGACCCTCTCGTGTCGCCAAGGAGTTGTGCATGTCAACAGAATCGTTCGCTGGTCTCGGCGTGTCGGACGCCGTCGTCGGCTGCCTCGCCTCAGCCGGGATCACCGAACCGTTCGCGGTACAGCGCGCGGTGATCGGCGACGCGATCGCCGGGCGGGACGTGATCGCGAAGTCGCCGACCGGTTCGGGCAAGACCCTCGCGTTCGGGATTCCGCTCGTCGAGCGGATCCGCGCCGAGGACCCGAGACCGGCGGGACTCGTGCTCGCACCGACCCGCGAGCTCGCGACCCAGATCGTCGACGACATCCGCGCGATCGCGCATGTGCGTGCCCTCCGCGTCACGGCCGTATACGGCGGGGTCGGCCTGGTCAAGCAGGCCAAGGACGCCGCCGTCTCGCACCTGATCGTCGCGACTCCGGGGCGGCTCGAGGATTTGCTCGCGCGTGGTGCATTCGCGCTGCACAACATCCGGATGCTGGTCCTCGACGAGGCCGATCGGATGCTCGACATGGGCTTTCGTCCGGCCATCGACCGGATCGTCGGGGCGTGCCCGGGAGCGCGCCAGACGCTGTTCTTCTCCGCCACCCTCGACGGCGAGGCCGGGCGGATCGCCGAGCGCTACGCTCGCGAGCCGGTGATCCGTCAGCAGGGACCGGCGGCGCGACGCGCGAGCGGGGAGATCGAGCACAATTTCGTGCACGTCGCGCATGAGCATCGAGTCGATGCGCTCGTCCGCGAGCTCCGTCGCGACCGCGACCTCACGCTCGTGTTCGTGCGGACCAAGCGTGGAGCCGACCGCCTCGTCAAGCGGCTCGGAGCGCACGGCGTCAAGGCGGCGGCCATGCACGGCGACAAGTCTCAGCGCCAGCGCGAGCGGGCACTCGCTCAGTTCGAGTCCGGAGCCATCGACACGCTCGTGGCGACCGACGTCGCGGCGCGCGGGATCGACGTCGAGAGGATTTCGCACGTGATCAACTTCGACCCGCCCCAAGACAGCGAAACCTACGTCCACCGTGTCGGGCGCACCGGCCGCGCCGGCCGCAACGGGGTCGGCATCACGCTTCTCACGCCGGACCAGCGTCGCGACGTGAGCCAGCTCGCGGGCCAACTCGGGCTCGACCACCGCCTTGGGAATACCGGTCCGCGAACCCCGAACGCCAAATCACCGGCCCGTACCGGACCACGTAACGACCGCACCCGGCGCCACCGCCGCCGGCCCCGGCAAGCCTCGGCTCGATCCTGACCGCCCTCGGGCGTCGGCGACGATCTACTGTCGCTTGGCGAAGAGAACATCGGCCGCGTGTGCGGGGTCGAGCAGCGCCTCGAGCGCGGATTCATACGAGGGGAACGACAGCACGCTGCCGTCGTGAAGGACCATCAGGAACCGATCCATGCGACGGAGGAAGGCGCGATCGTGCGAGACGGCCACGACCGTACCCTCGAAGCTGTCCAGTGCCTTCTCGAGCGATTCCGATGAATCGGTGTCGAGGTTGTCGGTGGGTTCGTCGAGCAGCAGCAGGTTGTGCCCTTCGAGCTCGAGGATGAGTATCTCCAGTCGTGCCTTCTCACCACCGCTGAGCAAGTCGTAGGGGCGGCGTGCGGCATCGGCCAGTCCGTAACGTGCGAGCGCGCCCATGGCCGCTTGCATTTCGCCGCGGCGCGCCATCACGATGTCCAGTACGCCTCGACCGGAGAAGTCGGCCCGAGACTGCGTTTGCGTGAACAACCCGGCCGAGACCCGAGGGCCGGTCCGAAGCTCCCCGCTGTCCGTGGCTCTCGCACCGGCCAGCACGTGTATCAGCGCGCTCTTGCCCGATCCATTTGGACCGATGACGCCGATGCGCTCGCCGAAGTGGATCTCTTCCGAGAATGGTGCAACCAGTCCGGAGATCCCGACCGACCGCAGGTCGAGCACCACCCGCGCCGAGTCGCCACCGCGGATCCGCACGGCGATCGCCTGGTCCGCGACCGGTGAGGGCGGCGGACCGCCCGCGCGGAACCGGCGCCACCGCGATTCCATCGCGTCGGCTCGCTTGGCCCAGTCGGGGGCATAGCGAGCGCGCTCTTTGAACGTCTTCATCAGGCGAAACAGCCGCCGCTCCTCCTCGTGCCAGCGCTTCACGGCATCTCCGAGCCGCCGCTGACGATCCTCACGCGCCTGCGCGTACGTGGCGTACGAGCCGCCATGCACCCACACGCCGTTGCCCTCCAGGGTCACGATCGTGCCCACCGCGCCAGTCAGAACCTCGCGGTCGTGCGAGATCATCAGGATCGTCTTCTTGGACGCGCGGACTCGGCGCTCGAGTGCGAGCTTGGCCGGCACGTCGAGGAAGTTGTCAGGCTCGTCGAGCAGCAGAATGTCGGCGTCGGAGGCGAACAGCACGTCGAGCACGAGCTGCTTGCGCTCGCCACCGGAGAGGGTGCGTGCCGGCCGATTGGCGACGTCGGCAAACGACGCGTGAATGATGCGCCGGCACGACGCGTCCCATTGGCCCTCGAGCTCATAGCCGCCGAGCGCGGACCAGTCGGCGATCGCCTCGCCCAGCTGTATGCCCGCCCAGGAGTCGCCGGCCTCGAGCTGCGCCTCGAGGACCATCATGCTCTCGCCGGCTTGCCGCACCGCGTTCGGCGCCAGCGACAGCAGGAGCGCCTGGACCGTCCGCTCACCATCTCTCGCGCCGACGTCCTGCGCCATGTAGGCAACCCGGCCACCGACTGCACACTCGCCCTCGTCCGGAGCCAGCTCCCCGACGAGAACCTTCAGCAGCGTGCTCTTTCCGACCCCGTTGGTCCCGACGAGCCCCGCGTGCTGCCCCGGGGAGAGGCGGAACGAGACCTCCGAGAACAGCAGGTCGCCGCCCGGATGAGCGTAGGCCAGATTCGAAACCCCCACATGCGCCACGGTCCCATGTTCCCACTCGCGCCGGGCGGTCGATGCCCGAGTGCGCTCGGACGAGCTCCAGCCTTGCGAAGCTCGGCTGCTGCTGGGAAGGTTGGCGTCGATACCCGTGGATCCGACCGGGGACTCACGGGCGCGATGGGTCGGTCCAGCCGGCAGGCTGCCCTCAACCGCCAATCAACCGACGGAGGTCAAGATGAGCATGGGCGACGTGAGCAGCGACGCCTCTACCGCGGCCCCGGAGGTCCCGACCTGCGACATGAAGCTCGAGGTCGTGACCTTGCCCGTTTCCGACGTCGATCGCGCGAAGGCCTTCTATCAGAGCCTCGGGTGGCGGCTCGACGCCGACATCGTCCGCGGCGAGAACTTCCGGGTGGTTCAGCTGACGCCGCCCCACTCGGCGTGTTCGCTCGCGTTCGGTAAGGGTGTCACCACAGGTGAGCCGGGGTCCGTCAAGCGCCTGGTGCTCGCCGTCGACGACGTCGACGCGGCGCGTGAGGACGTCAGCCGCTGCGGCGTCGAGGTGAGCGGTGTCTTCCACCTTGACGGGGGGCGCGTTCCGGGCCGGGACCCCGAGGGTCGCTCCTATCAGAGCTACGCCGCGTTCTCCGATCCGGATGGCAACGAGTGGCTGCTCCAGGAGATCAAGTCACGGCTTCCCGGCCGCGAGTGGGAGGACTGACGATGGACATCGCTTCGCTGGCAGAACTGCTCCACGAAACGGCCGAGCATCACGACCCGTACGAGAAGAGCCATGCCCCACACAACTGGTGGGACTGGTACGCCGCCTACATGGACGCGCGCGAGGGCGGGAAGACGCCCGCCGAGGCATCCGAGGCGGCGGGTCGTTACATGGAGGATGTCCTACACATCGCCGCCCTGTGAGGAGACGCCATGACCCCGACCACACCGGCCACCGGCGAGTACCTCGCAGCTCCGAACCGAACGGTCAGGGCGGCAAACGGGATCGACTATGCGTATCGGGAGGTCGGCGGAGACACGCTCCCGTTGGAGTTGCTCCAGCACTTTCGCGGGAATCTCGACAACTGGATCCGGCCCTGATCGACGCGCTCGCGTCCGGTCGGCGGGTCGTAACGTTCGACAACGCCGGAGTGGGCGGGTCGACCGGCACGACGCCGGGCACGGTGACGAAGATGGCGCTCGACGCGATCGCCTTCCTCGACGCGATGGAGTTCGCGCAGGCGACTCGATCTCGCGCGTGTCGTTCTCGCCGCTCCCGCATCGCTGCGAGCTGTCTCGAGCGACGCGCCGGGACGGGGGCGCGCTCGTGTCCGGGCAGCCACGTCGGCTTGTTGAATCCCATGAGGAGCAGCCTGGGTCGCATCGGGCCGCGACCCAGATGAATCCGACGCGCCAGGCATAACCGCGCGTTAGGTCACCTCAAGTGTGACGGGGGCGACTGCACAGCGAGAGGACGCCGGTGCGCCGCCGCCTGCGGTTCGCCCTTGAGCGCGCGGGCGACGTGCTGGCGGCCGCGATGCAGGCGGGTGGTGATCGTGGCCTCGCGCGTGCGGAGCGCGCGAGCCGCCTCTCGGTACGACAGCCCGACCATGTCCACGGCGATGACCGCGTCCCGATATGCGGCCGGGGCGCTCGCGATCGCTTCCATGATCTCGCGAGCCTCGAACTCGCCCTCATCGCGTGGCCCGGCGTCGTCTTCGGACAGCGCGCGATCGCCCCGACGGTGCGCGCTGCTCCTGTAGCCGCTCGCGTAGGTGTTCCGCAGCGCTCGAAGCAGGTAGCCGATCTCGTTGCCGTCCCTGAGCACTCGCGGGCGCTTCAAGACGTTGAGGAACGTTTCCTGGACGAGGTCTTCGGCGTCGTGACGCGATCCGCACAGAGCCCAAGCCGCCCGGTAGAGCCGGTCGACGTGCAGGCAAAGACTCTCGGGGTCCAACGGCCGAGCGGAGCGGCCGCCGGCGAGAGACGGGATCTCCGATTCGAAGAAGGTCATCGATCCCGTCTCTCGAGGCATCGTCTCCACCGCCGCTCTCAGGACCCCGTCGCCGAGGGCTCGATGTTCTGGTTGAGCCGGAACAGGTTGGTCGGGTCGTACTTGTCCTTCAACGCGACCAGGCGCTGATATCCGTCCCCGCCGTACGACGACCGCGCGGCGCCGGCGTCGCCCAGGAAGTTGACGTACGCGCGTCCGGTCGACGCCTCGGAAGCGGCGCCGATCACCGCCCGTGCCCACTCGGTGTGCGCTGGACCAGCCGCCGGGTCGTGCCAGCCGGTCACGGCGTTCAGCACGAACGGCATCGAGCGCTCCGGGAACGCACTAGCTCCCGCCGGCACCCGTCCGACCGCTCCGCCCATCTGCTGAACGTGAATCTCGCATTGCGGACCCGGCGCGCTCTGATGGAGCTTGCACAGGCGATCGATCAGGTCGTCGTCGAGCCGTGCGAGGTTCGTCGCCTTGAAGTAGGCGTGGATCCCCTGAGGCCAGAGCGGATCTAGCAACGTCTGGAGGACTTGGTACGGCATCGGTCCGAGCACGTCCGCGATCGGCTTCGCGATCTCGGTGATGCCGCGAAGCAGCGCCGGCCCCTCCTCGGCAGGACCGGTGCAGGCGGCCACCAGCGCCACCACCTTCCTGCCATGCCATTCCTCGGGGATCACCGGCAGCGGCGGCGCGCTGGTCAGGTTGAGGAGCGCGGTGACCTCGTCCGGCGCGGTGGCGGACCATTCGCGGAACGCGCGCAGCAGGTCGAAAGCGTCCTCGGCCGGATAGAACACCGGCCCCGCGTGAATCACCGGGCCGAGCGGATGGAGATCGAACTCGAATCGCGTGACGATCCCGAAATTGCCGCCACCGCCGCGCAGACCCCAGAGCAGATCCGCGTTCTCGGTCTCGCTGGCACGGACCAGGCGTCCGTCGGCGGTGACCACGTCGGCCGCAACTAGGTTGTCGCAGGCCAGGCCGAACTTACGCATGGTCCAGCCGATCCCACCCCCGAGCGTGAATCCGGCCACGCCGGTGGTCGAGACGAGGCCGCCGGTGGTCGCGAGCCCGTGCGCCTGGGTCTCATGGTCGACGTCGGCCCAGACGGCGCCGCCGCCGACGACGGCACGCCGGGACACCGGATCGACGTCGACCCTGCGCATCGGCGAGAGGTCGATCACGACCCCGTCCTCGCACGTCGAGAACCCCGCGACACTGTGTCCGCCGCCGCGCACGGCGAGCGGCAGGCCATGGCTCCGCGCGAACCCGACGGCGGCGATGACGTCCGCGGCGCCGGCGCACTGCACGACGACGGCAGGGCGCCGGTCCTGATACGCGCCGTTCCAGATCTGAGTTGCCTCGGCGTAACCGTCATCGACGGGCGTGATCACCTCACCGCGGACCGACTCTCGCAGTTCCTGCACCGTTGCTTCCCCTAGTACCGGGGAAATGGTGTGACTCATCTCCAGTTCCTTTCGTTGTTCGAAGGTGAGGAGAGTTGTACGCATGATCTCTTTGCCCGCACTTAGCGCTTACTTAGCACGTGTCACGCGGCCGCCAATTGCGCCTCGAAGACGCCGACCGTGTCGTCAGCGAGGGCGTAGCGGTGGCGCGCGTCGTCGAACAGCGCCGCGGCCTTCTCGGACTGCCCTTGCAGCGTCGCGATCTGCGCGAGCGCCGTCACGGTGTTCGCGATCCAGCGCTCGCGGCGGGTGAGTTCGAGGACCGCGCGGGCGTTCAACAGCGACGCTTCCGCGACATCGAGGTCGCCTCGTGCAAACGCAAGATCGGCGCTCGCCCACAGGCTGCTGGCGAATCCCCAGCGATCCCCGGCCTTGCGGAAGATGGCCCGCGCCTCACTCAGGTGACATTCGGCCTTGCCGTGATCGCCGGCGGCGGTCTCGATCACGCCAAGCCCAACGAGCGCGAGCCCAAGCCCGCGCCGGTCACCATCGGCTTGTCGCAGTTCGAGCGCACGGCGGAGTGACAGCCGGGCGGCATCGAGATCCTCATCTGCAAGGTCGAGGTACGCACGTCGGACCAGCACCGCGGCGATCCCGCGATCGTCGTCCGCGGCCTCGAACCGAGCCGCGCTCTCGTCGAGCAGCGCACGCGCTCGACCCAGGTCCCCGCGGGCCCGCGCGATTCCGGCCTGGTTCGCGAGCACGTAGCCGATCGCCTCCCCGCAGGAGACCTCGACGAACGGCTGAAGCGTGTCCTGGAACTCGATGCGGAGTCCGGGGACGCTCACGGGCCGGCGCGTGCGGACCTCGCTGACGTTGACAGGCGACATCACTTTGTGAGAGGACCATGCGAGTGGCCGGAGCAGGTCGATGCTGCGTCTCACGAGCTCCTCCGCCGTCGCCGCGTCGCCTCGGACCCAATGCGCGACGCCGATCGAATAGACCCCGATCGCCTCTTCCGCCGCGAAGCCGTGCCGTCGGGCGACCTCGAGCGCGCGCTCCAGCCAGTCCACAGCGGTGTCGGCCGCATCCCGCGCGATCGCGCACTCGCCGAGGAACTGGAGCGCCTTCCACTCGCCGCGTCCATCCCCGACCTCGGCCGCGACGTCGTAGCTGTCCGATGCGTGGGCGAGGGCCCTGGCGAGCTCCCCGCTGCGGAGCGCGACCGCGGCTGCGGCCAGCAGCGCTTCGCAGCGCAGTGCTGTCCGCTCGGAGGTCGCTGCCAGGGACTGCTCGAGGCGCCGCTGAGCCTCATGGAGGTCGATGCGCCGCATCCAGAATGGCCATAGCGCTACACAGAACCGCAATCCGTCGGTGGGCTCGCGCTCGACCAGCGTCTTGAGGCCCGCGCGCAGGTTCGCGGCGTCGCGATCGAGCCGGGAGGATCCGCGCTCGGCTTCGGCCAGCGCCAGCGCCCATCGCGCGTGCCGCTCGATCAGCGCTGCGGTCTCGCCCGCCTCTTCCAGCCGGTGACTCGCGTAGATTCGAACGGTCTCGAGCAGGCGAAAGCGCCGCTCGCGCGAGGTGGCCGCTCCGGCGAGCACGAGAGACTTCTCGATGAGGCGCGCGAGCACATCCGCGATGCCGACGGGGTCGAGCTCGCCCCAGGCGCAGACGGTCTCCGCCGCATCCAACGCGAATCCGCCGGCGAACACCCCGAGCCGCCGGAGGAGTACTCGCTCGTCCTCGGCGAGTAGGTCGTGGCTCCAGTCGAGCGTGGCGCTCAGCGTCTGCTGCCGCGTCGGCGCTGCGCCGCTGTCGTTGCGCAGGACGCGGAACCGATCGTCGAGACGATCGGCAATCGCCGCCGCGCCCAGTGCGCCGTGGCGGCCCGCCGCGAGCTCGAGCGCAAGCGGCAACCCGTCGAGCCGGGCGCAGATCCGGGCGACGTCGGCCGCGTTCTCGTCGTCGAGCAGAAATCCCGGGGCGGCGGCTTGCGAACGCTCCACGAACAGCCGCACGGCCTCGTACTCGATCAGCTCGTTCGCGGGAGGCACCCGGTCCGGGTCTGGTATTCCGAGGGATGGAACCCGGAACACGACCTCGCCGGGAGCGTGTAGGGGCTCGCGGCTGGTGGCGAGGATCGTCAAACCCGGAGCGGACCGTCGTAGGTCCTCCGCGAGCCGCGTGATCGCGCCCAGCAGGTGCTCGCAGTTATCGATCACGAGCAGGATCGACGACCGCGCGAGGTGGTCGAGCAGGGCGTCGAGCGGCGTCTGACCGGGCAGCGCGCGCACGTCGAGCGCGTCCGCGAGCGCGTCGGCGACCAGCGCGGGATCGGACACCGGGGCAAGCTCGACCATGGCGATCCCGTCGGGGTGCGATGCCTGCGCAACCCGTGCGAGCTCGAGGGCAAGCCTCGTCTTGCCGACTCCGCCGGTCCCGACCAGCGTCAGGAGCCGGGTGCCTCGCAGCAATGTCCTCAGCTCGCCGAGCTCGCGCTCTCGCCCGACGAACGAACTGGTCGCCACGGGGAGCGGGGGCGGCCTCCTGGTGACCGCCGGGCCCAGTGCGGCCAGCTCCTCGGCGAGCGCCTCGGCGAGGTCGGCAAGCTCCTCGCGGCGGTCAATGACCCAATCGTCGTAGCGGTTCTCAGGCAGCAGTTCGCCGCGGTACACCGAAAGGGCGGCTTCATACCCGGCGTGGGTGCAGGCGTCGCGGGCATCGGCGGTGGCCCTCTCGAACCGCTCGACGTCGACCTCGGCATTCAGCCGGAGTAGCTCCTCGCGGAGCTCGATCGCGCCGGCGCCCAGTGCCCGCCGGGCGACGTAGATGGCCTGGTGGAGATTATTGGCGGCCGCGGCGGGAGCGCGATCTCGCCAAAGCACATCCATCGCCTGCTCACGGTGAAGCCGATGCCCGGGAGCGAGCGCCAGCAGCTTGACCAGCTCGCGCGCCTTTCGGAGGCGCCAGACAGTGTCCGGCACCGAGCGCCCGTCGACACTGGCAGCGAAGCCTCCTAGCAGGGTCACGCTGACGACGGGTGGCGTGTCCCGGGTTGCCACCGGAGTCGAATTGGTCCGCACGGCGGTCGCGGACATCGTTACCCGCTCGCGAGCGCATTGATGTCGTCCGCGGTCTGACCTTGACCGCCGATGCCCCACGCGCCGCTGGCGATCTCCTCGATCACGCACCACGTGTGCTGGCGCATGTTCTCGCCCTGGACCTCGACGAGCGCGTCGGTGAGCCGCTCGATGATCTCCTGCTTCTGTGCCGTCGTGAATACGCCTGCGACGACCTTGACCTGGATGAGCGGCACTCGGGTTCTCCCTTCGACGACCGCGATGGGTGGGTCAGGAGATAGTGCGCCCGAGGCGCGCCCCGCACATCGGGCAGATCCCCTGACACCGCCCCCCGAACATTTTCCACGCCGATAGGTAGGGGACTTACCATTGCCAGGGAATGGACCGGACGGCGCTCGCCTCCCCGATTGGGCTGCTCGAGCGCGAGCACGAAGTCGAGCACGTCCAGGCTGCTCTCCGCGATGCGAGCAAGCGCGCCGGCAGGGCGGTGGTGATCGAAGGCGCCGCGGGGTTAGGGAAGTCCCGGCTGCTCGAGCTGGCCGGTGCGCGCGCGTCCGAGCTCGGTTTTCGCGTGCTCGGCGCGCGCGGCACGGAGCTCGAGCAGGGCTTCCCGTTCGGCGTCGTGCGCCAGCTGTTCGAGCGCGCGCTGATGAGCGCCGAGGAGGACGAGCGCGAGCGGTGGCTGGCGGGAGCCGCGGCGTTGGGAGCGGAGGTGCTCACGGGTGCGCCCGTGGCGATTCCCGGCTCGACGGCCGGCGCGTCCCCAGATGACCCCAGCTACGCCTGGCAGCACGGGTTGTACTGGCTGGCCGCCAACATCTCCTCCGACTTGCCGCTCGCGCTCGTCGTCGACGACCTCCAATGGTGTGACGCCCCGTCCGCGCGCACGCTCGCGTTCATCGCGCGGCGGCTCGAGGGGCAAGCGATGGCGGTGATCCTCGGCACCCGTCCGCCAGACCCAGCCGCGTCACCGGACACCGCGATGCTCGCGGCCGATCCCGATGTGGCGCTGCTGCGCCTCTCACCGCTTACCGAGGCGTCGGTCTGCTCGATGATCGCCTCGCGCCTGGCCGGCGACCCCGATCGCCGCTTCACCGAGGCTTGCATTCGAGTGACCGGCGGCAACCCACTGCTAGTCGGCGAGTTGCTCTCCGAAGCGGCCGCCCGCCGACTCGAGCCAACCGCGGAGAACGCGGCCGACGTCGGATCGATCGTCCCGCGCGGCGTCTCCAACGCGGTGCTGCTCCGCCTCGCGCGTCTCGACCGGGGGGCTGAGGCGCTGGCCAGGGCACTGAGCATCCTCGGTGACGGTGCCCAGGTGGGCGACGCGGGGCGACTCGCGGAGCTGACGCCGGCCGAGGTCGAGGAGGGGTTGACGTCGCTCGTGTCCTCCGGTGTGATCGAGCCGGGCGGCAGCGTCCGCTTCGTCCATCCGATCCTCCGTGCGGCGATCTACGAGGACCTGTCCGGAGCCGAGCGCGAGCGGCTGCATTGCAGCGCGTCGAAGGTACTCGAGGAGCGCGGAGCCCCCGCCGAGCAGGTCGCGGCGCACGTGATGCACACCGAGCCCGCCGGCGACGCGGTCGCGGTGGCGCTGCTTCGCGACGCCGCGCGCGAAGCACTGGCTCTGGGTGACGCCACACGGGCGGCGACGATGTTGACGCGCGCGGTCGACGAGCCCCCGCCCGTCGACGAGCGCCCCGCCGTGGTGCTGGAGCTGGGTCTCGCCCGCGCGCGTGCGGGACTTCCCGACGCGATCGCGCCGCTCGCCGAGGTCGTCGAGCGCGGGTCCCGCGAGGCCGACATCGTCACTGCGGCGATCGAACTCAGCGGGATCCTGTTTTTCGACGGCCGCGCCCCCGAAGCGGCCGCGATCCTTCGGCGAGCGACGGAGCGCTTACCCCCTACCGCGGCCGGTCGCGAGCGGCTCGAGGCCGCGCTGCTGGGCGCCAGTTACACGTCCGTGCCGGCCCGGCGCGAGGCCGACGCCGCGATCGCGTCGCTGCGCGATCCGGGTGGCCCGGCGCGCGGGGTGCTCGAGGCCACAACCCTGGCCACGCTCGCGATGGACGAGCTGATGTACCTGCGCTCGGCGACGAGGGCCGCCGATCTCGCCGGCCGCTCGCTCGCCGCCGGTCTCCCGTCGGAGCCGCACCGCGGCGAAGCATGGGCAATCGTGGGCCTTGCCGTGCTCGCGGCGACCGACCAGCTTGCCGCCGCATTGGGCGGCACGGACGAGATCCTGGCTCGGGCGCGCGAACGGGGTTCCGCAGCGACGGTCGCGAACATCTCCGCTCTGCGTGCGTTCGTCTGCTCGCGCCGGGGAGATCTGATCGCGGCCGAGGGGGACGCGGAAGCGGCGATCGAGCTCGCCCGAGACCTCCTCGGCGTCGAGTTTGTAGTGCTCGCCGTGTCGACGGCGGTGCTGGTCGGGATCGATCGCGATGAGACGCCCGGATCCTTGCGACGACTGATCGACGCCGAGGGCATCCGCTACGACGACCAGTTCTCGCCGAGCTCGCAGCTGCGCTACGCCTCCGGCGTGCTGCGAGCCGCGGACCGCAACCACGAGGGTGCGATCGACGAATTGCTTGGCTGCGGGACGGGGCACCCGGCCCTTGGCGGCGAGAACCCCGCGGTCCTTCCCTGGCGCTCCGCGGCGGCCCTTTCACTGGCCGAGCTCGGGCGTCTCGCCGAGGCGCGCGAGCTTGCCGCCGACGAGGTCCGGCGAGCACGGGCCTTTGGGGCTCCCCGGGCGCTCGGTGTCGCGCTGCGCGCGCAGGCGCTGGTCGGCCCCGGTCAGAAGCGCGCCGATGTCTTGCGGGAAGCGCAATCGCTACTGGAAGCCTCGGGCGCCCGACTCGAGCACGCGCGCGTGCTGGCCGACCTCGGCGCGACGCTCCGAGCGGCGGGCGAGCGTACCGCCGCCCGCGAGCCCTTGCTGGAGGCGTTGGCGCTCTCGACGCGGTGCGGCGCCAGGGCACTCGAGCGCCGGGTTCGGGCCGAGCTCGCGTCGATCGGGGTCCGGCCGCGAACCAACTCGCACTCGGGGGCCGATTCCCTCACACCCAGCGAGATGCGCGTCGCTCAGCTGGCCGCCGGGGGCGGCACGAACCGGGAGATCGCGCAAACGCTGTTCGTCACCGAGAAGACGGTCGAAACGCACCTTGGCCGCGCGTTTCGAAAGCTCAACATCTCCTCGCGTCGCCAGCTCCAGGACGTGCTCAGACGCGCGGCTGATTGACGCGCGGATTCGCTCTCCGATTCGTCGTCCTCCCGGTGCGGCTAAGAACCGGCTAAGTCCGGTCAAAGGAGCCGCCCGTATACCTGCCCCGTGCTCTCTGGAGACGAGAAGACATGGGAATGAGTCAGCAACTCGAAACCGATGCCCCCTTCCGCGATCCCGCGATCTGGTGGGGTGAGGGCGACTACGAGCTGCGCGAACGCGCCTACGCGCCGATCCACGACCGGTTGCTCGCCCGTCTCGACCCCCGCCCGGGCGAGCGCGTCCTCGATGTGGCCTGCGGTCTCGGTTCCGTCGCGGCTCACGCGGCACGAGCGGGTGCGGAGGTGACGGCGATCGACCTGGCGCCGAGCATGATCGAGCGCGCGAGCCGTCGCCCGGAGTCGGTCGACTGGCGGATCGGCGATTGCCAGGCGCTGCCGTTCGACGACGACAGCTTCGATGTCGTCGTGTCCAATTTCGGCGTCATCTTCGCGCCCGAACCGCGGCGGGCGGCGGCGGAGCTGTCGCGCGTCTGCCGGGGACGCCTTGGCATGACGGCATGGATCGGGGAGCCCGGCAGCGATCTTTGGGCGGGGTGCACGGCTAGGGTCACCGCTTCACGCCTCTGGTCATCCGAGGCCGGCGTGGCTCGGCTGCTCCCGCACTTCGAGCTCGCCAGCGAAGAAGGAGTCTGGTGGCTCCAAGGCCCGAGCGCCGAGGCGATCTGGTCCTGGGTCGTCCGCACCTCCCCGCCGGTTCGCGCCCGGCTGCGACAGATGTCGGCGACGCGGATCCGCGAGACTCGCGCCGCTTGGATTCGCCGCTACGAGAGCTTCCGCATCGACGACGGCATCCACATCCCGCACATGTACCTGCTCACCACCGGCCGCGTGTCGGGGACGCGGGGGCGGACCAGCAGCCGGGGGGCGTGAACCGATGGTGACTGGACGTCCGGCAGCTGTTGCCCAAAAACTCAGTCACAACGGACCGCAGCCGTTTGCTGGCGAACCGCCTACTGGTCGCGACCGCCGGCGGTGGGCCTGCCTAGCTTGTCGCCCCAGCGCGGGCGGAATTGGACGCTGATCCGCGCGCCCAGGCAGCTGGCGACCTTCGGGATGCCGTGGAGCCAAGTCCGCTGGCAGCTTCCGCCCATCACGAGCAGGTCGCCGTGGCCGACCTGGAGCCGCAGCCCCGGGCCGCCCGACCTCGGCCGCAGCCCGAACGGTCGCGTGGCACCGAGCGAGACGATCGCCACCATCGTGTCGCGCGGGCTCTCGCGGGCGATGCGGTCTCCGTGGAAGGCGACGCTGTCGCTACCGTCGCGGTACAGGCAGAGTCCGACGCTGACGAACGGCTCGACGAGCTCTTCGGCGTAGTGAGCACTCAGCGCCGAGCGGGCTTCGTCGAGCACCGGATGGGGCAGCGCTTCGCCCTCCGGGTAGCCGGCCAGGAGTCGCGGGACTCGCACGGTGCTGTCGTAGATGTGCATCTGCTCCTCGCGCCAGGGCACGGCGTCGGCCAGCACATCGAAGAGCTCGTCGGCAGCGGTCACGAAGCCCGGCCGCAGGTCGACCCAAGCGCCGTCGGACAGCAGCCGGCGCTCGACGGCGTCGCCGAGGTGGGCGACGCCGAGCTCGCCCGCGGAGCCAAACAGCGAGGGTTGGACGATGAGGGGCACGACATCGAGTCTAGCCGCTCACGAACACACGTTCTTACTGGATTCCTCGGGTTGCGAGCCGCTTGCCCGCAGCGCTGACGAACGCTTCGGCGATCGCGTCACCGATCCCGCCGGCACGGATGTACCACGGCACGCGGAGCTTCGCGTCGAGTTCAAGCGCGACCTGCGTGTTAGCGCTCGGCCGCAGCATCCAGGTGGCGTTGAACTCCTGGTTGGTCGGATGGTCCGTCACCCGGGTCAGCCTCACCATCGCCGGCGGCTCGACGAAGATCGCGAGAAAGAGGTTGAACTGTTTCTCGAGCCCGCCCCGGGCGGCGTGCACCGTCATCCGGACGCGGCTCGGCTGACCGTCAGCGCCGCGGTCGAGGACGTCGACGTCTCGGACCACGTCAGGGCACCAGTCGGGGTAACGGTCAACCGCCGCGACCAGGGCCAGACAGACCTCTTGCGGCGCGGCCACGACTTCCGCCGCTTCGCCATGGAACTCCCTCGTTCCCTTCATAAGGCAATCCACAGCATGATCGCACCGGTGCTCTAGCCCAGCGAGTCGATCCAGCGCTCGAGTCGCCGCCCTTCGCGCGCCATGAGCTCGGGATCACGGAAAGTGTTGGTGAGCAGGGCTATGCCCTGGTAGGAGGCGATGAGCGCGACCGCGAGCTCGCGAGCGTCGCGTCGCCCCATCGCCCGGAGCTGCCGCTCTGCCCATTCGATCGGCAGCCGTATCAACTGCGCGCAGGAGCGGCTCAACTCGTCGTCGCGCTTGTCCAACTCCGAGCAGAGGCTTCCCTGGGGGCAGCCGTAGCGGGCTGCCAGGTCTCGCTCATCGGTCAGCATGCGAACGAACGCCTTCAGCCGTGCCTTCGGCGTCCGGTGGCGCTCGAGCGCCACCAGCCTGTCGTTGATCTCGTCGGCGTGTGCCGCGATCACGGCCTGGACGAGGTCGTCCTTGGTCTTGAAGTAGTAGTAGACGTTGCCGACGGGTACGTCGGCGGCGGACGCGATGTCGGCGAGCGTCGTGCTTTCCACCCCCTGCGCGTGAAGCGTCTGGCGGGCGCCGTCGATCAGGCGCTCGCGCTTGCCGCCGGCCGTCAGAGCTGCGTGGTCCGAATCACGATCTCCTCGCATCAAGTCAGTCATCTCACTCAGTCTAGCGAGGAGGCCTGGACGATCTGGTAAGTTAGTCAGCTCACTAACTCATTCCATTTTTGGTCGCCGGAGGTCCTTCGCATGTCTCCCGAACCCTCGTTCCTCGCGACCCGCCGGGGCAAGCTAACGCTTGCCTTCCTGTGCGGCGTCGCCTTCCTCGACTTCGTCGACGCGTCGATCGTCAACGTCGCGCTCCCCTCGATCAGCGAGAGTCTTCACTTCTCAATCCAGAGCCTCCAGTGGGTGCTCAGCGGATATCTGCTCACCTACGGCGGCTTCATGCTCCTAGGTGGCCGCGCCGCCGATCTGATCGGACGCCGGCGAGTCCTCGTGGCGGGTACCTCGCTGTTCGGGCTCGCCTCGCTCGCCGCCGGCCTAGCTGGAAGCGAGGGGATGCTGATCGGCGCGCGCCTGGCCCAGGGCGTCGGAGCGGCGATGATGATTCCGGCCGCGCTCTCGATCCTGACCACGTCGTTCAGTGAGGGCAGGGATCGCAACACGGCGATCGGCGCCTGGGGCACGACAGCCGGCCTGGCTTCGGCCCTCGGCGTGTTCCTCGGCGGCGTGCTGGCCGAGGGGCCGGGCTGGCGTTGGGTGTTCTTCGTCAACCTGCCCGTCTGTGTGCTCGATCTGGTTGTCGTCTTCCGGCTCGTCGACGGCGAACGGCACCGCTCGCGCCTGGCCAACTTCGACGCCCTCGGTGCGCTCCTGGCGACGAGCGGCATGCTGCTGTTGATCTACACGATCATCAAGGCCCCCGACGCCGGCTGGGGCACGGCACGTACGATCGGCGGGCTGACGGGTGCCGCCGTCCTATTCGCGGCGTTCGCCGTCAATGAGGCGCGTCAGCCCGATCCGCTGTTCCCGTTCTCGATCCTCCGAATCAAAGGACTCGCAGCCGCCGACCTCACGCAGGTGATTGCGATGTCGGGCTTCTACGCGACGTTCTTCTTCCTCACCCTCTACATGCAGACGGTTCTCGGGTTCTCGCGCATCCAGGCCGGCGCCGCGTACCTTCCGACCACCCTCGGCGTCGCGATCGCCTCCGGGATCGCTTCCAAGCTGTTCGCGCGCACAGGCACGCGCCCGATCATCGTCGCCGGCGCGCTCCTCGGTGCTACCGGCGTCTTCTGGCTCTCCCGAATCCCCGTCCACGGCTCTTACGTCAAAGACCTTTTGCCCGGTTTGGTGATCATGAGCGCGGGACTGGGAGCGGTGTTCGTCGGCGTAACCACCGCGGCTCAGGCCGGCGTGCCACCGGACAAGGCCGGGCTCGCCGCCGCACTGATCAACACCTCAACCTGGCTGGGCGGTGCGCTCGGGATCGCGGTGGCGTCTGCGATCTCAACCTCGCGCGCGCATCACCTCCTCGCCGCCCACGCGACCGCCCACGAGGCGCTGACCTCGGGGTTCCAACGCGCCTTGCTTGCCTGCAGCATCGCCATGCTTGTCGCCGCCGTGCTCGCGGTACGCGCGACGAACACCCGCGGGGAACCCGTACCCACCCCTTCGCTCGAGGTCGTGCCCGTGCCGGAGAACGTCTGATCACGACCGAGATCTGAGCGGCAGGACGACGTTGGGGGAGAGGTGAGAGATGTCGCCTGCTCCGCGGACCACTAAGACACGCCAGCGGCGCGAACCTGCCGGTTACGCGGCTTGCCGCGGCGAGGCTTGCCGGCGGTCCGATGCAACCGTCGCGTTTGCTTTACCGACGGCACACGCCCGGTGATGCTCCAGCGTGACGCCCGGTGACGAGCGCGCTTGTGCAGATGCGGCCGGGCGAGCGGGCGTCCTCGCGGGAGCGCTCGGTAGAAGCGCTGCTTGCCGAGCTCGATCAGGACCAGGTAGGCGAGCACCATCACGACGAGAAATCCAAAGAACGCAGCCGGGAGGGGAGTGAACCCGAGCACATGCGCGATGGGGGAGAAGGGGAGCATCACGCCGACGGCTACCACTGCGAGAGTGGTGATCGTCAGCGGCTTGCTCGGCCGGCTGCGCAAGAACGGAACCCGTCGGGTGCGGATGGCGAAGATCACGAGGCTCTGCGTCGCCAGCGACTCGACGAACCAGCCTGAGCGGAACAGCGGAGCGTGGGCGTTGAAGACCCAGATCATGATCCCGAACGTCGCGAAGTCGAAGATCGAGCTGATCGGGCCGAAGAAGAGCATGAATCTGCGGATCATGCGGATGTCCCAGTGGGCCGGCTTCTGGAGTTGCTCCTCGTCGACGTTGTCGGTCGGGATGGTCATCTCACCGATGTCGTAGAGGAGGTTGTTGAGCAGGATCTGGGTCGGCAGCATCGGCAGGAAGCTGAGGAACAGGGACGCGCCGCCGGCGCTGAACATGTTTCCGAAGTTCGACGAGGTGCCCATCAGGACGTACTTGATGGTGTTGGCGAAGATCCGCCGCCCCTGGGCGATGCCGTCGGCGAGGATCCCGAGGTCCTTGTCGAGCAGGACGATGTCGGCCGCGTCCTTGGCGACGTCGGTTGCGGTCTGCACCGAGATTCCGGCATCCGCGTCGTGCAGCGCAACTGCGTCGTTGACGCCGTCGCCGAGGAATCCGACATCGGCGCCGAGACGCTGCTGGGCTTTGATGACGCGTGACTTCTGCTCCGGCGTAACGCGCGCGAAGATCGTCGTCTTAGGAAGCCGGTGCGCGAGTCGCTCGTCGTCGAGTTCGTCGAGCTCGGCGCCGGTGATCGTCCCGAGCACGTTGAGCCCGATGTCCTGGCAGACCTTGCTCGCCACCATGGCGTTATCGCCGGTGATCACCTTGACCTCAACGCCCAGGCGGTCGAGCTGTGCGAGCGCGTCGGCGGCATCTGGCTTGGGTGGATCCAGGAATGTGAGGAAGCCCGCGAGCTCGAGGTCGCGCTCATCGTCGGGCGTGAGCTCAGTCTGACCCTCGGCGGCGCGCGTCGCGACCGCGACAACACGGCTTCCCTGGGCAAACAGCTGCTCGAGAACGGCCTGCGCCTGAGGCGACGTGTTCAAACTTCGCGCCAGGACCGCCTCGGGTGCTCCCTTGACGATGACGAGCCGCTCGCCTCGATCTCCCTCCACGAGGACGGAGACCAGACGGCGCTCGTAGTCGAATGGCAGCGTGGCAAGTCGTTTGGCTGCGGAAGCGCCCAGCCTGCTCGAGTCCGGGGACTCCCACAAGGCACGATCGAGTGGATTTCCGCCCGCGACGTGACCATCATTGAGCACGGCTTCATTACAAAGGAGACCTTCGCGGAGCACCTCGTCGGACTTCTGGCCCGCGGTGTCGAGCGCCGACGAGAACGTGATCTTCCCTTCGGTCAGCGTCCCGGTCTTGTCGGTGAAGAACACGTCGATGTTGCCCAGGTCCTCGATCGCGACCAGCCGCTTGACTACTACCTTGCGCTCCGCCAGTCGGCGTGCGCCGGTTGACAGGCTCACGGTCACGATCGCCGGGAGCAGCTGCGGTGTCAGCCCGACGGCAATCGCGAGCGCGAACAGGATCGAATCCAGCGTGCCGTGCCCGAGTAGGAGATTCACCACCAGGATCGTGCTGGCGAGGATCGCCGTCACCGACACGAGCATCAACGAGAAGTCGCGCAACCCGAGCTGGAAGGCGGTCTGCGGTTGGCGCTCGCCAAGCCGCGTTGCGATTCGACCGAACTCGGTTCCCGCACCCGTCTGCGTCACCACCCCGAGACCGCTTCCATTCCGGACGACCGTTCCCATGAACGCGCAGGACGGCAACGCCAGCGGCGACTCGGGCGATTCGACGGCTGCCTTCTGCTTCTCCACCGGAAGTGATTCGCCGGTCAGGATCGACTCGTCGCATTCCAGTCCATCGGCGCTTAAGAGCCGCAGGTCCGCGGGCACGACATCGCCCACCGATAGCTGCACCACGTCCCCGGGAACCAGCAACGTAACGTCGACGGCGATGGGCTTGCCGTCGCGGACTGCCAGGGCGGTGTGCCTTAGCTGTGAGTGCAGCTCTTCGACGGCTCGCGCTGAGCGGTACTCGTTGAAGAAGCCCAGGCCGACGCTGAGTCCGATGATCGCCAGGATGATGATCGCGTCGGTTCCCTCGCCGACAAAGGCCGACACGACCGCCGTCGTCACGAGCAGGATCAGCAGCGGGTTACGAAGCTGACGTAGGAAGATGACCAGTGGGCGCGCGCCATGACTGCGCAGCGCGTTCGGCCCCACCTGTTGGAGCCGCCGTGCCACCTCGTCGTTCGACAACCCCTGCGGATCCGATGCCAGTTCGTTCAGAACCGCATCGGTCTCCGTCATCGCGGCGGAGCGCAGTTCGAGCGCACGCCAGGGCGTCGCCGTCTCGGTCTGCTCACGCTCGGCGGTCAGGGTCATATCGCCACGTATCGCATCAGACCGGTCGCCAGGACAAATCCGCGCAAACGACGGAGTCGCGACCGTAGACGTTCACCGCGACCCGGCATTCCCCGGACACGCCGCCGCACAGCAGGCGGGGCGGGCATGGGGCCCCCTTGACACGTCAGAAGACGGTCGAGACACGCACACAAGCACGAGTCCTCGGCGGATCGCCCCGCGACTATCGGGACCGGTCGCCGCACGCGTCCGTAGTTCGCCGCAGCACAAGACGGCAAGGCCCCGATGAGCGGCGATCCTGCGGACCCGTAGCGTCACACTCCGATGAGCTCGATCGCCTACGCCCACGCGCGCCAGATCCTCGACAGTCGCGGTAACCCAACTGTCGAAGTCGACGTCAGGCTCGAGTCAGGAGCACTCGGGCGGGCCGCCGTGCCATCAGGTGCTTCGACCGGCGAGCACGAGGCAATCGAGCTTCGCGACGGCGACAAGCCGTTCGGCGGCAAGGGCGTGCTCCACGCTGTCGAGCATGTCAACACGGAGATCGCGTCCGCCGTCCGAGGGCGTGATGCCGGCGACCAGGAGGGACTCGATCGCACTCTGATCGAACTCGACGGAACGAGCACGAAGCGCAGGCTCGGAGCCAATGCGATGCTCGGAGTCTCACTCGCGGTGGTCCGCGCCGCCGCCGCGGACGCGGGTGAGCCGCTGTGGCGATACCTCGGAGGTGACTCCGCTGTGACGCTGCCGATCCCGATGATGAACGTCCTCAACGGCGGTGTCCACGCCGATAATCCGGTTGACTTCCAGGAGTTCATGATCGTCCCCTGGGGGGCGGACTCATTCGCGCAAGCCCTTCGCATGGGCGCAGAGACCTACCAGACTCTGAAGGCCATGCTGCACCGCCGGGGGCTTGGGACAGCCGTCGGTGACGAGGGTGGCTTCGCCCCGGCGCTGGAGTCCAACGAGGCGCCACTCGAGTTGCTCGTGTCGGCGATCGAAGCCGCCGGCTATCGCCCGGGCGATGAGATCGCGATCGCGCTCGACCCTGCCAGTAGTGAGTTCTACGCCGACGGCGCCTATCAGCTGTCCGGAGAAGGACGCGCGCTCGACACGATGGAAATGGTTGCCTACTGGCAGCGGCTGGCCGACCGCTACCCGATCATGTCGCTCGAGGACGGGATGGCCGAGGACGACTGGAACGGCTGGCGCGCGCTCACCGATCGGCTCGGCGACAGTTTGCAGCTCGTGGGCGACGACATCTTCGTGACGAACCCGGCGATTCTCCGGCGCGGCATCGACGCCGGCGTCGCCAACTCGATCCTGATCAAGCTCAACCAGATCGGAACGGTCACCGAGACGCTCGCGACGATCGCACTTGCGCGCGACGCCGGCTACCGGACCGTGATCTCACACCGCTCCGGCGAGACCGAGGACACGACGATCGCCGACTTCGTCGTCGCCACCGGTGCCGGCCAGATCAAGACCGGCGCCCCGGCCCGGTCCGAGCGCGTGGCGAAGTACAACCAGCTGCTGCGGATCGAGGAGCAGCTCGGCCAGCGAGCTCGTTTCGCCGGCCGCGCCGCGGTCGCATCGGGCTGAGCAAGGGCAATCGACCTCATGTCGTCTGTCATCGCCACCGTGCAGAGCTGACATGCGCATCGTGGCCGCCCTTGGCGGCAACGCCCTCCTGGAGCGAGGTGAGCCGCCCGACTCGAGAATTCAACTCCACCACGTGCGCGCCGCTGTCGAGGCGCTCGCCCCATTGGCGGATGGCAACGATCTCGTCATCACTCATGGCAACGGGCCCCAGGTCGGCCTGCTGGCACTCGAGAGCGCCGAGGACCGATCCCTGTCGGTGCCGTACCCGTTCGATGTGCTGGGCGCCGAAACGCAAGGAATGATCGGATACTGGATTCTGCAAGCCCTACAGAACGCGCTTCCCGGCCGCGAGGTCGCGGCGCTCATCACCCAGACCCTGGTGTCGATCTCCGATCCGGCATTCGCCGAGCCGACGAAGTTCGTCGGACCGGTGTATGAGGAGGCTGAAGCCAAGGAGCGCGCGGCCGCCGCCGGCTGGATAGTCAAGCCGGACGGACCGTTTTGGCGTCGGGTGGTGCCATCGCCTGCTCCTTGTCGCATCGTCGAGATCGGGCTGATCCGTCAGCTTTTCGATGCAGGGGTCGTGGTGATTTGCGCCGGTGGGGGCGGTGTCCCCGTCATCCGCAACGACGACGGCGCGCTGGAAGGAGCGGAGGCTGTGGTGGACAAGGACGCTACGGCCGCTCTTCTCGCCGGGGCGCTCGACGCCGATGCATTGCTGCTGCTCACCGATGTGGCAACCGTGGAGATCGGCTACGGCACGCCGGACGCGCGGCCGATCACCGGCACGACGCCGGCGTTTCTGAGATCACAGTCGTTTCCGTCGGGATCGATGGGACCTAAAGTGGACGCCGTGTGCCGGTTCGTCGAGCTCACCGGAGGCGTCGCCGCCATCGGCGCTCTCGCCGATGCCGGTGCGATCCTCTCCGGGAGCGCGGGAACGCTTGTTTTCCCGAACGGTCCGGACTCCGACGCGCGACCTCAGAGCGCCGGAACCTTTTCGGACGGGTGATACTGCGCAAAGTGCTCTGAGCGGCAGGAGCCAACCGGCGTCTTGCAGATCCAGTTGTCGATCGGCTGGTGGTCTCGCATCGCGCGCCATACGTCCTCGGCGCGAATCGGCATGTGTGTGAGCTCAGCGCCAGTCGCGGCACCGATCGCATTGCCGATCGCCGGCGCCACCGAGATCATCGGGTGCTCGCCGACTCCGCGGGCGCCGAACGGTCCATCAAGCTGCGGCGTCTCCACGACGTGGCTCTCGATCACTTCTGGAATGTCCTTGGCGGTGGGCACCTTGTTGTCGGTGAAAGAGGGGTTCAGCAGGTGACCCTGCTCGTCGTAGATATAGCCCTCGCACACGGCCGTGCCCAGGCCCTGGACCATGCCGCCGATGCACTGTCCGCGCACCATCCCCGGGTTGACGACCTTGCCGACGTCGAACACTGAGGCGATCTTCAGGACCGAGAACTCTCCCGTCTCAGGATCCACCTCGACGATCACACCATGGGCCCCATAGGTCCAGTCGAGAGCCGGCAGTCCGCGGCCGGTCGCCTTGTCGAGGTTCGACAGGCCCTGGGCGATGTATCTGCCCACGCCAACCAACGGACCCCCGATTCCGTTGCCGTCGGGATACGCATAGCCGATCGATAGCGCCGCAAACGTAACCGACTCACCCGCGCCATGCTTGACGAAGACCTTGTCCGCATCGTGGGTCAGGTCGGAGACATTGGCACGTAGCACCTGGGCGGCGACGGAGTACGCCTGGGCCAGGAGATCGTCACACGCCAGGATCACCGCATTGCCAGTCAGGATCAGCCCTTTCGACGCGACCGTCTGCCAGTCGTAGGGATCCTTGTCGGTGTCCTTCTCGATCGTCACCTTCACCTTCGCCAGCGGGAATCCGAGGCGCTCGGCCGCGATCTGAGCGACCGCGGTTGCCGATCCCTGACCGATCTCGGTCAGCGCGATGTTGACCACGACCGAGCCGTCCGAGTTCATCTTGACGACCGCTGCGGTCGCGGTGGACGGGGGCATCGCCGGCGCCTTGTGAAGCGTGGCGAGGCCCTTCCCGATCACCCGGCCGGTCCTCTCCTGACGCGCCTCCTCGTCAGGTGTCAGCGAGCCATAGCCGATGGCCGCGGCGGCTTCGTCCAGGCATCGGCGGGGATTGCCCGTGTGCTCGGTGATCGTCTCTCCCGTGAGGGTGGTCGAGCCGGGGTGCAGGAGGTTCCTCTGGCGGAACTCCAGTGGGTCCATACCGATCGTCCGAGCCACGAGCTCCATGTGTCGCTCGAGGCCCCAGAAGAATTCGACGTGCCCGAAACCGCGATACGCGGTCCCGAAGGGCTTGTTGGTGTAGATGGTGTACGCATCCACCGAGGCGTTGGGGATGTCGTAGGGACCGGTCGCCGAGTACCCAGAGGCCCGGGTGACGTTCACAGCGTAATCCGCGTAAGCGCCTGCATCCCAGTACATCGTCATCTCCTGGGCGGTGATCCTGCCGTCCGACCTAACCCCGGTCCTGATCCGATACGTGAGGGCGCTGCGGCAGGGCAGGAGGGTGAACTCCTCCTCCCGGGATGCCCAAAGCTTGACCGGCTTGCCGCCGGCCTTTCGCGACAGGCAGGCGACCAGCGGCTCGAGGTGGATGCCCGCCTTGCCGCCGAACCCGCCGCCGACGTTGGGCACGATGACCCTTACGTTGTTGAGCGGGAGCCCGAACGCGAGGCAGAACAGGTTGCGAACCGTGAACGGCGATTGCGCGCTCGACCAGATGGTGACGTCGTCACCTGCCTGCCACTCCGCGATCACCACGTGGGTCTCCAGTGGAACGTGCTGTACGGACGGATTCGTGTATTCCCGCTCGACGACCCACTCCGCCTCGGCGAAGCCTGCTTCGCAGTCACCCTTGCGGTGACGGGTCAGGTTGGCGACGTTCGTTCCCGGCTGGGGCGAGAACGCGGCCTCGACGTAGCCGTAGCTGCCGAGGTCCGGATGCACCAGCGGCGCGTCGTCGTCGAGCGCGTCCAGATGGTCGAGGATCGGAGTCAGCGGCTCATACTCGACCTTAATCAGATCGACCGCCGCTCGAGCGATCTCCAGCGTGTCGGCCGCCACAGCGGCGACGCCCTCGCCGAAATGCCTGACCATGTCCTTGGCCAGAATGTCCTTGTCGACGACGTACAGCCCGAGCTTGTAATCCAAATCTGCGCCGACGAGCACCGCCCGCACACCGGGCAGAGCCTCGGCGGCGGCCGTGTCGGTGCTGATGATCCGGGCTCGCGCGTGGGGGCTGTGCTTGACGGCCGCGTGGAGCATGCCGGGCAGCGCCATGTCGCTGGTGAACACGGCGTCACCCGTGAGCTTCCCGGCCGCTTCCACGCGCCGCACGCCTGCACCGACCTGCGTCGTTGGCTCGGGTGTCGCGATCTCAGACATGTTTCAACTCCTCACTGGTCGCCTGGTCGAGCTGGCCCGATACATCCAGGACCGCCTCGATGATCTGTTGATAGCCCGTGCACCGGCAGAGGTTCCCCTCGATTCCTTCGCGGATCTCCTCGACAGTTGGTCGCGGGTTGTCCTGGAGCAGCCGCCGGACGGACATGATCATTCCCCCGGTGCAGTAGCCGCATTGGACCGCGAAGTGGCGCGCGAAAGCCTCCTGAATCGACGACAGCCCGGTATCACCGGCCTCGCCTTCGATCGTCTCGACGGTGGCGCCGTCGGCCTCCGCGGCCAGGACCAGGCACGAGTTGACGGTGCGACCGTCGAGAACAACGGTGCACGCGCCACACTCGCCGGCTTCGCAGCCCTCCTTCGTGCCCGTCAGCCCGAGCTCCTCCCTGAGGAACCGCAGCAGGGTCAGTGAGCCATCGACCTTGCGTGTGTACTCACGTCCGTTGATGGTGACGGAGATCTTCATCATTTCACCTCCTGGAGCAGCCGCCGGGTGAAGACCGCGACCATGTGCTCGCGGTACTCCTTGCTGCAGCGCAGGTCGCTGATCGGACTGACGGCCCGCCCGGTCGCGGCTACGACGTCATCGGCCGGTGCGTCCGAGGGGAGCCCGTTGACGAGGATCGGTGTCGGGGCGCACGAGCTGATGCCGAGGCGCAGGACGCCGTTCTTCTTGAACAGCGCAACGCCGACGATCCCGAGGTCGTGGCCCTTGATTCGCTTGAGCTTGCGGTAGCCGCCACGTCCGTCGGCGCTCTCAGGAGGTACGACGATGGTTTCGAGGATCTCGTCGGGCTCGAGCACCGTGCGCTTGACACCTCGGAAGAAGTCGGTGAAGGGCACCACTCGCCCCGCTCGGCGTGAGGAAATGACGGCGCTGGCGCCGAGGCACAGGAGCGCCGGCGCCATGTCCGAGCAGGGCGATGCGTTCACGACGTTGCCGACGACGGTCGCCCGGTTGCGGATCTGGTATGAGGCAAGGTCACGCGCGCAGTCGACCAGCAGCGGATATGAATCGAGGATGATCTGGCTGCGCAGGACGTCGTTGATCGTGACCGCCGCACCCATTCGCAGGCCGTCTTCCTCGCTCCATGAGATCTCCGAGTAGCCCGGAACCTGCTTGAGGTTCACGACGCACTCGGGGTGCAATAAATCGTTGCGAACGTCGACGAGGAGATCAGTGCCGCCAGCCAAGAGCTTGGCCGCCGGACCCCGGTCGGCGAGCACGCCGAGCAACTCGTCGCGTGAACCTGGAGCAAGGTACTCGAATGTGGAAGTCATGCTGCCTCCTCACGAACTCGTAGTTCACTCTTGTCACCCGCGGGAAGCGTCATTTCCGACACGGGCTCAGCCCGCGCGGCGAGCGCCATGGCGGCTCGGGCGAAGGCCTGCCGGGGCGGATCGACGATTCCGGCACCGACCTGCCCGACGCCCGGTTCCCGACCCGCGATCCCCGTGTTGACGACCGGGAGCGTGTCCGTGCGCGCCACGAGCGTCACGTCGATGCCCGTGGGCGTGCCGCGGAAGCCGAGCGCGGGTATCTGGTACAGCGGGTGCTCGGCGAGCGTGATCTCGTACATCCGCTGGGTGTTCTCGAGGGCGTGCGACACGTCGCCGCCAACGAACTGCACGATTGCCGGAGCCGCCGCCATCGCGAACCCGCCGAGTCCGACCGTCTCCATGATGGTCGAGTCACCGAGATCCGGATTCGCATCCTTCGCGGAGAATCCAGAGAAGTACAGCCCTTGGGGTATCTCGGCAGGGCCGGTGAACCAAGCGTCAGCGGTCCCCGCGGTCTGGATACCGAATTCCGTCCCGTTCCGGGCCATCGCCACCACCATCGTCGCGCCCGGGAGATCCCGTGCGCAGTCCGCGGCAGCCTTGCCCATGCCCATCGCCAGGTTGAGCATGAAGTGATCGTTTCCGTTGACGAACCGCAGCGCCGCGGCGAGTTCGGCAGTTGGAAACTCGAGCTCGATCAGGTCGGCGACGATCTCGCGGATGAACAACGAGGTTCCCGCACGATTGCGGTTGTGGCCCTCGTCGCCCATCTGCAGCGCCTGGGCGAGAACCGAGGGGAGGTCTACCGGCCCATGACGGCGCAGCGTTGCCGCGAGCACCGGAGCGAGAACCCGCTCGATCCACCGCAGACGATCAATCACCTCGTCGCTGTAGGCACCGAACCGCAGCACTTTGCCCAGGCCCTCGTTCAGCGTGCAGTAGCCGGTGCTGTCGAAGACGTCGTCATGCATGACGAAGACCGGCATCGACGCGCTGATGACCCCGGCCATCGGACCGACGGCGTGCCGGGAATGGGTCGGGGCCAGCGTCACGGTGGGCGCGAGCGCTTCGGCCGCCTCAATCGAGTCGGCCAGGTTCTCGTAGACCATCGCTCCCAGCAGCGCGCCCCGCACCGGCCCCGAGGCATCCGCCCAGGCGATCGGCGGGCCCGCGTGCAGGAACTCACCCCGCTCGAGACCAAGCGCATCGCCGGCACGCTCGATGGCCACCAGCCGAGGCCGTGACGTGGTCAGCCGGCGAACCGCTTCGGCGTTGGCGACCGCGGTCCGCGGATCGGCCGCCACCGTCGCCAGAGCCTGGTCAGTCCCGGGCAGCGGTGGTCGCCACTGCACCGGGGTGACGTCGGTCGCCTGAGCGGTCAGCGAGTCAGTGAAGAGACCGAGGCCGGCCGTGACCACGGCAGGCGCTTCGTCGAGTCGCATCATGGCCTCCTTGTGACCAGTTCGGTCGCGGCACGAGCCGCGGCTGCGTTCGAGAGATAGACATCGGCGCCGGCCGACTGGAGTTGGGTAGCCGTCGGCCCGAGCCCCTGGGGGTCGCCCCGGGTTCCGATGAGCGAAACCACGACTGCCACGTTCTGCTCGGCGGCGGCCTCGATCAACGGCACCAGCGCTGTCGCGGGTGCCGGGTCCGACCCATGACCGAGCACGACGTCGATCAGCACCACGCCGCAGTTCGGATCCTTGATCTCCTGGGCGAAGCGCTCCAGTCGCAGCGTGGAATCGATCATCGGGTGGGGCCGCCCCCGGGTGAGCCGGTCATCCCCGAAGTCGATCATCAGGTGACCCGGCGCCGCGAGATCCGGCCCCAGCGCCCATTCCGGGTCGAGGGGGATGTTCGACTGGATCGGACCGAGAGCGTCGGCTGCGATCACCATGGCCTCGTCGCACAGCGTGCCGCCCGAGAAGAGCCCGCGGAGGGCTCCCGCGCGCGGCGGACGGCTCCGCTCAGCCGGCCAGCGGGGGCTGTCCAGCGGAGCTCGACCGACGGCCGCGAGAACATTGCCGGTCAGGGCGGTGAGATCGTCCCGGCCTCGACCCAGGAACCCCACGACCGAAGGCGTCCGCAGTTGCGCGGCCGCCGCTTGCACGCGCTCGGCCACGCCCGTGGCCGGAGGCTTGGAGATCACGACGATCAAGTCGGTTCCTTCGTCGGCGTCGAGAATCCGCATCGCGTCGAGGGTGGACCGCGCCTGCACCGCGTCGGACAGATCACGGCCGCCGGTGCCCAGCACCGCGCTGACGCCGATGTCGGCGGCGTCGAGAAGCGCGCACACCTGCTGCGCACCGGTGCCCGACGCGGCCACGATGCCCACCGGCCCTGGCCGCATGACGTTGGCGAAGCCCAGCCCGACCCCCCCAACAATCGCAGTGCCGCAGTCGGGGCCCATGACCAACAGGCCGCGAGCGTGCGCGTCCTCCTTCAGTCGGATCTCCTGATCCAAAGAAACGTTGTCGCTGAACAGCATGACGTCGGCGTCTTGTCCGAGCGCGTCCATCCCCTCGACGAACGCGTGCTGCCCCGGGACAGACACCAACGCAAGGTGGGCGCCACTTCGCCTCAAGGCGCTCTTCGTGGTCTGGGGCGCCACCACGGTGTGTGTGTTGCCCTCTGACTGACGCACCGAGAACAACTCCTCCAGCCGCCCCAGTGCAGACGACAACGAGTCGTCGTCGTCTGCACTGATGGCTACCAGGAGATCGTCGGGGGTGGTTCCCGCTGCGGGTTCGAACCCAAGGCCGGGCAGCAGGTCGAGGTTCAGAGGGGTGGCCATCGCGATCAGCGCCGCCTCGACGCCCGGAAGCCCGGCGACGGTATGAGACAGCTGCATCAGCGCGACGGAGTCACGGTAGACGCCCCGACGCACTTGGACGGTCCTTGGCATCGCTCAACCCGCCTCTCAGCCGAGGTCGATGATCGCCGCGACCGGACCTCCGCCGGCCGGGCCCTGATGGGCAGCGGAGACGGACACGAAGATCGCCGGATCACCGGCGCACGACGCCGCCACGCCTCCGACACACGCCTTGATCTGCCGGTGCCAGTGCACGTCTGAGTCGTCGAGCATGATGTTCCGTCGACCCCGCACCCGCCCAGTCGGATCTGCCTCGCACTTCAGGAACAGGTTCACCAGCTGACCGTCGAGGTCGGCGGCTCGTGGGCGATCCGGCAGCTCCAGTCCCGCGCTGCGGATGGCGTCCCAGATTCCGTCGGCGTCCAGCGCGTCGCGCATCACACCGTGCCCGATGCGGTAATGACCGCCGATGCCCCGTACGTTTCCAGCCACGACGATCTGGGCCTGGTCCAACTCGACCCCGGACGAGCAGGACGCGACCGACGAATACAGCGATAGATCGGTCAGGATCTGCTCCGCCTTCGGCATCTCGATCTCGCCGAGGGCCACCGCGATCCCCAGCGCCGAGGTCCCGTTGGACAGATCCATCGAATGGAGGGTGTCCTCGGTCCACACCGTGTGGCCGCGCTGCTTTGCCTCCATGATCGTCGGCAGCGTCAGGAGCGGGGTCTTCGTCTGAACGTAGTGAACGTCCGTCGGCGATTTGATCCCGGCGCGCTTCATGGCCTCTTTGACGCCGGCCGCCACCTTGCGGACCATCTCGGGGTAGCCGATCTCCTCCGGCAGGATCGGCTCGCTCATAGCGGAGCCGACGGACAGTCGGGGCTCGTTGCTGGGCGTGACCTTCGACGGGTCGATGGTGGCGAAGATCGCGGCGTGCGGCGAAAGGACACCATCGGTGCCACCGGACCACAGCACCGGGATCTGGTGGACCTGCTCGGGCGTCCGCGTCCCCTTGGCCACCAGCACGTCGCGAAAGGCTCGGTCGGCGATGATGCGGGTGTAGTCGTTCACGCCGCCGTTGCCCTCGGTCTTGCCGACCACCGCGACGACTCGGTCGGCTTCGATCACCCCATCGTCGATGAGCTTCGTGAGACCGGAGGCGTCACTCACGCTCTCGAGCGGTACTTTGCGTACTTCAATTGGATCTGCCATTTCTTGTCACCCTTTCTTACTTCAAACGAGAACCGTGCCGGGAACGACGAGGCGGCTGTTTGCCTCGACTATGTCGTCGGGGACGACGAACTCGAGATCGGCCCCCACCATCTGGCGTAGATAACGCTTCACGGTGGAGTTCCAGTAGTCCTTGCGGATGTAGTACACCCGCGCGCCACCGAGCTCGTGTTGCACCTCGGGCCACGGGTAGCTGGGTTGTGCCATGCCCAGCCCCCAGCGATGCCACCCGTTGTAGCTCTCGTACGTAGCCCAGAACTCCTTGTTCCCAAGGATCTCGAACGCGTAATGCGTCTTGGCGTAGTACATGATCGCGCCAATGCGGCTGCCCCGGGCGAGGGCCATGGTGTGGAGGCTGATGTTGATGTCCTCGTTCATCAGCCGGCCGTTGCAAAAGCCGACCCACTCGCCATCGATCAAGCCGACCAGCGTGTAGGGGTCCTTGAGGCGCTTGCGGTACCACCCGGCGAGCTCGGCGTGGACTCGAGCGCCGACAACGTCGTAGAAGTCGTGCTCGGTGTCCATGACGTGCCTCATGTAGGCCATCATTTCGGGCGCCTCTTCCAGGGTCGCCTCCCGGATGTAGAGGGTGCGCCCGTCCCGCAGCTTGATCATCGCCCCAGGCCAGCGCTCGAACTCCATCGCGGGGCCCTGGAGGAGCGGTTCGATCTCTCGCACATCGAGGTTGATGTGGTCCTGCGAGACATCGGTGGGTGGTTCGAGCAGCATTGCGTTCTCCTTCTCTCGTTCCGATGGTCTTGACCACCGGGTCAATTGATCGTTTTCGACTAGGCGAAGTGCGGCCGTCCGGCCCATATAGACCGGACGGCCACATTCCTCATGGACACTCCCGAGGCCTTAACCCTTGGGCGTCCTAGGTCCTAACCCCCGGGGTTTCCTTCTTTCCGTTCGTGACAGCCCGGACCTCCAGATCACCGTTCGTGGTGACCGGCGTCTCAGGCTCGCCGCTCCCAACACCCAAACGCTCGACTTTGCTATCCACTGCCTCCGGCTCGGGTGTGGTTTCGGGCTCGAGGCCCATCTCGACCCGCAGGGCGTCCATGCCCCCGCCGTTGTGGGCCAGCACCGACATCGGAACCATGAACGGCAGCGCGTTGTCGCGGAAGGCGAAGCGCTTGCTCAGGAACAGCATCACCTGGTAGACGATGATGCAGCCGATCGCGCCCGTCGCGATGCCACTGAACGCGATATTGCCGTGGTCGAACGTGAGCGTGTAATTCCCGGCGCCGAGGATCAGGCCGATCGCCGCCGGGATCAGGTTGACCGGGTTCATGAAGTTGACCCGGTTCTCGACCCAGATCCGAGCACCGAGGATGCAGATCATTCCGTACAGGACTGTCCCGGCACCGCCGAGGACACCCACCGGAATCGTGGAGACCAGAGCCCCGAACTTGGGGATCAAGCCAAAGCAGATGGCCACGGTCGCCGCGACGTAGTACGCAGCCGTGGAGTAGACCCGGGTGGCGGCCATCACGCCGATGTTCTCGGCGTACGTCGTCGTGCCGCTACCGCCGTTGAGCCCGGCCAGCAGGGTCGCGAGGCCGTCGCCCATGTACCCACGTCCGAGGGATTTGTCGAGGTTCCGGTCGGTCATCGTGGCGACCGCCTTGATGTGTCCCGTGTTCTCGGCGATCAGGACGATCACGACGGGCACGATCAAGCCGATCGGCCGCCAGCTGAAGCTCGGGTGGATGAACGTCGGCCATCCGACCCATGCGGCGTTGTTGACACTGGTGAAGCTGATCAGCCCCTGAGCCAGGGCCACCAAGTAGCCGGCGACCACGCCGATGAGGATCGACAGCCGCCCGAGGAACCCTCGGAGCATCACCATCGCCAGGATGATCACGACGATCGTTGTGGTTGCTGACCATGGCTGCTTCGAGTAGTTGGCGAAGGCGCTTCCGGCCAGGTTCAGCCCGATCAGCGCGACCACCGTGCCGGTGACGACCGGTGGCATCAGCGTCTGAATCCAGCCCGACCCCCAGACGTTCACTGCCGCGCCGATGAGGAAGAACACCGCGCCGGCGACGCAGATACCCGCGAGGGCGGCGGGGATTCCCCCCTCCGCCTTGGCGGCGATCACCGGGGCGATGAAGGCAAAGCTGCTCCCGAGGTAGCTCGGGAGGCCGAGACGCTGCCCGCGCCCGATCGTGATGATCAGGAAGATCAGTGTCCCGATGCCGGAGAAGAAGATCGTCGTGTTCGGCGGGAAGCCGATCAGAACCGGGACGATGAAGGTCGCCCCGAACATGGCGAGTACGTGCTGAAACCCCAGGCCGATGGTCTGTGGCCAAGCCAGCCGCTCCTCCGGCGCAACAACCTCTGTGGGCGGAATGTGCTTACCGTCCCCGTGGACTTTCCAAAGCACCATCGTCCGGCCCTCCTTTACGAAAGGTTTCTCTTATCTCCCGCTTAACAAGCTAGGCTGGCGTCAAAGTACATCTGCAAGGAGGCGACGACGTCCGACGAAACTACTAAAGGTGCCTAACATAATTACGGATCGGAAAAATACGTAATGGGTGAGTAACACGAACGTGACACACACTCCACCGACGTCATCGACGACCGCCTCCTCGCGCCAGGGGACCGCAGCGAGCATCGGCTTGGCCCCCGTCCTCCTTGGTCCGCATCGGGCCGGTCGGCTTCTCGGCGCCTCGCCTGCGGCTGTATACCTGGGTTTCGAAACCCCAGGGGTCGTAGCGCTCTTGCCGCCGTCCTCGGTCCGGCTTCCGCTTGGCATCGTCGTCGCCGGCACGCTGCCCGAGATAGCCGACGGTTCCACGGTGGTCGCGGGCGAGGGTGCTCTGTCGGTGGGTGAGAACGTCTGGGTGCCAACCCGGTGGTTCGACCCTCGCCCGCGGCGCCTGACGGCCCCGAACCCCGCTCGGCTCGTCGCGGCTTCTCGCATCCTGTGGGGCCTCTCGGCCGCGGAGGTGGGCGTCGACACCGATCGCGCCCGGATGGCTATCCTGGCCCTCGTCGCCGGCGAGACACAGCCGGCATGCGCGTTGCTCGGCGAGGGCCCGGGCCTCACGCCCGCTGGCGATGACGTGGTCGCGGGGGCGTTAGCGGCGTGTGAACTGTTCGGACACGAGACGCGGCTTCGAGCTGTTCCGGAGATTCTGGCCCGCGCTCGGGGGGCCACCACGGCACTCTCGGCCGCCCTGCTGTCGTGCGCGGCAGCCGGACAGGTCGTGCCCGAAGCCGCCGAGTTTCTCCGGGCACTGGGCGGCAAGGGCGATGTCGCGACCGCTCTGGAGGCGCTCCGGTCTGTCGGGGCGACATCGGGCACCGCTCTCGCTGTCGGCATCGTCGCTGCCCTGGACGCGGGTCGCGCAAGTAAGCCGGAGCCCGGCGCCGGTGATCATCCATGACGCGCGGTGGTTCGCTCGCGAAGCTGACGGTGGACATAGGCCGCATGCGCGCAGACCCGCGCGTGCTCGCCGAGGCGGCTCTGTCTCGTGCTGCCGCAGCTCCCGGAGTCTTTTGGGAAGTCGCCGACGAGCAGGCCTCGCAAGACGCGGAGGTGGTGCTCCGTCGGCTGCGCGAGGGAATGGCGCCGCGAATCCTTGACGGTGTCCCGGTTGCGGTGAAGGACGCCTTTGCCGTTCGCGGGCTACCGCAGCACCTCGGCCTCACACGGGTGGTCGTCAGCGATCGCGATGCGGTCGCCGTAGCAAAGCTGCGCGAAGCGGGTGCGCTCGTCATCGGTACAACCGCGATGGATCAGTTGGGATGGACCATGAGCGGACAGGCACCCGGATATCCCCCGTGCGAGAACCCGCGGGATCCTGGACGCAGTCCCGGCGGCTCCTCCGGCGGCTCGGCCGCGGCCGTGGCGGCGGGCATCGTCCCGCTCGCGCTGGCGGTCGACTCCGCGGGATCGGTGCGGATGCCGGCCGCGTGGTGCGGCGTCATCGGGTTCAAGCCGAGCGCGGGCGCCATCGATCTCGACGGTTGCGCGCCGCTCGCCCCATGCCTGGACACCGCAGGAATCATTGCGCGATACGTGGAGGACTGCCGCGCCGCGTTTATCGCCCTGTCGGTGGCTCAGCCCGAATCGCTGGTGCCCACACAAGCTCCCCGCGTCGGCATTCCCACGGCCCTCATCGCGGGCGTTGACTGCGATCCGAAGATCCTGGCAGCCTGGACGAGCACTCTCCAGCGCCTGAGCGGCGCGGGATTGGCTCTTAAGGAGGTGAGCGCTCCTCCGCCTGTCAGAGGTATCGGAGCGCTGTTCGCCGCGAACCTCGCTTCGCGGTGGGGGGATGTCCTCGACGCAGAACCCCTCGAGTTAGTTCACCCCGACGTCCGCGCGGGCGTCGAGTACGGCCGCACTCTGACCGTTCGCGATTACCTCGAAGCCAGCGACGCGCTGAAAGCGGCACGACGTGCGGCCTCGCTGCCTGACGAGCTGGACCTGCTCGCCCTCCCTACCGTGCCCGTTCCTCCGCCCCCGCTCGACAAGCCCGCCCCCGTCAGCGTCGCGAGCGCATTCACTCGACCCTGGAGCGTGTTCGGTTGGCCGGCAATCTCCATTCCCTGTGCCGGTGCGGACGCTGCCGGCTACGGCGTCCAGTTGGTCGCCCGCCCCGGTCAGGACATGCGGCTGCTCAGCTGGGCAAGTGACCTCGAGGAGCTTATACGGGGCGGTTCCACCGTCACCGGGACGTGATGCTCTCGACCGCGCGACGGCGCGTTGGCTATCGGGGGCTTTGCCGCGACCGGCGTGCAGCCCGCGGCTTACCGTTGATGGCTTGGAATCGGGCGCGCCATTCGCGCGCATCGAACCGTGCGGGCTCGGTCTGCTTGAGGAAGTGTTCGAGCACTGCGACGAACCGCTCCGGCGCCTCGAGTTGCGGGATGTGGCCGACCCCTTCGAAGATCTCGAGACGGCTGCCGAGGATCGCCGCGTGCGCGCGCTCGCCGTGGCTCATGGGAATGATCGGATCGCGCGCTCCCCAAATGATGAGCGCGGGTATGCCAGCCGTCAGGTAGAGACGATCGCTCGCGTCGATGCGCTGGCCACCGACGCTGATGACTGAGCGCAGCGTCGCCAGGAACGCCGCGCGGCGACCGGGGTCAGAGAGCGACGCGTAGCCGCGAGCGACGTCGACCGTGGCCGGTGACGGCTGGAACCGGAGGGCTGCCAAGCACCGGCCGACCGCGGGTCCCAGGAAGCTCGCGCTCTGCGCGCTGGCGGTGATCCAAAGCTCCGAGCCGGGCAATGCGGCGGCACGCAGAATCAGGCTCACCTCCGGACCGAGGCCACCGCTTGAGACCAGCACCAGGCGCTCGGCGAGCTCAGGAAACTGATAGGCCAGCTGCATCGCGATACCACCGCCGAGCGAGTGCCCGACCAACGTCGCACGCTCATGGCCGAGCGCCAGCAGCAAATCGCGTAGGCCGACAGCGAGCGCCCCGACCGAGTAGTCGCCGTTGCTCGGTGCTGACGCGCCGTGCCCCGGCAGGTCTGGAGCGACAACGGTATGGCTACGTGCCAGCGGTCTGATCACCTCCCGCCAGTTCTCGTAGCCACCCCCCATCCCGTGGACGAGTAGCAGCACCGGCCCGGCGCCCGCCTGTGTGTAGGTCACAGGGCGGCCGTGCAGAATCATCCTCTTGGGCTCCATAGGTTTCATCACGCTCGGACTCCCGAAGCGTCAGACGAAGTCGGGAGATAAAGGATCGATCCTCGGGATCACCTCGCTAGTGATTGACACCTTACGTTGCAGATGGCCCCGCGACGGCCGCAAGAAACCACTCACCTGGTCCGTAGTGGACCGCAGTTCCCGCGGACGTCGGTGTCGACCTCGGCGCAAGGCGGCGGGCACTCGTCATCCGGAGCTTCTACGGACCCGGAGGAGCGCTGATCACGGATCCCGGCGGCTCGATACGCCCGTAGGTTCAGCCAATGACCACGACGACGCCGGGTTCGCTGCGAACGATTGACGAGCTCGACGTGCAGGACCGGCGCGTGCTCCTGCGAGCCGATTTCAACGTGCCGCTCGTGAGCGCTTGATGATGCCGCCGTCAGGCCCAGACGCCACCGGGATCAGCTGCGCCTGCCTGATCGTGCTCGACGGGTGGGGAATCGCGGCCGAGGGACCGGGCAATGCGATCGGCCAGGCGCGCAAGCCGAACTTCGATCGGCTGTGGGCGGACTATCCGCACGCGGCACTCGAAGCCAGCGGCCCAAGCGTCGGGCTGCCCGACGGCCAGATGGGGAACTCGGAGGTCGGGCACCTGACCCTCGGCGCGGGAGCCATCGTGCCGCAGACGCTGACGTTGATCGACAATGCTGTCGCCGACGGCGCATTCGCCAACAATCCGGTCCTGCGTGATGCGCTGAGCGCGAGCGAACGGGTTCATCTGATGGGGATGGTCTCGGACGGCGGCGTCCACTCGGGCTTCGGCCACCTCCACGCGCTTATCGAACTCGCCGTCCAGCTGCGCGTCGGAGATCTCGTGCTCCACTGCTTCACCGACGGCCGTGACACCTCGCCGACCTCGGGCGCGGACTACCTGGCCACGCTTGAGCGCTGGTGCCGTCGGGCCGGCGGTGGCCGCGTCGCGACGGTCGTCGGACGGTACTGGGCGATGGACCGCGATCGCCGCTGGGACCGGACGCAGGACGCCTACGACCTGCTCGTGCACGGGCGCGCGGAGCATCACGCGCCCGACGGGCCGTCGGCGGCGGGCGACGCCTACGAGCGCGGCGAGACCGACGAGTTCATCCGGCCGACCACGGTCGGCAAGGAGGGCCGGATCCGTCCCACCGACAGCGTGTTGTGCTTCAACTTCCGCCCGGACCGGATGCGGCAGATCGTGCGCGCGCTCGCCGAGCCCGGTTTCGGCGACGGCGGCGAGAAGCTACCGGGCTGGCGCGGGCGCGGGGGCGCCATCCCGGTGAAGCGCCTGACCACGATGACCGAGTACCAGAAGGGCTGGTCCTACCCGGTGGCGTTCGAGGCCGCCCACCCGTCCACCACTCTGGGAGCGGTGATCGAGGCAGCCGGCGAGCGCCAGCTGCACGTGGCCGAGACCGAGAAGTACGCGCACGTTACTTACTTCTTCAACGGCGGCCGCGAACGACCGTACGACGGAGAGCGCCGAGCGCTCGTGCCCTCGCAGCGCGACATCCCGACCTACGACCACAAGCCGCAGATGAGCGCGCGGGAGATAACCGAGGCGTTCCTGGAAGCGTTCGCCGAGGAACGGCCGCGCTTCTCGATCATCAACTTCGCCAACGCTGACATGGTCGGCCACACCGGGGTCATTTCCGCCGCGATCAGCGGTGTGGAAACCATCGACGCGTGTCTGCAGCGGGTGGTCACGGCGGTGCTCGAGGCCGGCGGCGTGTGCGTGATCACCGCCGACCACGGAAACGCCGACCACATGCTCGACGACGATGGCAGCCCGGACACCGCGCACTCGCTCAACCGGGTTCCGCTGATCGTCACCGCGGGCGGAACCGGGCTTGCGCCGACTGGCACGCTGGCGGATGTCGCGCCGACGGTCCTTGCGCTACTCGGGATCGAACGGCCCAAGGAGATGACCGGCCGCTCGCTGCTCGAGCCTGCGCAGGAGCGGCCGCAACTCACGCCGGCGTGACGCCCACGCCGTCGGTGATGTAGCTCGTGATCGAAGGGCTCAGGCCCAGATCGATCGAAACCGAGCCGCCCTCGAGATGAACGCGCGAGGCGTCATCGCTGAGCGTTGCCGTCCAGCCGTGCAGGTCGACGTCGCGGAGAGCCTGGCGGAGCACCAGCTCTGCACGCTCGTCGGGACCGACATACATCGCAGGCCGATCAAGCTCAAGCTCCAGCTCCGCGAGAACGTCGTACGGGGAATCGACGCGCAGGCGCTGGAGGTTGCGGTCGATCTCGACCGCGACCGGCGCCAGCATCAAGTCCTTCTGGTTCTTCGGATGAACGGTCATTGCAACTCCTTCCGGGTGTTTGAGCCCATCTAAACGCAGGGCGAGCGCCCCGGCATCCGGTCGTTTCCAGCGTCCGGGTCGGTGATTTTCCGCACCCGCGTGATCACGGCACTGGTAAGGTTGGGAAGTAACATTCGCTCGGGGCTCACGAGCAGCACTTGTGAAGAAATTGCGCATCTCCTGACAGCCGTGGGCCATACCGAATCACGAAATTCCGATGCTGCGCTGGACGCGGTTCGGCTCGCGCGCGACGTCCTGTCCGAGCTAGACCTCGAGATTGTGCTCCGGCGCGTGCTCGAATCCGCGCGCGAGTTGTCGGGGGCGAGATACGCGGCGCTCGGGGTCACGGACGAGTCACGGGCCGAGCTCGAGCGGTTCATCACCGTCGGCGTCGATGACGAGACTCGTGAGCGTATCGGCGATCTTCCCAGGGGGCGCGGCGTGCTCGGCGAGCTGATCGCGCACCCGGTGCCGCTGCGGCTCGGCGACGTCGGCGACCATCCGCACTCCTACGGCTTTCCGCCCGGTCATCCTCCGATGAAAACATTCCTCGGCGTGCCGGTGCTGATCCGCGGCGTCCCGTTCGGGAACCTGTACCTGACCGAGAAGACCGGCGGCGGGGAGTTCACGGCGGCGGACGAGCAGAGGATCATGCTTCTGGCCGAGTTCGCGGGCGTGGCGATCGACCACGCGCGGCGTTACTCGCGCCTGGACGCTCAGCACGCCGAGCTCAAGCGGACGGTCGATGCGCTCGACGCGACCATGCAGATCGCGAGAGCGCTCGGCGGCGAAACCGACCTCGATGTGATCCTGGGGCTCGTGGCCAAGCGGGGGCGAGCGCTGGTGGCCGCACGGGCGCTCGTGATCGAGCAGGAGCACGCGGGGGAGATGGTCGTGGCCGCCGGAGCCGGCGAGCTGCCCGCCGGCTTGATCGGCCAACACGTCGACCAAGAAGGTAGCCTGGCAAGCGCGGCACTCAGGGTGTCCCGGACGCTACGCCTCGAGGATCAGGCCAACCGGGCCCGGTTCGAGCGGCACGGCCTCGGCCGGCTCGGCCTAACGGTCGACGCGGGATTGGTGGTTCCGCTGATCTTCCGTGGGCGCGGCTACGGGGTGCTGATCGCGATCGACCGGCTCGACGACGGCCCGGCGTTCAGCACCGAGGATCAGCGGCTGCTCGAGGCGTTTGCGGCCAGCGCCGCGACGGCGATTGCGACCGCGGTCACGGTCGAGGGGGATCGCCGCCGGCAACGACTCGCGGCGGCCGAACAGGAACGCGCTCACTGGGCCCGCGAGCTACACGACGAGACGCTGCAGAACCTGGCCGCGCTACGGCTCGGGCTGGCGGCCCAACTCCAAAATTCCACATCCGAGACGATCGTCGCGACGGTGCGCGACGCAGTCGTCCAGCTGGAAGAGGAGATTCGCACGCTCCGGGCACTCGTCACGGATCTTCGCCCCGCAGCGCTCGACGATCTCGGAGCACAGGCAGCGATCGAAGATCTCGCGGAGCGGGCGCGAAACCGCGGGCTCGAGGTGGATCTGACCATCGATCTCGCCTACGAGCAGGGCCGCAAACCGGACCGACACGTGAGCGAGGTCGAGACCGCGATGTACCGGATCGTCCAGGAGGCCCTCAACAACGCCACGAAGCACGGGGATGCCCGCCGCGCAAAAGTCGAGGTGGTCGAAGACGAGACGACCGTGCGAGTGACGGTCCAGGACGACGGACGAGGGTTCGATCCGACCGGCCACACCAACGGATTCGGCTTGCTCGGGATGCGGGAGCGGGTTGAGCTGCTTCACGGAGTCCTTGAGATCGAGTCCGCACCCGGAGAAGGCACGACCGTCAACGCCGCGTTCCCAGCCGGCTACCGCAGAGGCGCCCAGGGCCGGACGGCCGGGGGGGAACCGGTGGGAGCAGACCCGGTCACGCGACCGCACGCCTGACCCGCGGGCTTATGTACGGGAGGCTGCGGCTCGCTCGCCGTACGGCCTCCACGAGCTCGCGGTCCGCGCCGTCGGCCACTACGAACCCGATCGCCCCCGCTCTGAGCGCTTCGTTCGCGAACGACTCGTCCGCGTGCATCGTCGTGACCACGATCTCGGTGGCGGGCGATGTGGTTCGCAATCGCTTGATCCGCTCGGGGATGAATCCGTCTGGCATCCGCAGGTCGAGCACCAGCACGTCGGGGTGCTCTACGGTCACGTCGTGCAGCGCGGTGTCGAAGTCGCTCGCCTCTCCGACGATGTCCACGTCGTCCTCGCGCTCGAGCAACCACCGCAGACTCCGTCGTAAACCGCGGTGGTCGTTGGCGAGCACGACGCTCGTCCGTACGGGTGCGGAATTGCCGTGGCCGTCGAGTGGTTGCGCGCGGAGCATGTTTTGAAATTTAGGCTCAGGAGCGGGCTGCGACGACCGTCCAAGCCTGTCGTTCAGGCGCGGCGAAGTACCGAGTCTGGCCCGGTAGTCGCGCCCCGGTCGGGCCGCATCCCCACCAGGGCGAACTACCGATGCCGACCATCCCCGCCCCCGGCACGATCCCGTGCTGTGGCATCGATCCCGCCGGCATCCTCGCGCCACCACGAGCCTGCGCCCGCCGGCGCATCGTGACGCCCGCGTCCGCCTCACATCCTCCGGGGTCCGAGCCCGACGCGGTCCGGGACGCGCTCGCGCGACCGGAGACTTACTCGCACCGGCCGAAGATCGTCGAGGTGCGCGAAACGCACATCTCTTGGGTCTTCCTCGCCGGGGAGCTCGCGTACAAGCTCAAGAAACCGCTCGTGCTCGACTTCCTCGACTACGGGACCGCGGCACGTCGTCGGGAGCTGTGCGCGGCGGAGGTGCGGCTGAACCGTCGGCTCGCTCCCGATCTGTATCTCGGCGTCAGGGGCGTCGCACTCGTCGGCAAGCGCGTCGAGCTGATCGACGAGAATGACCCGCGCGCGGTGGACTTCGTGGTCGAGATGCGACGCTATGACGAGGACCGGACGCTGGCGGCGCGGCTCGATCGGGGCGAGGTCCACCGCCGCGACGTGGTCGAGACCGGACGCGTTCTTGCGCGCTTTCACGAGGACGCGCGGCGGGTGGCGCCGGGCGGCGCCCCGGTGCTTGCGGCTGAGCGCCGGTTCGAGCGCAATCTGCACGAGCTTCTCGGCGACGTGGACCAGCGCGGCGAGATCGAACGGGTACAGGGCCTCGAGCGGTTCGCGCATGCATTCGTGACCGCGCATGCCCATACGTTCGTGACACGCTCATGCGGCAGACATATCCGCGAGGGCCATGGTGACCTCCGCGCCGAGCACGTGCTGCTCGGCGATCGGGTTCAGATCGTCGACTGCGTCGAGTTCGATTCCGGGCTCCGTGAGCTGGATGTGGCCGACGATCTCGCCTTCCTCGTGTTCGATCTGGCGGCCCGCGGTGCAGATCGCCTTGGCGAGGTCCTCGTGGATGCCTACCGGGAGGCCGGCGGCGACCCGGGGCCGGATTCGCTGATCGCGTTCTACGCCGCATACCGTGCGCTCGTCCGCGCGAAGGTCGCGCTCATGCGCGGAGCCCAGCTCGCCGACGCGAGCGCCGAGCACGGCCGGCGGAGCGCCCACGCTCGTGACCTCATCTCGGTTGCAGAGCGATTCGCCTGGAGGGCCAGACAGCCGCTCACGATCGTGGTCTGTGGCGTTCCCGCGAGCGGGAAGTCACACCTGGCCCAGGCGCTGGCCGAGCTGTCTGGACTCCCTCACCTGAGCTCCGACGTGATCCGCAAGCAGTTCGCCGGCCTCGGCCCGACCGAACGGGCGCCGGGCAACAGTTACACCGCCGGGTGGAACGCGCGCACGTACGCCGAGCTGGGGCGACGCGCAGCAGATGCGCTCACCAGGAACGGCGGCGCGATCGTCGATGCCACGTTCCGGCACCGCGGCGATCGTTGCGAGTTCACCGCCGCGCTCTGCCCCAGGTCGCCGGTCGTCTTCATCGAATGTCAGGCCCCCCGACGGATCCTGGCTGAGCGGGCGGCGCGCCGTGAGCGCGATCCGCGCCACGTGTCGGACGCAAGCAGAGCGATTGTGGTCCGCGAACACAGCCGGTGGGAGCCGCTCGACGAGGTGCCGGCAAACGGCCACCTGACGGTCCGGACCGACCGCCCCGTCGAGCAGATCATCGCGGACGTGCTCGCGCTGCTCGACGGCCGGCTGGCCGAGCTCGCCTAACCCAGCGATCAGTTCGCCGACGTGGCGGTGGCGCGACCGCCCTCCGCGAGCGCCTCGTCCGCCGGTGTCCGCGCCGACCGCGTGAGAACCAGCAAAGGGCAGCGAGCGGTGCGTGCGAGTCGCTGTGCCACCCCGCCGTAGACGAGCCTGCCGAGCGGGCCGTAGCCCCTTGACCCGACAACCAGGAGATCGAGGGAGGCGCTGTACAGCGTCAGCTCCTCGACAGGGTCTCCGTAGGCGGCGTGAGGCTCGACGCCTCCAAGTGCCGCGATCCGCTCGCGGGCCTCGTCAACGTCGCGGTGAACCGCGGCAAGCTCGACCGGGGCAGCCGTATCCAGATGCCCTAGATACAAGGACGCTGAAGTGGAGATCGCCTGGAACGCCGAAAGCTTCGTGTGATGCTCGGCCGCGATCACCCTCGCCAGCTCGAGTGCACGGTTGCTCTCGGGAGAGCCGTCGTAGCCGACGCCGACTTCACGCATAACCGTCGGCTGACGGCTGTACCCGGCGGGTGCGATCGCAACTGCACAGGGCGCGCCGTTGAGCGCTGCGCGCGTGTCGTCGCCTATCAGCACCCTTCCGAGCAACCCGCGCCGAGACGAGCCGATCACGAGCAGATCGGCCGCGTTCAGTTCGGCCAGCTCGTGCAGGCCGCGTCCAACCGCGGGCGATCCGTACCAGCGCAGTTCCGCCTCGACTCCGGTCTCCGCGCGCCTCTTCTCGAGCAGCTCGCGGATGCGATCATGCTGCCATTCCTCGTAGTTGGGGTTCGTTCTCCGCGACACCGCGGAGTCGCCTTGATAGACCTGAACCAGTGTCAGCTGGCCGCCGCCGGCGGCGAGCATCTTGGCGAGCGCGATTGCGTCCCGTCCGCCGTCGTCATCATCGATGCCCACCACGACGTTCTTGAACATCTCATCTTCCTCCTCGTGGAATTCATGATCGATCAGGGCGCCGGGAGAGCACGATCGTCGGGTTAGGTGCCTTGCGCGGATGTGGGAAGCGTGGAGCGGGTCAGCACGAGCAGCGGGCAGCGCGCGGCGTCCGCCAGCGCACGAGACGTGCTGCCGTGCACCAACCGGCCGATCGGGCCGTAGCCTCGCGAACCGACCACGAGCAAGTCGATGGTCGCGCCGAGCTCACCGGCAAGCATTCTGGCCGCATCCAGAGCACGTTTGCTTTTGGGCGATCCGTCGTAGCCAACCCCAATCTGCCGGCTGCCTCGCCATCGCGATCGCGTCGCGTCCTCCGAACTGCCCGTCCACCCCGACCAGAACGTTGCTGAACATGAAGCCCCTCCTTGTCGCGATATCTATGGACGAGCGCCGGTGATGACCGGCTCGGCGCTGCGGACGGCGCGATCTCCCGGGCCGGGCGCGAGTGAGCCCCGCGGCAGGATCAGCAGCGGGCAAGGCGCATGGCGCGCGAGGTAGTCCGACACGCCGCCGTGGAACAACCGGCCGAGCGGCCCGTAACCACGGGAGCCGACCACCAGCAGGTCGAGGTTCTCACCGAACCGCACCAGCTCCTCCTGGGGCCGGCCGCAGATGGCATCCCCTTCGACATCGTCGCCCAACTCGCGCAGCCGCTCAATCGTGTGCCGGATCAGGCGACTCGTGCCCTCGGGCCAATCCGCCGGGATCGCGCCGTCGTCGTGCTCGTCTCCGAGCGACACGACCTGGAGCGCCCATACCGCTGCTCCGTGCTGGACGGCCAGCTCGCGAGCCGCCGCGAGCGCGACTTGGCTTTCAGCCGAGTCGTCATAGCCGACACCGACCGCTTCGAGCACGTGTGGCGAGTGGCGGTAGCCACGCGAGGCGATCGCGACGGCGCACGGAGCGCCGCTAAGCCCCGCGCGTGTGCTCTCGCCCATCAGGACGCGGCCGAGCAGCCCATGGCTGGCGGATCCGACCACGAGCACGTCGGCTCGCAGGCGCTCGGCGAGCACATGAAGACCGCGACCGACACGATGCTCGGGGACCGCGACCAGTTGGGCGTCGAGCGACGCCGCATCCCGTTCCCGTTCGAGGAGCCCGTCGGCTTCGGCGCGTTCGGCGAACACGGTCCGCGAGCTCGCGTCGTCGATCGTCAGCTCTGGACCGTACATGTGTGCAAGCGTGATCACGCCGTCGCGCGCGATCAGCTGTCTCGCCAACGCGATCGCGTCGCGGCCGGTGGGTCGCCCATCGACGCCGACCAGAACTCTTCGGAACATCGTGATCCTTTGCGTGTTGGTGGCTCGTCGCGAAGACCGTAGGTGGGCCGGGGGGAGGCGACATCCGTGCATCTCCGCGACCGGTTGCGGTTTCCTACTAACGGGTCCGCAGTCGGCTCTACTCGAGCGCCTCGGCTGCGTCCTTGGCCAGTTCTGTCGCGGACTGCTGACGATCCTCGGGGTTCTTGGCGAGCGCACGATCGAGCACGTCCTGAAGACCGGGTGGCAGCTCGGGGTTGACGGCCGCCAGTCTGCGCGGGGGATCGTGGACGTGTGCCCAGAGCTTCTCGAGGTCACCTTCGCGGTCGAAGACCACGTCTCCTGTGAGCATATGGAACAGCACACAGGCGAGCGAGTAGATGTCGGCGCGGGCGTCGACGGCGGCGCCGTGCGCCTGTTCGGGCGCTATGTAGTCGACTGATCCGAGGGCCACGCCGGTCCGGGTGAGGTGCTCGTCGCCGGCTCGCCTTGTGATGCCGAAGTCCGTGAGGTAGGCGTGCTCGCGCCCGGAGCGCTGCGCCAGCAAGACATTGGCGGGCTTGACGTCGCGATGGACGAGCCCGAGCGCGTGCGCCTCGTCGAGCGCGCCGGCGACTTGGCCGAGGATCGAGACGGCGCGGCCCGGGTCGAGCCGGTTCTCGCGGCGGAGCAGCCGCTGTAGGTCGGTCCCCTCGACATAGCGCATGGTGAGGTACAGCAGGCCCTCATGGAGGCCGGCGTGGTAGATCTGTACCGCGTGGGGGTGATCGATGGCAGCGGCCACCCGGCATTCCCGCTCGAAGCGGGCGCGGAACACGGGTTTGCCGGCGGCGTCGGGTGCGATCACCTTGAGCGCCACCGTCCGACCGAGAGTGAGGTCGGTCGCGCGGAAGACGAGGCCCATTCCGCCCTGGCCGACGAACCCGTCGATTCGATGCCCGGCGAAGTCCGTTCCGACGGCCAGGTTCGGTTCGCCGTGGGAGAGACCCGGGTGCGTCCCGCTCGGTTCGCCCGCAATCCGCGCCAGCTGGGCGCCGAGGCTCGGATCGAGATAGGTGCCGCCCGCGAGCACGGAGCGCACCGCCTCCACCAGCTCCGCCTCGGCCGCGTCCTTGAGAACGTAGCCGCGGGCGCCCGCGCTCAACGCGGTGCGTGCAAACCCGGGTTCCGCCTCCATCGTCAGCACCACGATCGCACTTGCAGGGGAGGCCTCGAGAAACCGGGGGATTGCCAGCAGCGTGGGCGTGCCGGGCATGTTCAGATCGAGCACGACCACCTGCGGCTGATGTCGTTCGGTGAGCGCCAACGCCGTCTCGACGTCTGCTGCCTCCCCCACCACGGTGAGGCCCGCCTCCCCGTCCAGGACACGGCGAAGCCCGCTGCGGATCAAGGCGTGATCGTCGGCGAGCACGATCCCGACGGGATCAAGAACCGCCTCGGCGTCAGTAGAGCCGGCCACGTGGCCGACTCTACTGACGAAGCAGGTGGTGGATAAACGTCAGGGCGCGAAGACGATCCGGGCTGCGACCCGTCCCGCCTCGACGTCGGCGATCGACTCGTTGACGCGGGTCAGCGGGCGAACCTCCCGGATGACCTTCGTCTTGCCGGCGGCATGCAGCTCGAACACCTCGCGCAGATCGGAGCGGGTGCCGACGATCGAACCGACCACCGTGATCCCGTTCAGTACGGTCTCGAAGATCGGGAGCGTCACCTGGTTGTCGGCGGGGAGCGCGACGAACACGAGCTTTCCGCCCCGACGGAGCGTGCCGTAGGCCTGCTCGAACGCGCGCGGCGAGACCGCGACTGCGATCGCCTGGTCGGCGCCTCCGAGCGCCTTGATCGCCTCGACCGGGTCCTCGCGGGCCGCATTGACCGTGAACTCCGCGCCGAGCTCGACTGCGAGTTCCAGCTTCTCGTCGAGCAGGTCGACGGCGATCACACGGCCGCCCGCGATGGCGGCGTACTGGATCGCGAGATGGCCGAGCCCGCCGACGCCGAACACGGCGACGAGATCGGACGAGCGGGTGCCGGCGACCTTGATCGCCTTGTACGTGGTCACGCCGGCGCAGGTGAGCGGCGCCGCGTCGAACGGATCGATGCCCTCAGGTACCTCGACGACGTAGCGGGCGTACGCGACCGCGAACTCCCCGAACGCGCCGTCGATCGAGTAGCCCATGTTCTTCTGGGACTCGCACAGCGTCTCCCATCCGGACACGCAGTAATCACATGTACCGCATGCGTAGCCGAGCCACGGCATAGCGACGCGGTCGCCGACCGTGACCTCGGTGACGCCGGGACCGAGCTCGACGACTCTCCCCACGCCCTCGTGGCCGGGGATAAACGGAGGCGCGGGCTTGACCGGCCAGTCGCCGCGGGCGGCGTGGATGTCGGTGTGGCAGAGCCCCGACGCCTCTACGCTGACGAGGATCTGCCCCGGCTCGAGCTTTGGGCAGGCCACCTGCTCGACGGTGAGAGGTCCGCCGAACTCGTGGACGATCGCGGCGTGATAGCCGGCGACGTCCGGCGTCGAGTGGTTCGGATACGGCGCGGTTGTAGCCATGAGGTTTCTCCTTGCTGATGGACGCCGAATCTTGCGAAACCGGCGCACCCGCCCCATCCGCGGGGGACTGCAAACCCGATGCGGACAATTACCGACTCTCAGAGCGCCGGGCTCTGCGGTACAGCTAGGCGTCGTTCACCAACCGCTCGTAGCAGTCGAGATGAAAGCACTGGCCGCTGGAACAGATTTCGGGCTCTGCGGCCCGAGAGCTCCGTGTGGCGACGCCGCCGCCTAGGTGCATAAGCGGTTCGTACACGCCGACGATGTCGTTACAGACCGGGCAACGAGGAGGTTCCACGAACCGCCACTCTCCCTGAGCATGTCCCATTCTGAGGTAGAGAATCGGCCATGGGTTCTGCTGGCCCATCCGTCAGCAACCGCAGGGACTCCGGGCGAACTACTGATACGCAACGTGGCGGCGGTTACGAATTATGTCCCGGAAAGCTCCGGCCGCGTGGCGTCACAACGCGGCCGGAGCCCAGGCACGGGAGTCATGAGACGACAGTCGGGATGATCCTGACCGGCTCCTGACTGGACTCGGTGGGGAGCGGGACCGTCACTTCGACGACGCCATCGTGCGTCGATGCCCTGATCTTCTTGGCATCGACGCCTTTGGGCAGCGCCATCGAGCGCGACAACGAACCGTAGCGGCGCTCGCGCCGCAGGTATTCCTCGTCCTTTTCTTCTGTGCGCTCCTCGTGCTCACCAGAGATCGTCAGGATGTCGTCCTCGACCTCGATCTTGATCGCCGCGGGCTTGATTCCGGGCAGGTCAGCACGGACGATCAGATGGCCGTCGTTGCGCACGACGTCGATTCCCGGTCTCCACACGCGCTCGTGACCATCCAGCCTCGGGCCGGTCACGCGATCGGACCGAGTACGCAGCTCATCGAGCTTGGCGAACGGATCAAAACGCGTCAATGTTTCAGCCATGACTGTCACCTCCTTTCTGGATCCTAGGTGTGCAGCGTCACCGTACGCGGGCCAAGTATCTGCGCCATCCGCAGCCGATCCTCTGTTGCCTCCGTAGTAGCCCGAACCGGATTCGCCGCTCTTAACGGTCGCCGCGCCGCCCGCAGCCGAGTAGAAGTAACTCACGCTGTTTCGACGCGCCGGCCCCGGTCGGTGCTCCCGGGCACACAGGAGGACTAGATGAGAACCACAACTCGAGAGCTGGCAAGCGAGACATGGGCCGAGTACTTCGATGCGCTCAGCCGCGAACTCCTGCACGCGCCCACCACGATCGAGGTGGTCGACTCGTGCGGCCCGGGTGGCGTCGAGGCGAGGCATCTCGCGCTTCACGCCCTGACCTACGACGGCCGAGACGACGTTTTCGAGGTCGCCGTGGCCCACGGGGGCCCACACCTCCCGGCGGTGCTTCGCCATCTGGTCGATCACCCGGCGCGGATCGCGGTCGACAACAACACGATGCTCGCGCCGATGACGATCGCGGTGGACGGACAGGACGGCGCGCGCACGACGATTCGTATCGAGGACGACCCGGACTTCGGCGGCTGAGCCCGATCGCGCGTTCGGACCACCGCCGGCACCCCGGCGACGATCTGCGGTCGCTTGGTGATCGGGGCAGTCACAGAACCTATCGTTGTCCGCATGCCCGACGTGATCGAAGCGGAGCGAAACGCGCACGCCTACGCGCGAGAGCATGGATTCTCGGGGCCGCTGTACGCGGTCATCCGGGCGCTGGCGAGCGTCGTGTTGCGGACGTGGTTTCGCGTCCGCGTCACAGGTGCTGAGCACATCCCGGCCGATGGCGGCCTGATCGTTGCCCCCAACCACAAGAACTTCCTCGACCCGTTCTTCATCGGGATCGCCACGGGCCGGCACGTCCGGTTCATGGCAAAGATCGAGCTGTTCAAGGGCCCGCTGGGATGGCTGTTCACGCGACTGGGCGCGTTCCCGATCCGCCGCGGCGCGTCCGATGCCGAGGCCCTCGACACGGCCGCCGCGATCCTGAGGACCGGCGGTCTGGTCGTGGTGTTCCCAGAAGGTACGCGAGTCGAGCAACCCGACGCGCTCGGCGCCCCCCGTCACGGCGCCGGTCGCTTGGCGGTCGAGACCGGTGCGCCGATCGTACCGGCGGCGATCACGGGTACGTCGCACCTTTGGCGCGGCGCGCTCCCAAAACTCAGGAGGGTCCAGCTCGCCTTTCTCGCGCCGGTCGAGCCGGCTTCGGCGGTCGGCGGCCATGATCCCGCTTCCGAACTGATCGACGATCGCGTGTGGCCCGCCGTGCAGGAGGAGTACGGGCGTCTGTCGGCCAAACCCGGTGTGATCGCAGCCGCGCTCGCCGCCGCCGGCGTCGGGGGCGGCCTGCTGGCCCGCCGCCGCCTTAAAGCGACCCGGCAGTCCCGGCTGCTCGGCACGGTCGACCCTCGCCGGCTTCGGCCACGCAGGGCTCGTAGGCGCGGACTGGCCCGGTTGCGCCCCCGGCGCTGACGCGCGGCTGGGTCCCGATCAGGGCCGGTGTTTTGTCCGGATGCGCCCCGTGTCACAGGTGAGGAGGATCGCGGTGGATCGCCTATCCCCGACCAATCGAGGTGGAATGCCGACGGATCGAATGATCGCGACGATGCCGACCGATCGGCGGAGCCACCTACCTGGTGAGGTTGGCGCTCCTCACGAGTCGGAGGTCGGGGTTTTTCCGCAGCAGACGGCGGTCTTAGCCGGTCGTCGCAGCTCCAACTCGCGCCTAGTCTGGGCAGCGATTGGATAACACACATGACTCGACCAGAACCCGAGAATGCTCAGCGAACCCCACCAAGGGGCCCCACGTACGGTCTCGGATTCCTGGTTGCGATCACATTGGTGGGCCTCGCGGTGCTGATCGCGCTGAATCCGAAGATGAGCGTCGAGACGACGGTCCGTATCCCGTACAGCCCGACGTTCCTCGAGCAGGTTCGCGCCGGCAACGTGAGCGAGATCTCGTCGAAGAGCGCGACCGTTCATGGGACCTTCCGCACCCCGGTGCTCTATCCGAGTGATGCGACAACGTCGGCGACGGCGTTCGTGACCGTGGTCCCCGAGTTCGCCAACGGCAACGCGCTGATGGCGCTGCTGCAGTCAAAGGGAGTCCAGATCAGCGCCACCGCGCCCTCGACCGGTACCTCGCCGCTGCTCATGCTGTTCCTGTTCTTCGGCCCGGTGCTGCTGATCGTGCTCATATTCGTCTGGATGCGGCGCTCGGGCGGCGTCGGCGGGGTCGCCGCGTTCGGGCGCTCGCGCGCGCAGCGGGTCGAGCCATCCGACCACACCGTCGACTTCGAGGACGTCGCTGGGATTGACGAAGCCAAGGCGGAGCTAACGGAGCTCGTCGACTTTCTCAAGGACCCGGACAAGTACCGGCGACTCGGAGGACGGATCCCGCGCGGCGTGCTGCTGACCGGCCCGCCCGGGACGGGCAAGACGCTGCTGGCACGCGCACTTGCCGGCGAGGCGCAGGTCCCGTTCTTCTCGATCTCGGCCTCGGAGTTCGTGGAGATGTTCGTCGGCGTGGGCGCGTCGCGCGTACGCGACCTGTTCCAGCAGGCCAAGCAGGCGGCGCCCGCGATCATCTTCGTCGACGAGCTCGACGCCATCGGCCGCTCGCGCGCCGGTGCGCTCGGCGCCTTCAGCGGCGGCCACGACGAGCGCGAGCAGACGCTCAATCAGATCCTGACCGAGATGGACGGCTTCGATCCATCCGTCGGTGTGATCGTCATCGCCGCGACCAACCGGCCCGAGGTGCTCGATCCCGCGCTCCTGCGTCCTGGGCGGTTCGATCGCCGGGTGGCCGTCCAGCCGCCCGACACGTTGGGGCGGCGGAAGATCCTCGATGTGCACACCCGCTCGGTGCCGCTCGCCCGCGACGTCGACCTCGACCGTCTGGCCGCCAGCACCCCGGGGATGGTCGGCGCGGATCTCGCCAATATCGTGAACGAGGCGGCGCTGACCGCGGCGCGCCGGGGCCACGACGTGGTCACGATGGGGGATCTGCACGACTCGCTCGAGAAGCTCGTGCTCGGGAGCGAGCGGCGCATCCTGATGTCCCACGAGGAGCGACGGCGGACCGCCTACCACGAGGCGGGGCACGCGCTGGTCGGCATGCTCACGCCCGGCGCCGATCCGGTCCGGAAGGTCTCGATCATTCCGCGCGGAATCGCGCTCGGGATCACGTTCTCGGCGCCCGAGGCCGACCGGTTCAGCTACGACCGCTCCTACCTGCTGGGCAAGATCAAGGTCGCGCTCGGGGGCCGAGTGGCCGAGGAGCTCGTCTACGACGAAGTGACCACGGGCGCCCAGAACGACATCAAGCAGGCCACCGAGCTGGCTCGCAACATGGTCGGGCTGTGGGGCATGAGTCGCGTGATCGGTCCGGTGACGGTGATCTCCGAGGAGGGCCAGCTTCCGTTCCCCGGGGCCAGCGACGTCTCGCCCCAGACTCAGCAGCTGGTCGACGAGGAGGTCCGGCATGTGATCGACGATGCGCACGAAGAGGTCACTCAGCTGATGAGCGCAAACCGACACCGGCTCGACTCGCTCGTGGACGTCCTGCTCGACCACGAGACGCTCGAGCAGGATGAGGCCTACGCTGCCGCAGGGATTCAGATGCCGGGCCAGACCCCGGCTCTCGCCTAGCGGAGCCGAGGCTCCAGGTAAGCCGCCAGGCGCGAGCGCACCTCGCTACCCGCCAGCGGCACCACCACATCGTGGCGGCCGGCGATCCGCAGCAGCCGCTTGAGCACCGGCGCCAGCCCGATGTCCGGGATCGGCACTTCGATCTCGATCGTGCCGAGCTCCTGATCGACGATCCGAACCGCGTCGAGATGCTTGAGCAGGTCCATCATCTCCTCGTTCCTGGCGAGCATCAGCGCGCTGAACGTGATGATGCCCTCCTCGCGGGCGCGAGCGCTCAGTACCTCGACCAGCAGCGTTCCGAGACCCCTGCCCTGCCAGTCATCGATCACCGTCACAGCCAGCTCGGCCACGTTGGGACGGTCTCGGTTGCGAACGTAGCGTGCGACCCCGATCCCCTCTGCGGTGTCCTCGTCGAGCGCGATCATCGCCTCGTGGTCGTGATGGTCGACCTCGGTCAGGTAGCGGACCATCTCGTCGGTCAGCTCTGCCATCGGCACCAGGAAGCGGCGGTAGCGGGATTCCGGGCTCAAGCGCTCGAACCCGCGCAGTAACAGATCGCGGTCGGAGCGGTGGCCCTGACGAATGCGGACGTGGGAGCCGTCGCGCAGCGTGACCGGTGCGCCGACGCGGACGAGCTCGTCCGTTGAGGGAAGGCGCTCGCCAGAGCTCACCGGCTCACACCTCGGGTCGCGGCACGACCAGGACGGCAGCGCTCGCGTCGTGCATGAGCGCCTCGCCGGTGCGCCCCAGTAGAACCCGGGCGGCGCCACCCCAGCGTCGCGAGCCGATCACCAGCAGGTCGACGTGCCCGCACAGCTCCAGCAGGGCGTCTGCGGGTCGGCCTCGCCGGACGTCAACATCGGCGAGCTCGGCGCCGGTCGCCTCGGACGCGCTCCGCGCTCGCTCGAGCAACGCGGCGATCTGGGGCTCCAGGAGCTCGTCCCACATCGCGAGCACCTTCTCCTGCAGCGCCGGCTTCCAGCCGACCATCGGGACGCTGTCGTCGACGACGCCCCTGACTCGGAGCGTGGCGCCCGCGCGGCGCGCCAGCGATCCGGCGGCGGCGAGCGCGGCGTCGGACTCCGGAGCACCGTCGTATCCAACGCCGACGCGGCTGATTCGCCGACTCGCTTGCTCGCTGAACCCGCGCGGTGCGACTGCCAGCGCGCACCGGCTGTCGCTGAGCAGCTGTCTGGTGAGGGTGCCGATGCGCACACGACCTTCGGGTCCTCGGCGGCTCGACCCGACCACGATCAGATCGCGGTGCTCTCGCTCGGCCACACGCTCGAGCGCCCGCGAAACCGACCAGTCGGTCTCGACGATGGTCCGAGCACCGGGCGCCACGGCGTCGCGGGTCTCCCTGAGCACGCGTTCGGCCTCCTTGCGCATCCCGGACCACCCGAGCTCAGCGGGCAGAACGATCATCGGATCGGGATGGACCGCCACCAGCATCAGCTCCGCGCCGGACGCGGCGGCGATCAACGATGCGAGGACCGCCCCGTCACGACCCTCCCGATAACCGTCCACGCCGGCCGCGATCCGCGCGATCGGCGCGGAACCCGGATCGGTCTCATCCGACTCGGCGAGGGGCGGCGCGCTGGACACGGGCCGAGCCTATCCGTCCTGGTCGGGCGGCTCGGCGGAGGTCCGAGTCACGAAGTGAACGCCGTCGAGTCCCTCGAGCGAGAAGCCCTCCGCCGCCCCCGGGGAGACATCGATCAGGAATCGGGGCTTGCCCCAACGTTCGTACTGGTCTCGGTCGATGTAGAACGGGGCGCCACCGAT
>Ga0335076_10000142_pt1 | contig 59291 bp, 51 predicted proteins | sample Lox_Sample_25_FD_206717 | JGI IMG/M metagenome (GOLD analysis project Ga0335076, IMG submission 206717) | Soil microbial communities from Loxahatchee National Wildlife Refuge, Florida, United States - Lox_Sample_2.5 | ecosystem: Environmental > Terrestrial > Soil > Wetlands | place: USA... | reverse complement strand
AGCGAACTGCTGCTCGACGGCCAGGCGCGGCTGAACCTCGCCACCTTCGTGACCACGTACATGCCCACGGTGGCGGCCAAGCTGATGGCCGAGACCGCGGACAAGAACATGATCGACAAGGACGAGTACCCGCAGACGGCGGAGATCGAGGCCCGTTGCGTGAACATGATCGCGGACATGTGGAGCTGTCCCGACCATGAGCAGGCGACGGGGTGCTCGACCACAGGGTCAAGCGAGGCCGCGATGCTTGGCGGCATGGCGCTGAAATGGCGGTGGCGGGACCGGATGCGCGCCGCCGACAAGCCAACCGATCGCCCGAACATGGTGATGGGCGCGAACGTCCAGGTGTGCTGGGAGAAGTTCTGCCGCTACTGGGACGTCGAGCCCCGCCTCGTGCCGATGGAGGGTAACCGCTTCCATCTCGACGCCGAACAGGCGGTCGCCCACTGCGACGAGAACACGATCGGGGTCGTCGCGATCCTCGGCTCGACGTTCGACGGTAGCTATGAGCCGGTCAAGGAGATCGCGGCCGGGCTCGACAAGCTCGAGGCCGAGAAGGGGTTGTACGTCCCTGTCCACGTCGACGCCGCGTCGGGCGGATTCGTCGCTCCGGTCCTTCAGCCCGAGCTCGAATGGGACTTCCGGATCAAGCGCGTGCAGTCGATCAACGCCTCGGGCCACAAGTACGGGCTTGTGTACCCGGGAGTCGGCTGGGCGCTATGGCGCAACGAGGACGCCCTCCCCCGCGACCTAGTGTTCGACGTCAACTACCTGGGCGGCCACATGCCGACGTTCGCGCTCAACTTTTCGCGTCCGGGCAGCGAGGTCGTGGCCCAGTACTTCATGTTCACCACGCTCGGGCGGGAGGGTTACCAACGGGTGATGAAGGGCGCCCAAGACGTGGCCACGCACCTGTCGGGCGAGATCGGGAAGATGGGTCCGTACCAGCTGATCACGGAGGGCCGGGATCTCCCGGTGTTTGCGTTCGCGGTCAACACGGATGTGAAGAACTACACCGTGTTCGACGTGTCCGACAAGCTGCGCCAGCACGGGTGGCTCGTGCCTGCCTACACATTCCCAGAGAACCGCCAGGACCTTAGCGTGCTTCGGATCGTGGTACGTGCGGGGATGACGATCCAGATGGCCGAGGCCCTGCTCATGCACCTGCGCGAGATCACCGAGTTCCTCGAGTCGCTGGACTCTCCCCTCCCGTCTCCGGAGACCGACAAGCGCACCGCGTTCGCGCACTGAGCAAGCGATCCCAGCGGTCGGAAGTCTCATTTCTTGGCGCAGACGTCTACGACCCACCGGGTCGTGGACCTGACGCGCCGTTCGGAAGGGTGTCTAAAGCACCCCGGCCAGCCGTCGCGCCGCCTCGCTGATCTGCCGGGGCGTGCTCGCCTCGAACACCGCCTGGAGATCGAGCACGCGGACGCCGAACGAGTCGAGCTCGCGCTTGCCGACGATCGCGTGGCACGGCACGCCGGCTTGGCGCGCCCGCGTCGAGACCTCGGAGACGACCTTGCCGGCGAGGCTCTGCTGATCGAGCTTGCCCTCGCCGGTCACGACCGCCCGTGCCGCGCGCATGCGCCGGTCGAAGTCGACCGCGTCGAGCACGAACTGCGCGCCGGGCATGAGCTCGGCGCCGAACTCGGCCCACAGCCCGCCGGACAGCCCGCCCGCGGCGCCGGTCATCGGAACCCCGCGCGGGTCACGCGTCAGTTTGCGGGCCTGGTCGTTCAGCCGCCTGGTCAAGCGCTTGACCTGATCCTCGTCGGCGCCTTTCTGGGCACCGAACACTTTGGCGGCATGCTCGAACGGCGTGCGTACGTCGGTGAGCACCGTGATCCGAGCGCCACCGAGGCCGCCCGCCTCCCGGATCGCGCGGATTGCGCCGGCGCCACCGTCGGTGGTGGCGCTCCCGCCGACGCCCAGATATACGAGGCCGGCGCCCGCCACGATCGCCGCCACGATCAGCTGTCCGGTCCCGAACGTGCTTGCCTCGATCGGGTCGCGCTCGGACGGATCGACGAGGCCGAGCCCGCTCGCCGCCGCCGTCTCGACGACCGCCACGCCGTCGCCCAACCCGAAGACCGCCTCGATCGGGCGACCCAGAGGGTCCGACACGGAGGCCGTCCGAAGCTCGGCGCCGACTGAGTCGACCAACGCGTCGAGGGTCCCCTCCCCCCCGTCGGCGATTGGGCACAGGTCGACAGCGCGCCCGGCGCTCTCGAGTCCTCTGCCGATCGCGTCCGCGACCTCGGCAGCTGACAGCGTTCCCTTGAAAGAGTCGGGAGCGACCAGAATCGTCGTCGGGACGCCGGGGATCATGACGGCAGTATGGTCGGTGATCCGTGCACGAGACGCCCGACGACATCCGCGCGCTCCAGGGGCTGCTCGATCGGAGTTACGAGGGCGCGGGTTCGCACCTACGGAGCATCACCACGCCCGAGCGCCGGGTGGGCGCCGAGGAGCTGGTGCGGGAGCTGACCGGGATGTGCCTGCTAGTGGTCGCGACGGTCACCTCCGACTGCCGGCCGATCGCGGGCCCGCTCGACGGGATCTTCTACCGCGGCGCGTTTCACTTCGGGACCGCGCCGGACTCGGTCCGCTACCGCCACCTGCTGGCCCGCCCACAGGTCAGCGCCACGCACCTGCCGCGCGAGGAGTTCTCGGTGAATGTGCACGGAAGGGCCGTGCCGGTCGAGATTGCCGGCGGATTTCGCGAGACGCTGCTCGAGGTGTACGTGCCGCGGTACGGCCAGGACTGGGAGAAGTTCCTGGACAGCGGACCGGTGTACATGCGAATCGACGCCGATCGCATGTACACGTTCCTGATGCGCGATCCCGAGTAAGTCGACCATCGAGCCGGCGCTGCCGGCGAGAGTGCCGAAACTCGCGCTATAGCCGAGTGGATCGCCATCCACCTCCCGGGCGTGGGTCGAGCGCGCCAAAACTCGGAATCTGGGCGCGACTCGGGTAGCCGCTGGGCATGGACGCCCTAACGGAACGGCGGTCGCGGCGACGGCCCCGCTCGGCATCCATGCCTCGCAGACGGGGCCTGCCGCGCCACATCCGACGGACGCCGCCGCAGGCGGCCCGTACTCAACCCACAGCCTGCGCCACCGCGCGCCCGGCGGTGCGTCCGCTGAACAGGCAGCCCCCGAGGAACGTCCCCTCGAGCGAGCGGTAGCCGTGCACCCCACCGCCACCGAAGCCCGCGACCTCGCCGGCGGCGTACAACCCTGACAGCGGCTCGCCACCCGGCTTCAGGACGCGCGAAGAGAGGTCGGTTTCGAGCCCGCCGAGCGCCTTGCGGGTCAGGATCCAGAGGCGGACGGCGATCAGGGGGCCGGCGCTTGGATCGAGGATGCGGTGCGGGGCTCGCAACCCGGCTCAACCGGTCCGGGATGTACCTGCGGGCTCCGTGGATCGCGGTGACCTGGAGGTCCTTGGTGTATGGGTTGGCCATCTCGCGGTCGCGAGCGCGGATCTCTCGCTCGAGCTCGCCGGCGTCGATCAGATCGTCCCCGGTCAGGGCGTTCATCCGCCGCACAAGCGAGCCCAGATCGTGCTCGACGATGAAGTCGACCCCGTGTCGCTTGAACGCCTCGACCGGCGCCGGCGCGCCCTTGCCGACCCGGCTGGCGAGCACCTGGCGCAGGCTCTTCGAGGTCAGGTCCGGGTTCTGCTCGGACCCAGACAGCGCGAGCTCGGGCGAGTCTTGGATCCGCACCCGTCGCTGCTCGGGACTGTCTACCAGGAACACGCCGCCGAGCGACCAGAACGCTTGGCCTCCGAGCGAGGCCTCGGGCTCCTGGTCGAGCAGGATCACTCTCCTACCGCGGTCGGCGAGCTCGGCGGTGGCGACGAGCCCGGCGAGGCCGGCGCCGACGACGATCGCGTCGGCGTCGGTCACTGCGTCATCTGCTCGAGCTTGCACTCGAGCGGCGGCTTGTCCTCGCGCCAGCGGAGGATCTTCGTCCCGTGGCGGATCCGGCCGCCGCTGGCGTGGTCGAACGTGACCTCGACGACGAGCTCGGGGCGGAGCGCGATCCATTCGAGATCCTTCTCGCTCTTCCAGCGGCTGGGATCGCCGTGGCCCCGCTGGCCGGTCTCGTACGCCGCGAGCTTCGACACCAGCGCGCGCTTCTCCGCGGCCTTAAGGCCCGACGAGTGCCCGACCCCGTGCAGCCTGCCAGCGTCGTCGTACAGCCCGAGGATCAGCGAGCCGACCGTGTCGGGCTCCTTGCCGGGCCGGTACCCCATGACGACGGCGTCGATCGTCCGCACGCGCTTGATCTTCATCATCCCGGTCCGCTCGCCGGGCTTGTACGGCGCCCGCACGTCCTTGGCCACGACGCCCTCACCGCTGCGCAGCCACGGCTCGGCCTCGTCGGCATCCATCGTCAGTGGCGTGCAGTCGATGCCGGTCGAGCACAGCGCCTCGAGCTTGGCCCTGCGCTCCGAGAATGGCTTCTCCAGCCACGACTCATCCTCGAACGCGAGCAGATCGAACGCGACATACCGCGACGGGGTCTCTACCGCGAGCATGTCGATCCTCGATTTGGCCGGATGGATCCGTTGCTGGAGCGCGTCGAAGTCCTGGCCGCCGTCGGGGTCGTCGATCACGATCTCGCCGTCGACCACGTATCGGCCGGGCGGGAACGACAGCTCCGGGAAGTACCGGCCGAGCGGCTTTCCGCTCCGCGATTGGATCATGGTCGGCTCCTCGTCGACGAACACGATCGCGCGGAAGCCGTCGTACTTGGGCTCGTACGACCACTGCTCGCCCTCGGGCAGGCCGGCGCGGGAACGGGCGAGCTGGGGCTCGATTGGCGGCTTAAGGGGCAAGCTGGGCATGGCCGCGATCCTAGGCCATGGCGGTCGGTACGATCAGTCCATGAGCCCGCCAAGCGGCACCGTAGCCGAGCAGGAATACCTCGAGATGCTGTTCTGGCTGTTCGAGGCCGGGCTCCCGATGACCGGCGCCAACCTCGCCCGCGCGATGCAGCTCTCGGCGCCGACGGTTCACGAGATGCTGGGCCGGCTCGAGCGCGACGGTTATATCCAGCGCAACGCCGAGCGGACGGTCGAGTTCACCCCATCCGGACGCGAGCACGCCGAGCAGATCGTCAGCCGCCACCGGATGATCGAGCGGTTCCTGACCGACACCGTCGGGGTGCCGTGGGACGACGTCCACGAGGAGGCCGAGAAGCTCGAGCACGCGATGACGCCGCGGTTCGAGGCGTATGTGCGGGCGTCCCTCGGCGACGCCAAGACCTGCCCGCACGGCCACCCGATCCGGGTCCACGAGCGCGTTGACGGGGTGCCGCTGGCGGACTGCATGGTCGGGGCCCAGGTCACGATTCTGCGGCTCGAGAACGAGGCCGAGGATCTCCTGCACTACCTGAAAGACGCGGGGATCGAGCCGGGTCTGACCGGCGAGGTGGCGTCCAACGACGGCGAGACCGTATCGGTCCGCTCCGACGGCGCGGTCGCGACCGTCACCGCAAGCGTCGCCGAGACGGTCTCGGTGCTGGCCGATCCGTCGCCGCCCCCCCGGATCGCACTGCCCGAGCAGCTCGTGCTCGGCCGCGAGCGCTACGGGCGCTAGGTCGCGGGCGCGAGCGCCTTCTGGCTCGACAGGCACCGGCGCATCTGGTCGTAGATCGCCGGGTGATTCAGCAGGTCGAAGTGGTTAACGCCACCGAGGTGGTGGTAGTGCTCGATCGGGAACTGGAGTCGTTTGCCGCGCCCCGGATGAGCCCAGGCGCTCGGCTGGAGCACGAGCAGGTCGCCGATGATCCGGCCGACCGTGGCGTCCGGTTCGCGGGAGAGCGTGGCGCAGATGAAGTAGTGGCGCGCGGTCGGCAGGAACGGGATCTCGCGCGAGCTGTTGCGCAGAAACGCGTCGCAGTCCTGATCCATCCAGCATTCGTCGACCAGATAGCCGTAGCGGAGGTCCTTGATTCCCGAGCTGCGGATGTTCAGAGCCTTGGCGAGCGGCCGCGTCTCGGGAACGCGGGCCAGCGCCGCGCTCGCGGCGTTCGTAACCTGTTCGAGCGGGGCGCCGCGGTGCGGCGTGCCGAGCGTGAACGCGTGCCGCACCTTCGCCACGCAGGCGCTGCGAGCGCTGTAGTGGCAGGCGCTGCGAGCCACCAGCCCGCCCATCGAGTGGCCGATCAGCACGACCTCGTCGACGGCGACGGGCCACGCTCCGATCAGGCGCTCGAGAAGGTCCGCGAACTCGCGCCCGTTCTCGGAGATGTGCCGTCCTGTGTTGTAGCGCAGGTACAGCGGGCTGTAGCCGAGCTCGACCTCCATCCGCTGGCCGTACGGCACGTGCCGCTCCGAGCCGAGCTTCCAGGCGTCGTCGGTCTCGCACAGACCGTGCACGAACACGGCGATGCGCGGCTTGGCGTGCGGATAGGCGCGAGCGAGCTCCGTTCTCGTGAGCTCCAGGTCCCGGCCTCCGCGACGAAACGCCATCGGCAACGCCAGGGCATTGCCGCGGCGGACGAGCGCGTCGCCGAACACTCCGTTGAGAGCGCTGACCAGGGCCCGACCCGCGGGACTCCGCTGCACGGACGGGGAATCGGGCGATTGCGCGGCGCCGGCGGCGTGCGCGCCGGCGCGGACGACCGTGCGCGTGAGCTCGCCGGCCGCCGAGTACGCGGTGCGCGCGATCCTGTCGTGGGCGATCCGGACCGGGATCGAGGCAGGGCCCACCCGGCGCCACACCCGCCCGGCGATGCCCTTGTGCATCTCGTGGATCTGCTCGGTGGCGCCGGCGGCCGCGTCGCCCGCCAGGTCGCCCAGCGCGACGATTTCGTCAGGCCGCATCCACGGTCTCGACGCCGGCGAGCTCGTGGTAGGCCGCGGCGAGGCGCTTGACGCCCTCTTCGATCTCCTCGGGCGTGACGCCGGAGTACGCGAGCCGTATGCTCGATTCGCCACCGTCGAGCACGAAGTCCGAGCCCTTGACGAACTGGACGCCGCGGTCCGACGCCGCCTCGAACAGCGCCGCCACGTCGGTGCCGCGTGGAAAGTCGACCCACAGGAAGTAGCCGCCGAGCGGCTTGACGAACCGGGCGTCGGGCAGCTCGCGCTCGAGCGCCTCGCACAGCGTGTCCGCGCGCCCGTGCAGGGCTTTCCGGACGACCTCGATCGACTTGTCGATCGCGCCAGAGACGCAGAACTGGTGGACGATCGCCTGCGACACCATGTTCGGCGAGATGTAGGTCTGGGTGGCGATCTTGACCACGCGCGCGATCAGCTCCGCCGGGCCGACCAGGTAGCCGACGCGGATCCCGGGACACACGGTCTTGGAGAACGAGGAGGCGTAGACGACGGTCTCGCCCGAGTCCATCGAGAGCATGGTCGGCAGCGGCGCGCCCTCGAACCGGAGGGACACGTACGGGTCGTCCTCGAAGATCGTGAACTCGTGCTCGCGGGCGAGCTCGAGCAGCTGCTCGCGCTTCTCGGCCGACAGCGTGTAGCCGGCCGGGTTCTGGAAGTTCGGGATGATGTGGGCGAGCTCCGGGCGGGCGCCCGCGGCGAGCACGCGCTCGAGCGCGGCCACGTCGATCCCGTCGGGCTCGAGCTCGACCATCCGCACGTCCGCGCCGCGGTTGCGCAGCGACAGCAGCGTCCGGTCGTAGGTGGGCCGCTCGACGATGACCGAGTCGCCGGCCTCCACGAGCGCGTCGAACAGGAACGCGTCGGCCTGCATCGACCCGTTCGTGACTACGACCTGCTCGGGCGCGACCTGGTGGCGCTCGGCGATCCATGCGCGCAGCGGCGGGTAGCCGATCGCCGTCCCGTATGCGGTCATCCCGCCCGGATCGGCCTGGAACGCCTGGTCGGCCGCGGCGCGCAGCCCGTCGACGTCGACGATGTCGAGCGAGGGCGCGCCCCGAGCGAAGGAGATCGGCTTAGCCATGCTCTGGAGCTTACGCGAGCCGCACGTCCATGATCGCCCGGTCGGTCCCCTCGTATCCGCGTACGGTGACTCCGCCCACGCCGCGGAGACGCCGGAGGGCCGCTTCGAACTCGTGAAGCGCCTCGAGGTCGGCGAACGGGCCGGCCGACACCGTCACGGCCGCGGACGCCGGGCGCCGGCGGGAGGCCGGCGCCAGCACGCGCTCGTAGCCGAGGAGCAGCTCGCGCATCGACGCCACCAGCCTTTCCGACAGCTCGGTGAGCGCTTCGATCTGTTGGGCAGCTTCGAGCGCCGGGGCAGGCGGCGGTGGCGGTGGCGGCGGCGGCTCGGGAATCGGCGGCGGTGGTGGTGGGTCGGGAAGCGGGGGCGGTGGGGGCGGCTCGGGGATCGCCGCGGTGACGAGAGCGGGGCGCGGCTCGCGGTCGGGGTCGAGCTCGGCCTGGACGTCGTATAGGAGCCGGTCCAGCTCCTCGAGATGCGCCCCCAGAGTGCTCGCTCGCTCGCTCGACACGTCTCAGTCCACCCTATCGACCGGCACGGCGGCGGCTTTCGTGTAACTCGCCCCCGCCCACACGGCGCGGTGAGTTACCGGTTGTCCGCGAACGGGGCGCGAGACTACGCGGCGGCGCCGAGGAGCGACACCGCGATCGCGGCCACCTCGGTGGGGGTGCGCCCGACGCGCACGCCCTTGCTCTCGAGCGCCTCGGCCTTGGCCTTGGCGGTGCCGCGCGAGCCGGACACGATCGCGCCGGCGTGGCCCATGGTCTTGCCCGGTGGCGCGGTGAAGCCGGCGATGTAGGCGACGACCGGCTTGGTCACGTTGTCGGCGATGAAATCGGCCGCGCGCTCCTCGTTGTCGCCACCGATCTCGCCGCACATCACGATCAGCTCGGTCTCGGGATCGTCCTGGAACAGCCCGATCACGTCGATGAAGTCGGTCCCCGGCACTGGGTCGCCGCCGATCCCGACGATCGTCGAGTTCCCGAAGCCACTCTGAGCGAGCACGTTGCCGATCTGGTAGGTGAGCGTGCCCGACCGCGAGACGACGCCGACGTTGCCCTGCTTGAAGAACGCAGCGGGAATGATCCCCACGTTCGCCTTGCCCGGCGACAGGATCCCTGGGCAGTTGGGCCCGATCAGCCTGGAGCGGCCGTTCTTTTTGATCACCGAGTAGGCCCGCAGCTCGTCATGGGCCGGGATCCCCTCGGTGATCGCGATGATCAGCGAAATCCCGGCATCCTCGGCCTCGAGGATCGAGTCGGCCGCGAACCGCGGCGGCACGAAGATCATCGCCGTGTTGGCGCCCGTCTCCGAGACCGCCGAGTGGAACGTGTTGAACACCGGCACGCCCTCGACGTCCTGGCCGCCCTTGCCGGGGGTCACGCCGGCGACGACCTGGGTCCCGTAGTCGCGATTGCGCAGCGAGTGGAACGTTCCCTCGCGCCCTGTGATGCCGGAGACGACGAGCTTTGTCGAACTGTCAACCAGGATGCTCATTACGAAGCAGCCGCCAGCTCTACGATCTTCGCCGCCGCCTCGTCCATCGTCGACGCGGTGAACACATTCGGCAGGTTCGCCTCGGCCAGCAACGCCCGTCCCTCGACATCGTTCGTCCCGTCCAATCGCACCACGAACGGCACGGTCGGGTTGATCTGGTTGAACGCCTCGATCAATCCGCGCGCGACCTCGTCGCAGCGGGTGATCCCGCCGAAGATGTTGAACAGCACGGCCTTGACGTTCGGGTTCGAAAGGATCACCTCGACCGCGCTCGTGATCGCCTCGGCCTTCGAGCCGCCGCCCGCGTCCAGGAAATTCGCGGGCGAGCCGCCGGCCAGCGCGACCACGTCGAGCGTCGACATAACCAGGCCGGCCCCATTGCCGAGGATTCCGATGTTCCCGTCGAGCTTGACGAACGTGAGCCCGCGCTCCTTGGCCATCCGCTCCTGCGGGTCCTCGGCCGACGGATCGCGGAGCTCGGCGTTATCGGGGTGACGGAACAGCGAGTTGTCATCCAAGGTCACCTTCGCGTCCAAAGCGCGGACGTCGCGCTCCGGGGTCACGATCAGCGGGTTGACCTCGACGAGCGTGGCTTCCTCACCAACAAACACGTCGTACAGACGAGCCAGCATCGCGCCGACCGGCCGGACCACGTCCGAATCGACGCGCGCCTCGAACGCCAGGCGGCGGCCGTGGAACTCCTGGAACCCGAGCAGCGGGTCGACGTGGAGCCGCGCGATCGCGTCGGGGTCGGAGTCGGCGACCTCTTCGATGTCCATCCCGCCCTTGGTCGAGAGCATCACGAGCGGCGCCTTGGCGGAGCGGTCGAACACCACCGACGCGTAGTACTCGGACTCGATCTGCGAAGCGCCCTCGACCCACAGCTCGTGCACGGTCAGCCCGCGGATGTCCATCCCGAGGATGGCGCCGGCGTGCTCGCGGGCTTCGTGGTGATTGTTGGCGAGCTTGATACCGCCGGCCTTGCCGCGGCCGCCGATCTGTACCTGGGCCTTGATCACGCATGGGTAGCCGATGTCGTCAGCCGCCGAGGCGGCCTCGTCGACGGTCTGGGCGTGCCTGCCGGATGGCACCTGGACGCCGTGCCGGGCGAACACCTGCTTTCCCTGGTACTCAAGGAGGTCCATGCGCCGCTGCACTCTAGTAGGTACAGGCCGACGGGGCGGGGCCGACGACGCTACGCGGAGCCTTGTTCCCATGGCATCATGGCCCGCGCGATGGCGATCCCAAAGGACATCACGTTCGTCACCTTCGACGTCTACGGAACCCTGATCGACTGGGAGACCGGCGCGTACGACGCGTTCAAGTCCGAGGCCGAGAGAGACGGGTTCACGATCGAGCGCGACGAGCTCATCCCGCTCTTCTACGAGGTTCAAAAGCAGATACAGGCCGGGTCGTATGAGCTCTACGCCGAGGTCCTGCGCCGCACCGCCGTGCAGATCGCCAAGACGCTCGGGTGGCCGCTCGAGCCGTCCCGGGCCGGGTTCCTCCCCGACTCCGTGCAGCGGTGGCCGGCGTTCAAGGAGACCAATCCCGCACTCCAGAAGATCGCCAAGAAGTACAAGGTCGGGTTGATCGCGAACATCGACGACAAGCTGCTCGGCCAGACCCGCCGCCACATCCCGCTCGACTTCGACCTCGTCGTGACCGCGCAGCAGGTCCGCTCCTACAAGCCCGACCCCGCGCACTTCACCGAGTGCGAGCGCCGGATCGGCGGCAAGAAGGGCTGGGTCCACGTCGCCGCCAGCTACTACTACGACATCGAGCCGTGCATCAAGCGCAAGATCCCGGTGATCTGGGTGAATCGCAACAAGGAGACGCTCGAGTCAAACCAGAAGAAGCCGGACGCGGAGGTCAGCAATCTGCGCGAGGCCATGAAACTCCTCGGCGTCTCATAGGGCCCGCCCACCCGCGATGAAGGTCCTGGCGGTCCATCCCGATCTGATCGTCGTGGTCAGCCGCTTCTGGCAGACCACTTGCACCGCGGTTCGCGCCGGTGATGAGGGGTTCGTGATCGACTCCCCCGTGTATCCGGACGAGCTCGAGGCGCTCGCGGGCGTGCTCGAGCAGGCCGGCTTCCCGGTCTCGGGACTGCTGGCCACCCACGCGGACTGGGATCACCTGCTCGGGCGGATCGCGTTCCCGCAGGCGTCGCTCGGCTGCGGCGAGAGCACCGCGGCGCGCCTGGCGGCCGAGCCCGGCGACGCGCAGCGGCACCTGCGCGATTTCGACGAGGACCACTACGTCGACGACCGAAAGCCGCTCGCGCTCGCCGGCATTCAGTCGCTCCCGGTTCCGGGGCGTCTGGCCCTCGGACCGGGTGATCGCGAGATCGAGCTCCACCAGGCCGACGGCCACACCGCCGACGGCACCGCGTTCTTCATCCCCTGGCTGGCAACGTTGGTGTGCGGCGACTATCTCTCGCCGGTGGAGATCCCGTGGATCTCGCCTGATGGGTCCGTCGAGGCCTACCAGGCGACGCTCGAGCGCCTACGAGCGCTCGTGGCGCGAGCGGACACGATCGTCCCGGGACACGGTCGTCCGCTCGATCGAGCGGACGCGATACGGGTGCTAGACGAAGACGTCTCCTATCTGAAAGCCCTCCGCAGCGCCGGTTTGGAGGTCGACCTGCCGGCCGGCCGCCGGACGGGAGCACAACGCCGCATTCACGCGGAGAATGTGGAGCGGCTACAGGGGACCGTTTCCCAGTAGCCTCGACACCGGGGCGCCCCGCCTGGGCCCCGGGACGCGCTTTCTCCTGCCGACAATGAGCTACTCGGGTATTGCTACCGCTGCGATCGGCCTTGCCTTGCTCGCCGTCGCCGTCGCCGTCGCCGCCGGCGTCCTCGTGTGCCTGCGACGACGACGGCTGGCAGAGCGGCTGCTGCCGGTGTTCCTGGCGCTTCTCGTGGGCGGCGTCGCGGTGTCGTTGATCGCGGTCGCGCAGGGCCCGAACGACCTCCAGCGCCAGGCACAGCGGACGCTGGTGCTCGCCTCGACGGCCGAGCGCACCGCGCTGGCGCAATCGGGGCAGTACACGACTTCGGTCGCCCGGCTCGCGCGCCTCAACCGAGGCCTCGAAACCGAGCTCAAGGTCGACGGGGCGATCGTGCAGGTCACGCGTGGGCCTGGAGTCGGCAGCGTGACCCTCTTGACCTCGCTCGGCCCGGGAACGCGCGCCCAGGCGCTGCTGTATGCCGACGGCCGCCTCGAGCAGATCGCCGCGCACAGCGCGCCGGCGTCCCGCCACCGCGTCGCGCTCGCCGACCCCGGGCGGCGGACGTCGTGAGCGCCACTGGAGCCGGCACCGGGTTCTCGCCCCGCCTCAGAGCGCCGGACGGGCCGGCCACCGCTCGCGGGCCCGGCGCCGGCGAGCGGCGGCTCGGCAGCCTCCGCCGCTGGGCTTGGTGGGCCGCGCTGCCGCTCGGCGTGATCTACCTCATCCTGCTGGCGCACCAGCTCGGTGCTGCGATCCGGGCCACAAACCTGGACGCCGACGCCGCCTCCGGGCCGGTGATCGGCGAGCTGTTCGGAGCCGCGCCGGCGCATGCGAGCGTGGTTCTCGGCGAGTTCGGCTGGTACGCGACGCTGCTGTTCGACCTGGCCACAAAGTGGCTGCCGGCGCATCGGGACATCTGGGTGGCGGCGCCGTACGCGATGGCGCTGGCAGGCGCCGGCCTCACGGCGTGGTCGGTGTGGCAGGTGGCCGGCCGGTGGGCGGCGGGGTTGACCGCCGTGCTGCTGGTTTGCGCGTCGCCGGCGACGCTCCGTCTGGACCTCTCGACCACGCAGCACGCCCCGGCGTGGTTCTGCCTGGCGCTGCTGGGAGCGTTCGCGGTCTGGCTCGAGCGGCGCGCCGACGAGGTCCGGCGGTTCGTACTGATCGGGCTCGTGCTCTTGATCGGGACGATCGTGGGCGTAAACGCCAAGTCTGATCCGCTCGTGATCATCGCCGGGCTCCTGCCGTTCGCGCTGGCGCTGATCGCCGCGCGCGGGCGGGGGCGCGGAAGTACCCGTGCGCTGACGACGGGCGCGGCCACGCTCGCGGTCGCGGTGGTCACATGGGTGATCACGCGGACGGTGATGCGGGCGCTGGCGATCACGCCCGAGCCTGGCCTGCACACGACGAAGATCGTCGCCGGCGCCAAGACCGTCCACAACGCGAGGCTCTGGGTCAGGTCGGTCGCCGTGCTCGGCAACGGCGCCGTGTCCGGCGGTTCGCTGACGCCGCGGGTGGCGCTGGCCGCAGCGTGCGCGGCCGTGAGCATCGCCGCGGTCGTGCTGCTTCCGTGGCTCGGCTGGCGCGCGCTCCGGGGCCCGATCTCGTCCCGCACCGATCGGGCTCGCCATGCGTTCTTCGCGTTCTGGTGCTCGTCGGCCATCCTGCTTTCGGTGGCGTTCGTGTTCAGCGACGCGCCGGTCGACATCCACGCCGACCGCTACCTGGTCGGCGTCCTGTACGCCGCCGCGGCGGTGGTCCCCGCGGCCGCCGCGCTGGCGCCGGCGGGCTCCGCGAGGCGCGGACGCGCGGCCGCGGTCGTGCTCGCAGGTACGTGCGTGTTCGCGCTCGGAGCGATCGTGTCGATGGCGCGGGGCGTGTCGAGCGAGGGCACCGAGTTCCACACCCCGGTCAGCGCCGCGGTCGCCGACCAGGTCGCCCAGATCGCCAAACGCGAGCACCTAACCGTCGGATACGCCGGCTACTGGGACGCCGCCCCGGTGACGTGGGCGACCGGGTTCCGCGTGCACGTCTATCCGGTCGCCGTATGTGACCAGAACGCCCATCTGTGTCGTTTCGACCTTCACTTCATCAGCAGCTGGTACTCGCCGCGTCCGGGGACGGGCAGCTTCCTGCTGACCGACGATCGCTCGAGCCAGAGCGTCACCGTGCCCACGCCAGACCTCGGACGCCCCACGGCCGTGTACCGGATCGGTCCGATCAAGATGTACACATATCCGTACGATCTCGCCGCGAGGATTGTCTCGTGACGCCCGCCCGACAGCCACAGGACCCGCTGGTCGAACTCGCCGGAACGTCGGTCACGGTTCCGACGACCCGTGCGCGTTACCTGCCGTCCGACCCGCAGCGGACGGCGCTGGCGGTCGGGTCCGCCGCGATCGGGTTCGTGATCGCGTGGTACCTGATCCATCACGGCTGGTACCGCCTCGACCGCCAGTGGGACACGCGCGAGTACGCGAGGTACGCCCGGAACATCGTCGTGCGCGGACTGGTCCCGTACCGCGACTTCTCGGTCGAGTACCCGCCGCTGGCGCTCCCGATATTCCTGATCCCGCGGCTGCTCGCGGGCAACAGCTTCTCGGGCTACATGCAGGTGTTCGAGCTGATGATGGCCGCTTGCGGGGTGATTTCGGCCGGCCTGGCCGCGCTCGTGCTCGCGGCGCAGCGCGTCGACACGCGCCACCTGGTCTGCGGCGTAGCGCTGCTCGCGGCGTCGCCCTTACTCCTCGGAGCGGTGCTGCTTTCGCGCTACGACCTGTTCCCGACGATGCTGACGATCGCGGCCGTGACCGCGCTGTACTTCGATCGGAAGCGGACCGGGTTCGCGCTGCTCGCGCTCGGCACCGCCGCGAAGGCATTCCCGGTCGTGATCGTGCCGATCGCGGTGGTGTACGTATGGCGCCGCGACGGGCGACGGGCGGCGCTCGGCTGTCTGGCGCTGTTCGTCGTGGTGCTGCTCGTCTGCTTCCTGCCGTTCCTGGTGATCGCTCCGCACGGCGTGTGGTGGGCGGTCCACGGACAGGAGAACCGGCCGCTGCAGCTCGAGAGCGTCGGGGCGGCGCTGTTCCTGGCAGCCCACCAGTTGTTCGGACTGCACCTCACTTACTACTTCACGCACAGCTCCGACAACCTCGACGGCCATCCGGCAATGGCATTCGCCGGGGTCATAAGCGTGCTCCAACTGTTCGCGCTGGTCGCCGTGTGGGCCGTTTACGCGCTCGGTTCGGCCACGCGCGAGCGGCTGCTGACGGCGGCGGCCGCCGCGGTCTGTGCGTTCATCGTGTTCGACCGGGTGCTCTCCCCGCAATACCTGATCTGGCTCGCGCCGCTGGTCGCGACCGTGAGCGGCCGGCGCGGGCTGGCGGCGCTGGCGCTGCTCGCCTGCGCGATGGCGATGACCCAGGTCTACTACCCGCTCCACTTCGACCCGCTCAAGACGTTCGAGCCGCTCCAGTCGTGGGCGGTCGTCGCGCGCGATCTGCTGCTCGTCACGCTGTTCGCGACGCTGGCGTGGCCGGATCGCACCGTCGCGATCCGACGGCCGTCCGTCCCGTGGCGGCTCGCCGGGGCTACTCGCCTGCCGAGCTGATCACGGCGAGCGTGTCGCCGGTGGCGACCGAGGCGCCGACGGCGATCGGCAGGTCCGCGACCGTCCCCGCCTTGTGCGCGGTGATCTCGTTCTCCATCTTCATCGCCTCGATCACACACACGAGCGCACCTTCGGCGACGTTCGCGCCCTTCTCGACGGCGACCTTGAGCACCGTTCCCTGGAGCGGCGAGGACAGCGTGTCCCCTCCACCGCCGCCGCCGGCGCCCGAGCGCTCGGAGCGCCGCGGCGCCCTTCGAGTCGCGGTCCCGCCCGCCGGGGCAGCCGGGGCAGCTCCGTTGAGCGCCCCGCCACCGGCGAGCGGAGGGCCGATCACCTTGACGTCGAAGCGCTTGCCGGAGACCTCGACCGTGTAGCTCTGCTCGACCGGCTCGGGCGCTTCCCCGTCGCCGTCACCCGCGGGCTTCTCGGCCTTGGGGAACGCCAGCTGCTTGAGCCAGGCGCGGTCCTCGATCAGGTCGCGGCAGGTCTCGGCGTCGTGCCATTGGCGCGTCTGGAGAATCGCGGTGTGGAACGGGATGAGCGTCTTGAGGTTTTCGATCTCGTACTCGCTGAGCGCGCGCACCATCCGCGCGGTGGCCTGCTCGCGATCCACATCCCAAACGATCAGCTTCGCCACCATCGGGTCGTACATCGGCGAGATCTCAGAGCCGGTTGTTACCCCGGAGTCGACGCGGACCCCCGGACCGGACGGCTCGCGGTATTCGCCGATCGTGCCAGGAGCCGGCGCGAAATTCTTGCTCGCGTCCTCGGCGTTGATGCGGCACTCGATCGCGTGGCCGCGCAGCACGACGTCGTCCTGCGAGATCGACAGCGGCTCGCCGGCGGCGACGCGGATGCCCTCCTTGACGATGTCGATCCCGGTCACCATCTCGGTCACGCAGTGCTCAACCTGAACCCGGGTGTTCATCTCCAGGAAGAAATACTCGCCCTCCTGGAGCAGTCCCTCGATCGTCCCCGCGCCGGTGTACTTGACCGCGGCGGCCGCGTCGGTGGCGATCTTCCCGATCCGCGCGCGAAGCTCGGGGTCGACCGCGGGCGCCGGCGACTCCTCGATCAGCTTCTGATGCCGGCGCTGGAGCGAGCAGTCGCGCTCTCCGAGATGGATCACGTTCCCGTGCTTGTCGGCGAGCACCTGGACCTCGACGTGGCGCGGGTCCGGCAGGTACCGCTCGAGGTACACGGTCGAGTCAGAGAAGAATTTCTCGCCCTCGCGCGCGGCGCCCTCGAACGCCTCCTCGAGCTTCGATTCGTCGAGCGCGACCCGGAAGCCCTTGCCGCCACCGCCGCCGGCCGCCTTGACCGCCACCGGATACCCGATCGTGTCCGCGATGACCTTTCGCGCGTCCTTTATCGTCGTGACAGGCTCGGTCGTGCCGGGGACGATCGGCACCCCCGCCCCTGCCATCAGCTCGCGCGCCCGCGTCTTCGAGCCCATCGCCTCGATCGCTGACGCGGGCGGGCCGATAAACGTGATTCCCGCCTGCTCGAGCGCCGCCGCAAACGCCGCGTTCTCGGCGAGGAAGCCGTAGCCGGGGTGCACCGCCTCGGCCCCCGAACGCTGCGCCGCGTCGATCAGCTTGTCGATCGCGAGATAGCTCTCGGTCGCCGGACCCGGGCCGAGCAGATACGCCTCGTCGGCGCGCTTGACGTGAACGGCGTCGCGGTCGAGCTCGGAATAGACCGCCACCGTCGCGACCCCAAGCTCCTCGCAGGCGCGCATGATTCTGACCGCGATCTCGCCGCGGTTGGCGATCAAAACCTTCGAGAACATGGGCCGCGAGACTTTAGCGGGGTGGGCGCGCCTATCGCGCGGCCAGCACCATGCCCGCTGCCACCGTGTCGTTGCTCGCCTCGTCGATCAGGATGAAGCTGCCGGTGGCGCGGTTGCTCGCGTATTGGTCCGCCATCAACGGCGAGCCGGTCCGCAGGCGGACCCGGCCGATCTCGTTGAGCGCGAGCTCGTCGGCGGACTCATGGACCAGCGTGTTGACCTCGACACGGTATTCGAGCTCATCGATCCGAGCGCGGGTCGAGCGGGTGGTGTGCTTGATCACCAGCCGCGCGCCCGGTCGCAGCGGCGCCTCGCCCATCCAGCAGACCATCGCGTCGAGCTCGCGGGCGGCCGCAGGGGGATCGTCGACCGCGACGATCATGTCTCCGCGAGAGATGTCGAGGTCGTCCTTCACCCGCACCGTCACCGACATCGTCGGGAAGGCGCTCTGCACCGGTCCGTCGAACGTCTCGACCGATTCGATCTCGGTGCGCTGACCGCTGGGGAGGACCAGCACCTCGTCGCCGACGTGGAGCACGCCGCCGGCGACCGTGCCGGCGTAACCGCGAAAATCGTGGTGCTCGTCGCTGTTCGGCCGGATCACCCATTGGATGGGAAAGCGCACCTGGGCGAGGTTCCGGTCCGGCGCGATCACCACGTGCTCGAGGTGGTAGAGCAGCGGCGGCCCGTCGTACCACGGCATCGCGGTCGACCGGTCGACGACGTTGTCGCCGTGGAGCGCCGAGATCGGGATGAAGCTGACGTCGGGGATGCCCAGCCTCGCCGTCCAGTCCGTGAGGTCGTCGACGATGTGCTCGAACACGGCCTCGTCGTACTCGACGAGATCCATTTTGTTGACGCACACGACGACGTGCGGTATCCGCAGCAGCGACGCGATGTAGGCGTGCCGGCGGGTCTGCTCGCTCACGCCCTTGCGGGCATCGACGAGAACCACCGACAGGTCCGCGGTCGAGGCGCCGGTAACCATGTTGCGGGTGTACTGCTCGTGGCCGGGGGTGTCGGCGATCACAAACTTCCGACGCGGCGTCTGGAAGTACCGGTAGGCGACGTCGATTGTGATCCCCTGCTCACGCTCGGCCCGCAGGCCGTCGGTGAGCAGAGCGAGGTTCACGTAGCCGTCGCCGCGCCGCTCTGACGTCTGCACGACGTGCTCGAGCTGGTCCTCGAAGATCGACTTGGAGTCGTGCAGCAGCCGGCCGATCAGCGTCGACTTGCCGTCGTCGACCGATCCGGCGGTGGCGAACCGCAGCAGCTCGCTGGTGCGGGTACGCAAAGCGTGCCCGTTAGTGGCGGCACCCGGAGTCATCTAAGGCTCAGAAGTAACCCTCGCGCTTGCGATCCTCCATCGCGGCCTCGGTCACGCGATCGTCGGCGCGGGTCTCTCCACGCTCGGTGATGCGGGTGGCCGCGATCTCGGACACAACCTCCGGCAGGGTGGTCGCCTTTGAGCGGACGGCACCGGTGCACGTCATGTCGCCGACGGTCCGGTAGCGGACCGAGGTCTCGAACGGAACCTCGCCGTCGATCAGTTGCACATAGGGGCTGAGCGCGTACAGCATCCCGTCGCGCTCGAACACCTGGCGCTTGTGGGCGTAGTAAATCGAGGGGACCTCGAGGTGCTCCTCGGCGATGTACTGCCAGACGTCGAGTTCGGTCCAGTTCGAGATCGGGAACACGCGGACGTGCTCGCCCTTGCGGATGCGCCCGTTGTAGAGCGTCCATACCTCCGGTCGCTGGCGCTTGGGCTCCCACTGGCCGAAGTCGTCGCGGAAGGAGAACACGCGCTCCTTGGCGCGGGCGCGCTCTTCGTCCCGGCGCGCGCCACCGAAGGCCGCGTCGAAGCCGTACTCAGCGATCGCGTCGAGCAGCGTGACGGTCTGGAGGCGGTTCCGCGACGCGCGGGGCCCGGTCTCCTCGGCGACCCGGCCCTTGTCGATCGACTCCTGCACACTGGCGACTATCAGCCGCTCGCCGAGCCGCTCGATCAGGCTGTCGCGGAACTCGATCACCTCGGGGAAGTTGTGGCCGGTGTCGACGTGCATGATCGGGAACGGGAAACGCCCGGGACGGAACGCCTTCTCGGCCAAGCGGAGGAGCACGAGCGAGTCCTTGCCGCCGCTGAACAGCAGCACCGGACGCTCGAACTCGGCCGCAACCTCGCGGAAGATGTGAATCGATTCGGCTTCGAGCGTCTCCAGGTGGGAGAGCTCGTAATGCAGAGGGTTCAAGCTAGGTGATCCTCTTGTTCTTTACTCGTGGAGCCCGCACTCAGTCTTTTCCAGGCCGGCCCAGCGGCCCTCGCGACCGGAGCCCGGGCGCGTGCACGGCTCGCAGCCGATCGACGCGTAGCCCTGGTCGTGCAGCGGGTGGTAAGGCAGATCGTGCTCGTAGATGTAGCGCCACAGGTCCTTCTCGCTCCAGTCGGCGAGCGGGTTGACCTTCCAGATGCCGCGCCGTGAGTCGTATTCGAGCTTGCTCGCCTCCGCGCGCGTCGGCGACTGCTCGCGGCGGATGCCCGTGACCCACGCGTCGATGTCATCGAGCGCGCGCTCGAGCGCTTCGACCTTCGCTTCGCCGCAGCACCGGTTCATGTCCCAGGGCTGATCGGGGCTGCGGGCATCGACCACCTCGATGGTGACGCCGAACCTGTCCTCGAACCTCTTCCAGGTCTCGAGCGTCTCGGGGAACAGCACGCCGGTGTCGATCATGAACACGCGGGCGTCGGGCTCGATCGTGGACAGCATGTGCACGAGCACCGACTCCTCCTTCTGGAAGGAGCAGGCCATCTTCAGCCGCGGGTGGAAGCGCTCGACCGCGTAGGCCAGGACTTCCTCGGCGGAGACTGTGTCGAGATCGGGAATCGTTGCGCTCATGGTCATGGCAGCGGTCAGACCGCGCACTCGCCCTCGCCGCGGACGACTTCGAACGGCGATTCCTTTGTCCAGTCGATGAAGTAGTTCATGTTCTCCAGGCTGAACTCAATCGGCATCGTGAGATCCTTGACCTGCGCCTCGAATTCCGCTGGCCCGACGCGGTCGACAAAAGCGTTGAATTCCTCGCCCTCGGTCCGCTCGGATTCGTAGAAGCGTACCCACCGCTGAACCGCCTCAGGCACGCGCTTGGCCGGGAGCCGCGCCTTGAGGCGCTGACCGTAGCGGACATCGCCGCCCTCGTAAGCGCCGCCGATGTGCGGGATATAGGCCGGGATCGTGTGGTCCGCGACCTTGATCGACGCGCCGTAGAAGCCGATGTTCGCGATGTGGTGCTGGCCGCACCCGTTCGGGCAGCCGCTCATCTTGACGTGGATCCTGCGCGTGAGCTCGTCGCTGATCTCCATCTGGGTCAGTCGATCGTGGATCGCCTGGTTGAGGCCCATCGAGCTCGTGATCCCGAGCTTGCAGGAATCCGTGCCGGGGCAGCTGACAACGTCGGTGATCTCGTCGGCTCCGGAGTCATTCAGCCCGAGTTCGCCCAGAGCACGCCACACGTCATAGACGGACTCGTCGCGCACCCAGCGGAGGATCAGGTTCTGGTGGACGCTGGTGCGCGCCGCGCCGCCACTGTAATCGCGCATGATGTGGGCGATCCCGCGGAGCTGCTCGGGGGTGAGATCGCCGCGCGTCACCTTGACCTCGACGGTCGAGAAGCCATGCTGTCGCTGGCGCTGCACGTTGGTCTCGACGAAGCGCGTGAACTCACGGTGGTCTCCGTTGGGCGTCGCGAAGGATTGCGGCTTCGCCGGCGCACTGGCCTCTTCGTCGTAGTCGAACAGGATCCTGTCGAGGCTGAAGTCGCGCTCGCCCACCCAATCGCCCTCGAGCTCCTCCTCGACCATGCCGCGAAACTCGTCGATCCCGACCTTGTCGATCAGGACCTTGATCCGGGCCCGGGCGCGGTTGACGCGCAGCCAGTCCTGGCGGTCGAAGATCCGCATGCAGGCCTCGGTGACCTTCAGGTAATTGCCGTTGTCGAGCTCGACGAACTCGTACAGGGTGGGGGCAAGACGCGGCATGATCGAGGTACCGCCGCCTACCCGCATCTCGACGCCGCGAACGCCCTGGTCGTTGACCTTCGGGATGAACGCGACGTCATGGATCTTCGTGATCGCGTTGTCCGCGGCAGTGGCGGCGAACGCGGTCTTGACCTTTCGGGGCATCGCTTGCGTCGTCTCGTGGCGGACGAAGTACCGCACGTAGGCGCCGGCGTACGGCGTGATGTCGAACAGCTCGCCGTCGAGCGTGCCGGCACGCGGGTCGCCGGTGACGTTGCGCATCGTGTTGCCGCAGCCCTCGCGGCTGGAGAGGCCGGCGTCGCCGAGGTCGCGGATCAGCGCGGCTGCGTCCGGCAGCGGCACGTGGTGCATCTGGATGTTCTGGCGCGTCGTGATGTGGCCCTTGCGGAGCGGCACGTACTTCTCGATTCCGGAGGCGAACGCGTCGAGCTGGTCGGGGGTCACGCCACCGAACGGGAGCTTGACCCGGACCATCTGCACGTCGGGCTGGCGCTGGCCGTAGACGCCCTGCTTGAGGCGGAACTTGATGAACTCGTCGTTCTCGAGGTCACCTTTGAGGAAGCGCGTGGATTCGGTGTCGAAGTCGTCGAACTCGCGCTCCAGGATCGGGATGACGTGCCCGGGCACGTTCTCGAGCACCTCGGGGTTCTCGAGCGTCCCCGTCCGGCCGTTACCGTGGTGGGAGGCCGTCTGGGGGGCGTCGGTGCTGGCGCTTGGCGGCGATGCGGACTGCATCGTTCTCCTTCTGGTTGCGGACGGACGTTGAAATGTACCAAAAGGCAATCGGCGTTCAGGAGTTTTGTCCGGTTAGCTGGGGAATCACCCCCGGCTGGGGGCCGGCGACGCCGGCAACGGTGGCGGCGAGCAAGCGACCGTGGCGCTCTCGATGAGCTGCGAGCGAGGCTGCGGCGTGCAGCAAGGTCGGGAGCGAGGCGGCCACGCCCGACCCGCGGCACTCGCGCCCGACCACGTCGTAGCCGCACTCACGCACGAATGGCCGCGGCCGCGGGGCCGGGCGTACCGCCGAAGCGACGGCGACCCCAAGAACGAGCAGCCGAAGCGAAGGTTTCCGGCGCCGCGACGGCGGGGGCAACCGCCGCGGCAGCCGGCGCGCTCTCAACCGGCGCTGGTTAGACGACCGGCATCCGCTTTGGGGGCTGAGCGATGCCGATGACCCACGGCGCCTGGGTGAGCGCGAGCTGGAGCGCGTCGAACCGGCGACGAGCCCGGAAGCTGATCCAATAGACGGTCCCTACTGCGTCCCGCGTACAGCATGACCAGAGAACTCCCCCTCTTACTTGCGCCCCGAGCACGCTCCCCAGTGAACCCTTTGGTTGGTCCACCAGCCAACGCTATGGACGCTGGCACACGCCGTGGTTCCTGTCAAGGAGCGGCGATTTAAACCAACCCAGACCTACTCCAAAATGGAGTGTTCACTCCACGCTAGGTCCAGGGCGCGGGCTCCTCGGGCGCCCTGTTGACCCCTTCCTGAAGCGCCGCTCGCTGCCACGGATTGGACGCCGGCGGGCGACGGACCGGCGTCGGCGCGGTGTCGCGCATGAAGCGCTCCAACGCCGCGACTACCGCTGCCGCCTCCTCGGCGGAGGCGCTGGGCGCGACGATCGTGAGCTTCGGCCGCCGGTTCATCGGGCCTGCGAGCGTATCGTGCCCGTCCGTGTCCTCGCTCCCGGTGCTCGATCACGACACGGTGCTGGCGGCCGTGTCCGCGGAGACGGCGATCGAACGCGTGCGGCGCGGCCTGCTGCGTTTCCAGGCCGGCGAGTGGGTGATGCCGTCGAAGGTCTACCTCGAGAGCCCTCCGTTCGGCGACTTCCGCGCGATGCCGGCGCGCGGCGCCGGCTTCGCGCTGATCAAATGGGTGACCTCGTTCCCTGGCAATCCGGCGCTCGGGCTTCCCACGGTGACCGGCGTGATCTGCCTATCGAGCGCGGAGAACGGCGAGCCGCTGATGCTGATGGACGCCCGCTCGGTCACGGCGCTGAGGACGGGAGCGGTGGCCGCGGTGGCGACCACGGCGCTCGCGCGCGACGACGCCAGCACCGTCGGGATCATCGGCTGCGGGCTGCACGGCGCGTGGACGGCGCGGTGCCTCGTGGCGGCAGGGTACGGCCCGGGCGTTTGCCACGACCCGCGTAACGATGTCGCCAAAGTGCTCGCGCGCGAGCTCGGGTGGAAGGCGGGATCGCGCGCGGAGGCGCTCCGTTGCGACATCGTCTGCTGCGTCACCCCGGGCACGGAGATCGTGGTCGACGTCGGCAGCCTCCGGGCCGGCCTTCACCTGAACATGCTCGGCGCGGACGGCCCTGGCAAGGCCGAGGCGAGCGTCGGCGCGGTCGCGTCGTGCACGCTGTTCTGCGACGAGTGGGAGCAGGCCTCACACGGCGGCGAGCTGACCGGCGCGGTCACCGCGGGGGTCGTGACCCGCGATCGCGTGACCGAACTCGGCGCGGTTCTTGCCGGCGACGCGCGCGGCCGCCCCGGCCCTGAGGCGGTGACGCTGTTCGACTCGACGGGCCTCGCGGTTCAGGATCTCGCGGTGGCGGTGGCCGCGTTCGAGGCCTGGGAGGACAACCGCGTCGAGGCCCAGACCGTCGTCCTCTAGCTAAGCTAGAGCGGGATGTTTCCGTGCTTCCGGCGCGGGCCCGGCGTGCGCTTGTTTTGAAGCGTCTCGAGCGCGGTGATGATCTTCGGCCGGGTCTCGTGCGGGACGATCACGTCGTCGATGTAGCCGCGCTCGGCCGCCACGTACGGGTTGGCGAAGTGCGCCTTGTAATCCTCGATCAGCTTCTGCCGGCGCGAGTCCGGGGTGGGCGACGAAGCGATGTCGCGGCGGTAGATGATGTTGACCGCGCCCTCGGGCCCCATCACGGCGACCTCGGCGGTCGGCCAGGCGAAGTTGAAGTCCGCCAGTTGGTGCTTTGACCCCATGACGTCGTAGGCGCCGCCGTAGGCCTTGCGGGTGATGATCGTGATTTTCGGGACGGTCGCCTCGCAGTAGGCGTACAGCAGCTTCGCGCCGTGGCGGATGATCCCGCCCCACTCCTGCGTCGTACCGGGGAGGAATCCGGGCACGTCGGTGAGCGTGATGATCGGGATGTTGAACGCGTCGCACGTGCGCACGAACCGCCCGGCCTTCGTCGAGGAGTCGATGTCGAGCACGCCGGCGAGCTGGTTGGGCTGGTTGCCGACGATCCCCACCGCGTAGCCGTTCAGACGCGAGAAGCCGCAGATGATGTTGCGCGCGTAGTGCTCATGCACCTCGAAGAACTCGCCGTCGTCGAAGATGTGCCGGACGACATCGCGCATGTCGTAGGGCTTGTTGGGGTTGTCGGGGACAACGTGGTCGAGCTCGGGATCCTGTCTGAGCGGATCGTCGGTCGGCTGGACCCGGAGCGGCATCTCGAGGTTGTTCTGCGGGAGAAAGCTCAGTAGGTATCTGGTGTCCTCGAGGCACTGGTCCTCGTCGTCGGAGGCGAAGTGCGCGACGCCGGACTTGGTGTTGTGCGACATCGCGCCGCCCAGCGACTCGAAGTCCACCTCCTCGCCGGTGACCGTCTTGATCACCTCGGGACCGGTGATGAACATGTGCGAGGTCTCCTTGACCATGAACACGAAGTCGGTCATCGCCGGCGAGTAGACGGCGCCGCCGGCGCACGGGCCCATGATCAGGCTGATCTGCGGGATCACGCCCGAGCACTGGACGTTGCGGGTGAACACGTCGCCGTACGCGCCCAGCGACACGACCCCCTCCTGGATCCGCGCTCCACCCGAGTCGTTGATGCCGATCACGGGGCAGCCGATCTTGGCCGCCAGGTCCATGATCTTGACCATCTTCTCGGCCATCACCTCGCCGAGCGAGCCGCCGAACACGGTGAAGTCCTGGCTGAACACGCACACGCGCCGGCCGTCGATCGTGCCGTGGCCGGTGACGACCGCGTCGCCGTACGGCCGATTCTTTTGCATGTCGAACTCATACGTGCGGTGGCGCACGAACACGTCGAGCTCCTGGAACGAGCCCGGGTCTAACAGCTTCTCGACGCGCTCCCGCGCGGTGTACTTACCGCGCTCGTGCTGCTTGGCGACGGCCGCCTCAGAGCCGGCGTGGATCGCCTCGTAGCGCAGTTCCTCCAGTCGTCCGAGCTTCTCGTCGTAGGTCTCGGGAGCTTTCTCGCGCATCGGGGTCGGCGAGTTTAGGGGTTTGCTGGGGTATCGCGCGGCTGCAAGATGCGATACAACTTCGCCACCTTGCAGGAATCGACGCCGAGGCGTCGACGACGGACGACATAGAAGCCGAACCGCCGCGCCATCCGTGGCCGGTGGACGGAGGACCCAACAGCGACCGTCAGGGTCGCCGGGGCGAATCGCCACAACCTTGTGGCGTAGCGCAAGTCGCGAGCCCGTCAGCTAACTCCGCAGGCTCCCAAAGAAGGAGGAAGTTGGTGGACACAGGACGTGATCTCGCTTGCGCTGATCTCTGGCAGGCGTCGCTGGAGCGCTCGCTTGCGCGCAGGGGCAAGCCGAAACGCAGCTCGCTAGAGCTCTTCCACCTTCAGCCGGAGCGCGATCTCAGTCGCGGCGACCTTCTCCGTGAGTCGGCGATGTACTCGCAGCTGCGCCGGTCTGCGGTATCGAGGCGACCGTCGATGGCGCTACCGAGCGCCGGCGGGGTCTCGGCCCTGGCGCTGCTTGCGGCGACGACGCTGCCCGCCTTGCTGGGCGGCCGCGGCGGGTCGGTCCGGACGGCCCGGGTCACCTACAAGGCCGGCGAGCACGATGCCCGGGCGTCAAAGGCAACGGTGACCGCTGCGACCGCGAGCGCCGCGGCGAAGGCTGCCACGGCCCCCGCGACCGCCACACGGGCCGATGCCAGCGCGACGGCTGTGCCGGCGTACGCCGCGGAGCCCCGGCCCGCCCTGCCGACGCTCCACGCATCGCGGCCTGCCCCGATACATCTCTCCCACGCGGCGGTCACCACCGCGCACATCGCGGCGGCCGCCGACGCGACGGGGGGCGCCGGCAGCGGAGCGGCCTCGGCGAGCGGCGGGGCCGCGCCGACGGCGGCGCACAGCGTGGCCGCCGCCAGCACGGAGGCGGCGCCTGCGGTGCATTCGGCGCCAGCGGTCCACTCGACTCCCGCGGTTCATTCCAGGCCGGCAGTCCATCGCACCCACGCCGTCCCTCGGGCTTCGTCGACGGTGCGCGCGGCGCCCGTGCACCGGCCGTCGCCAACGGTGCACCGGGTGTCGACAGGCGTGCCTCACGCGCCCGCAGCGGCGAAGACGCATCTGCACAGCGGTGGCGGGACGATCGAAGAAGCCACCACCGTCGGCCACCCGCGCAGCACATCGACCCCGACTAAGCCCGTAGCGCAGCCGAAGCCGGTCGCACACCCGAAGCCGGTCGCGGCTACCCCACCCCCCGCCGCCAAGCCGGCACCCGCGCCGGCGGCCGCTCCGGGCCAGTACGTGGACCCGCTGGCGGGCGCCCACGTGACGCCTGAGCGCATCGACCAGGGCGTCGACTACGCCGGCTCGGGGCCGCTTGGCGCGATTGGCGACGGGAAGATCACGTACGTCGGAACCAGCGGCACCGGCTGGCCGGGAGCATTCGTCGAGTACCAGCTCACTGACGGGCCGGACTCCGGCAAGTACGTGTACTACGCCGAGGGGATCAGCCCCGCGCCGGGCCTGCACGTCGGCCAGACCGTCCAGGCAGGACAGACGATCGCCCAGATCATCGCCGGCGACTCAAACGGGATCGAGATCGGTTGGGCGTCCGGAGTCGGAACCCAGCCGCTCGCCCAGGCGCTCGGAGAGTGGTCCGGCGGGGATGACGCGAGCAGCGTCCCCAGCGCCGCCGGCAAGAGCTTCTCGGCGTTGATCGCACAGCTTGGAGGCCCTCCCGGGAAGGTGGAGGGTTAGTCCCGCTCCGTACTCGCGCGCCAGCGCCCCCAGCCCCTAGGCGCGCGAGTACGGGCGGTGATGTGCCTGGCCGAGGCTGTCGAGCGCGGCGGTCAGTGCGGCCTCGGTGGCGGGCGTCTCGGTGCCGGCGGGCTCGGGGTCCGGATCGGGCGCGCGCCCGGGCTCCGGGTCGGACTCGGCCGCTACCTCGGGCTCGGGCTCGGTCTGTAGCTCCGGCTCCGGGGCAGGCGCGGGCGACGGCTCCTCGACGGTGACCGGCTCCACAACGATGGCCGGCTCCACCAGCAGCACGGGCTCGCGCGGCGGAGCTTTGAAGAACCCGAACAGACGCGCGAACCGGCGGCGAGGCGCCGGCGTGTCCATGGTCGGCTCGGTCGCCTCAACCGGTTCTGCGACCGGCACCGGATCGGGCTCCTCTGGGGACTCGGCCGCCGCCGGGGGCTCCGGCACCTCGGGCGGCTCAGGCTCAGCAGGTACCGGCTCCTCCTCCGCGGCCACCGCCGTCAGGATCACCTTCGTTCCCCAGCCGGAGGGCTCGATCCGCACCGTGCCGCGTGCACGCTCGCCCTCCCAGGCGACGGCGGTTTCCGGTTCGAGCCTCGTGATCCTGATCTCTCCAAACTGGTCGAGGTGGCGAGCGAGTGAGGTCGCGTCGCTGCACTCGGACCACAGTTCGGGGGGTGACTTGACCAGCGTTCGACTTGCGACGTGCTCCGTCATGCCTGGTGGTTTCGCCCGGGCGAGCGCGACTCCTCCTGCTTTCAACCTGCCGAGAGATAAGGTGCAGCCGATGCCGGATACGCGAAAGCTCGGCGCGACCGGGCCGGTGGTCTCGTCCCTCGGGCTGGGTTGCATGGGCATGTCGGGGACATACGGCACGGCCGACCGGGCCGAGAGCATCGCCACGATCCACGCCGCGCTCGACGCCGGCATCACGCTGCTCGACACCGGCGACTTCTACGGGATGGGGCACAACGAGCTGCTGATCGGCGACGCGCTCGCGGGACGCAACCGGGACGAGGTGGTGATCAGCGTGAAGTTCGGCGCCCAGCGCGGGCCGGACGGGAGCTTCCTCGGCTACGACGCGCGTCCGGAGGCGGTCAAGACTGCGCTCGCGTACACGCTCCAGCGGCTGCGCGTGGACCACATCGACGTGTACCGGCCGGCGCGACTCGACGCGAACGTGCCGATCGAGGAGACCGTCGGGGCGATCGGCGAGCTGGTGCAGGCGGGCTACGTGCGCCACATCGGGCTGTCGGAGGTCGGCGCGGAGACGATTCGCCGCGCCGCCGGCGTGCAGCCGATCTCGGACCTCCAGATCGAGTACTCGTTGATCTCGCGGGGAATAGAGCGCGCGATTCTCCCGGCGTGCCGCGAGCTCGGGATCGGGATCACCGCGTACGGCGTGCTCTCGCGGGGTCTGATCAGCGGCCGGTACCGGGCCGACGCAGGCACCGGTGCCGGCGATGTCCGGGGTCGGATGCCACGCTTCCAGGGCGAGAACCTTCGCCACAACCTCGCGCTCGTCGAGGAACTGCGCGAGATCGCCGACGGCAAGGGGATCAGCGTGGCGCAGCTCGCGTTTGCCTGGGTCCTTTCCCGCGGCGAGGACATCGTCCCGCTCGTCGGGGCGCGGCGGCGGGACCAGCTTCAGGAGGCGCTCGAGGCGCGACATACGACGTTGAGCCCCGAGGATCTCGAGCGGATCGAGGCGGCGGTCCCGCCCGACGCGGCGGCCGGCGATCGCTACGGCGCGCCGCAGATGGCGGACCTCGACAGCGAGCGAGCCTAGCGCCGAACCAACAGGACGACGGGCAGCATCGTGCGGCCGTCCTCGAGTGGTACATACGACGTCCCGATCCGGGTCCAACCCCGTCGCTCGTAGAACGCAATTGCGTCGAGGTTGTGGTCGGCTACGTCGAGGACGAGAGGGAGGCCGCGCGTCGCCGCGTACTCCTCGGCGACCCCCATCAGCGCACTCCCGGCTCCGCGGCGGCGTGCGTCAGGGGCAACGAAGAAGCGGGACACGACCGCGAGCTGCTCGACGGGCGCACGCGCCGCTTCACGCCACTGACGGTGCGCCCGCTCCTCATCGGTCCCGTGGAGCGAGAGGTGGCCGTCGATCGCGCCGGCGCTCTCGCTGACCCACGCCGCACGGCCGGCGCGCCCGGTCAGCCACCGAGCCGGGTCCCGCGGCCAGCGGACGGAGTAGCGGTCGGCCACATGCACCGCGCGCAGCACCTCAAGGCACGAAACGAGATCCTCGGACCGGCGAGGACGAATCATCCTTCGTAAAAGCTGCCCGCCTAACGGCCCTTCGACACGAAAAGCTCAACTTTGGTGCCAGGCTTCAGCACTCGGCCGGCGCGCGGGGCGGTGCTCGCCACGTGCCCGCTGCGGACCGTTCGCGAGTTCGCCCGCTTGACCTTGCCGACCTTGCAATGCGCGCGCCGGAGCGCCTTCTCCGCCGCGTTCAGCTTCATTCCCTTGGTCTTAGGGACCCTGCACTTGACCGGCGGCGAAGACGATGGCGAGGGCGATGGCGCCGGCGCGTTGTAGACGACCGCCACCTGCTGCTGCGCGGTCTCGCCGGCACCGTCCGTGGCGAGCGCCGTGATCGTGTTCGTCCCGGGGTTGAGCGGGACCTGGACGGACCATGTTCCGTCCGAAGCCATCGGGACCGGCTGCCCGCCGACGACCAGCGATTTGATCCCCGAGCCGGCGCTCGCGATGCCCGACAGGGTCGTGCTCGGGCTGGAGACCGTCGTCCCGCTCGAGAGTGGCCCGATCACGACCGACGGCGGCTCGAACTGGTCCTGCGCGGCGAGCGCCAGCTGAGTCGCGTCCGCAACCGAGTAGCCGACCGAGTAGACGTAGCTGAGGCTCGCGCTTCCGCCGGCCGGCACCACGAGGACGTTGTGTTCCTCGAACTCGTTGTTGCTCACGAAGCGAAACTCCGACGGAGCGGTGCCGAACGTGATGGCACCGGCGGCCTCGCTCGTACTTCCGTCCGGGGCGGTGACGTTCGTGCGCATAAGGATCGAGCCCGGCGCGCTGCCGGGCCCGGGCACGTCGGTCCCTCCTCCGAACTCGGAGAAGCCCGTCTGACCGGGGAACTGGTAGCCGCGGTCGCCGGAGGCGACCCCGGACAGGCCGTCGTAGTCGTCGTACAGCAGGTCGAGCGCGTGGGCCTTCCCGTCAGTCGAGGACCACGTGTCGGTCATCGTCACGACGCGCCCGCCGTCGCTCGTGGTGATGTCGCGATCTAGCTCGACGCCCGAGTTGACGAAGCTCGGACAGGTGGCAAACGTCTGAATCTGCTCGTTCGGCCCGTTGCACTCGACCCACGACTCGTCCGACTGCGAGCTCAGCAGGCCGGTGGTCGGATCCCAGGTCACGTGGTCGGTGAGATTGGTCGGGAACCCCGAGAGGTTCTGGCTGGCGGCGTGGCCGTTCGCTGCCGCAAACAGCGCCTGCGCCGAGCCGGGGTCGTAGGCGTTGTGGCCGTCGATCTGAACCTCCGAACGGCCGCCGAAAGCGCCGAGGTCGTTGCTCAGAAGCGATCCAACGCAGTCGACCGCAAAGTTCCCGACGTCGAAGTCCGAATCGATCGGGGCCGCGAACGGGCCGCCGCAGCCCACCTCGCTGGTCGAGGGCGTGATTCCCGGTGACCCCCAGGCCGCGTACCCGGTGAGCGTGACGTCGTTGACGTAGTCGTTGTACGGAGTCCCAACGTTGAGGCCGGTGCCAGAGATCGTCGCGACCGGTAGCGCCGCCTCGGACACGGCGACGTCGGGCCCGGCGAAGTCGCTCGTGTCGCTGGTGCCCTCGGCGCCGGTGGGAACTGCGCGCAGCCGGCACGCGTGCCCCGCGATATTCTGCAGATGCTGGTTGGATGCGGTGAACTTCCCGCCCGTCACCGTCACAGCACTCTCGAGGACCGCGTCCTGGAGGCTCCCCGGAGAGCCGAAGTAGCAGACGACGTCGACCGTGCCGGTACCCACCGCGGTCCCGGTGACCGACAGCGTCGTCGGGTTGTTGTCGAACGAGATCAGGTAGGGATCGTTCGCGGGCGCCGCCGGGTTGGCCTGCGTCCAGCCGGTGATGTCCGAACCGGTCACCGCTGCCTGTGCGGCCGCCGGTACAAGGGCCAGCGCGATGAGGGCGGTGACGGTGGCGGCAATCCGGAGCCAAGACATGACGAAAGGACCCCTTACCTCCCGATTCTTCCCGTTCCGGTACGTCTCAGAACTTCGGTGCCGACCGACTCAGAACGTCGGCTGGTACTCGCCGAACACGTCCTTCATCGCCCCGCACACTTCACCCAGCGTGCAACGGTCCTTTAGGGCCTGCCGCAGGGTAGGGAGAAGGTTATTCGTCGTATCGGCAGCGCTACTCACTTCCTTTAGCCGTTTCTCGACTAATTCAGCATCTCGCGCAGACTTGAACGCTTTGAGCCGGTCGACCTGCTCGCGCTCGGACTCCGGATCGACGCGGAGGATGTCGGGGACTTCGGTCTCCGCCTCGTCGACGAACTTGTTGACGCCGACGACCACGTCCTGCCCCAGCCGATAGCGCTCGTGGTAGCCGAATGCCGACTCCTCGATCTCGTTCTTGATGAAGTCGATCGCGTTGACCGAGCCGCCCAGGCCGTCGACCTTTGCGATCAGCTCAGCGGCGCGCGCCTCGATCTCATCGGTCAGCGCCTCGACGAAGTACGAGCCGGCAAACGGGTCTACGGAATCGGCCGCCCCCGATTCGTAGCCGATGATCTGCTGGGTCCGGAGCGCGATCTTGGCGGCCCGCTCAGTCGGCAGCGCCAGCGCCTCGTCGAACCCGTTGGTGTGGAGCGACTGGGTGCCGCCGCATACCGCCGCGAACCCCTGGAGCGCAACCCGGACGATGTTGTTCTCGGGCTGCTGAGCGGTCAGCGTCACGCCGCCCGTCTGGGTGTGGAAGCGCAGCCGCCAGGACCGCTCATCCTTCGCGTCGAACCGGTCGCGCATGATCGTTGCCCACATACGGCGGGCCGCGCGGAACTTGGCGACCTCCTGGAAGACGTTGTTGTGGCCGTTGAAGAAGAACGCCAACCGGGGGGCGAACTCATCTATCGGGAGACCGGCGTCGAGCGCGGCCTGCACGTAGGCGATGCCGTTCGAGAGCGTGAACCCGACCTCCTGCACGGCCGAGCAGCCCTTCTCCCGGAAGTGGTAGCCGCTGATCGAGATCGTGTTCCAGCGGGGTATCCGTTCGCGGCAGTACGAGAACAGGTCGGTCGTCAGCCGGATCGCGCCCTTCGGCGGGTAGATGAAGTTGCCGCGCGCGATGTACTCCTTGAGGATGTCGTTCTGGGTGGTTCCGCGCAGCTTCTCGGCGGGAACGCCCTGCTCCTCGCCGACCAGCTCGTAGAGCAGGAGCAGAACAGCAGCGGGGGCGTTGATCGTCATCGACGTCGACACCTGATCGAGCGGGATCTGATCGAACGCGGTGCGCATGTCGTCGATCGAGTCGATCGCGACGCCCGTCCGGCCCACCTCGCCGAGGCACCGCGGGTCGTCGGAGTCGAGTCCGAGCTGCGTCGGCAGGTCGAACGCCATCGACAGCCCCGTCGAGCCGTGTGCGAGCAGGTAGCGATACCGCTCATTGGATTCCTTCGCGCTCGCATAGCCGGCGTACTGGCGCATCGTCCACAGCTGGCCGCGATACATGTCGCGGTGGATCCCGCGCGCGAACGGGTACTCCCCCGGTTCGCCGAGTCGCTCGGGCAGCTCCTCGGGGACATCCTGGTCGGTGTACAGCGGCTTGATCTCGATCCCGGAGTCCGTGAACCGCCTCGGATCGTCGGGACCGACGATCGGGGCGATCGTGCGGTGCTCGTCGGTGGTGGCCATGCCGCGAGGTTACCCTTTGGGTCCGTGCAAGTTCGCATCAGACTCTTCGCCGGCTTGCGCGAGCGCGCCGGCGCCGCCGAGCTCGAGCTCGAGCTGCCCGAGGGCGCGATCGTCGCTGACGCGCTCGAGAGGATGCGCGCGCTGACCGACGGCGTGCCGGTGGTGATGGCGATCAACCACGAATACGCGGATGTGGACGCGACTCTGCACAGCGGTGACGAGGTCGCGCTGATCCCGCCGATTTCGGGTGGCGCCGTCGGAGCGCTGCACGCCCGGCTGACAACCGAGCCGCTGTCGCTCGACCCGCTCGTCGAACGCGTCCGCGACCCTCGCGCCGGCGCGGTCGTCACGTTCCTCGGCGTGACCCGTGAAGTGGCCGAGCTCGGATACGAGGCGTACGCGGAGATGGCCGAGCGCCAGATGGCCGAGATCGTGGCGCGCGCGATCGAGCGCCACGGCCTGTGCGCGGCCGCGGTCGAGCACCGCGTGGGCACCGTGCCGCTGTCCGAGGCGTCGGTCGCGATCGCGGTGTCGGCGCCCCATCGTGCGGAGGCGTACGCGGGGTCGCGCGAGATCATCGACGAGATCAAGGCTCGCGTCCCGATCTGGAAGAAGGAGGAAGGCGAGTGGGTGCGAGGGGTGAGTCCGCAGCTCTGAGGTCGCTGCCGGCCGTCCACGAGCTCGCGGACGCGCTCGAGGCTCCCCACGCGCTGGCGGTGGCGGCCGCGCGGGCGGCGATCGAGGAGCGCCGGGCGGAGATGCTCGAGGGCGCGGCGGAAGACGTCGACCTCGTCGCCAGGGCGCGGGAGCTGCTGGCCGAGTTCGAACGGCCGTCGCTGCGGCGAGTGATCAACGCCACTGGGGTGATCCTCCACACTAATCTGGGGCGAGCGCCGCTGGCGGCAAGCGCGCGCGAGGCGGTGTCGAGGGCCGCCGAGGGGTACAGCAACCTGGAACTGGACCTCGAATCGGGCGAGCGCGGTAGCCGGCATGCCCACGTCGAGGGACTGCTGTGCGAGCTGACCGGCGCCGAGGCGGCCATGGTGGTCAACAACGGCGCCGCCGCCGTGCTGCTGGCCGCATCGGCGCTCGCCGGGCCCGGGCGCGCGATCGTCGTGGCGCGAGGGCAGCTCGTCGAGATCGGCGGCGGCTTCCGGATTCCCGAGGTGATCGCCCAGTCGGGGGCGCGAATGATCGAGGTCGGCACCACCAACCGCACACGCCTTGGCGACTACGAACGGGCCCTGAACGCCCACGATGACGTCGGCGCGATCATGCGCGTGCACCAGTCCAACTTCAGGACGGTCGGGTTCGTCGAGGACGTCGCGGTGGCGGCGCTCTGCGAGCTTGGCGTGGCGGTGATCGACGATGTCGGTTCGGGCTGGCTCGGCGCCGCGGCCGCGGTGGAGGAACCGGCGATCGCGGACTCGGTGGCGGCGGGCGCGGCGCTCGTCTGCTGCTCGGGCGACAAGCTGCTCGGCGGCCCCCAGGCAGGCCTGATGGTCGGCCGGCCCGACGCGGTGGCGGCCGCCCGACGGCACCCACTCGCCCGGGCGATGCGGATCGACAAGCTGTCGCTGGCCGCGCTCGAGGCGACGCTACGCCTTTACCGAGACCCGCAGCGGGCGCTCCGCGAGATCCCGACGCTTGCGATGCTGGCTGCGGACGAGGCGACGCTAGCGGCTCGAGCAGTCGGGCTGGCCGCCGAGATCGGCGAGCGCGCCCGCGTAATCCGTGCCGCCGCCAAGGTCGGCGGCGGGACGCTGCCCCTGCTCGAGCTCGAAGGGCCCGCGGTCGCGCTCGACGGGGAGCCCGAAGCGCTGGCCCGGGCGCTGCGGGCGAACGAGCCGCCGGTGATCGGCCGGATCCACGACGGGCGACTGGTGCTCGATCCGCGCACGCTCACCGACGAGGACGTTCGAGTCGTTGCGCGGGCGCTCGCCAGCCTTCCGGAATGAAGCCGCTGACGCTCGGCACCGCCGGTCACATCGATCACGGCAAGACCGCGCTGATCCGCGCGCTGACCGGCGTCGACACCGATCGCCTTCCCGAGGAGCTTGCCCGGGGGATCTCAATCGAGCTCGGCTACGCGAGCCTGGAGCTGCCGTCGGGCCGCCGGCTGTCGGTCGTCGACGTTCCCGGCCACGAGCGGTTCGTGCGGACGATGGTCGCCGGCGCGACCGGCATCGATCTGTTCCTGATGACGATCGCGGCCGACGACGGCGTCATGCCGCAGACCCGCGAGCACGCTGCGGTGCTCGAGGCGCTGCATGTCCGCACCGGCGTCGTCGCGGTGACCAAGAGCGACCTCGCCGATCCGGAGGTGGCGCTGATCGAGGCGTCCGAGCTGTTCCCGGGCAGCGAGACGGTGCCGGTCTCGGCCCGGACGGGCGCGGGCATCGAGGAGCTGCGAGCGGCGCTCGACCGAGCCGCGGAGGCGGCCGGCTCGCGCGCGCATGCCGGCTCGTCGTCCGCTCGGCTCCACATCGATCGCGTATTCACAATCCGGGGCGCCGGCACGGTCGTCACCGGGACGCTGTGGGCGGGCGCGATCGGGCGCGGCGACGAGCTCGAGGTGTTGCCGCAGGGCCGGCGGGCTCGCGTGCGCGGCGTACAGGTGCACGATCAGCAGGTGGATCGGGCGCCGGCGGGCCAGCGAGTTGCCGTGAATCTGACCGGCTTGGCCGTGGACGAGATTGATCGTGGGGACGTGCTGGTCGCGACCGACGCAGGCCTGAAGCCGAGCTACAGGGTCGACGCGCAACTCGAGTTCAGCGACGCCGACCCCGAGCCCGGAGACCGCGTGCAGATCCACCACGGGACGCGCGAGGCGCCCGCGCGCCTGGCTTGGCTCGGGGGCCGCTTCTGGCAGGTCCGGCTCGAACAGCCGATCGTGCCGGCCGCCGGCGACCGGCTCGTGGTGCGTCAGATCGCGCCGCCGGACACGCTCGGCGGCGGCGTGGTGCTCGACCCGCGGCCGCGCCGCCACGGCCCCGGGCGCGAGCTGCTGGCGAGGCTCGAGCGGCTGGCTCGCGGCGAAGCGCCGGAACCGACCGGACGGGCTCGCCCGGTCCCACGGACGCCGAGCGAAGCGAGGCCCCAGAAACCCCTGTCGAGCTCCGCCCTCGCGCTCGAGCAACGGCTGCGCGAGTCCGGCGTCGAGCCGCCACTCGACTCGGAGCTCGATGCGAGCGATCTCGCGGCGCTCCGCGACGCAGGGCGAGCGGTGCGGGTCACCAAGAACCTCCACTACCAGGTGGACTCGCTCGACGAGATCCGTCGACGGTTGGTAGAGCTCGCCCAGACCAACGGTGGCGCGGTCACGCTCGCGCAGCTACGCGACGAACTGGGGACCTCGCGCAAGTTCGCGCAGGCACTGCTCGAGCACTTCGACTCCGAAAAGGTGACGATCCGGCGCGGTGACGAACACGTCCTGCGGAGAAGCGCGGGTTAGAGCGCGCCACCGGCCGCCGTGGGCGCGGTCGGATCCGACGCCTCGGACTGCGAGCGCTCGCGAGCCAGATACTCCTCGATCAGCATCGGTGAATCTGCCGAGCGCTGCACCACCGACAGCAGCGAGGACATCGTCGAGACCTCCTCGACCTGCTCCTTGAGGAACCACTGGGTGAACTGCTCGCTGAGGTAATCGTTCTCCTCGCGCGCCACCCCCATCAGCTCACCGATCTGATCACTGACGCGACGCTCCTGCTCGAGCGACAGCGCGACCGGCGCGACGATGTCGCTGAACCCCGTCTCGGGCGCAGCCACACCCGGGATCGTCACCGGCGCGTCGGCGTCGAGCAGGTACTCGACCATCATCATCGCGTGGTTGCGCTCCTCCACCGCCTGGGAGTAGAAGAACGCGGCGAGGCGCGGGAGGGTCTCGGAGTCGTAATACACCGCGTTAGCGATGTACTGCTGCGAAGCCGCGAACTCGTACGCGATCTGGTGGTTCAGGCGCTCGACGAACCGGGCTGCAGCCATCATTTCTCCTCTCCTAGGGGTGCATCATCGTAATGACCGGCACGCACTCGCGAGGGGGAGCGCGTAGATTGGCGGCCATGCCGACCAGCCTAGTAACCGGAGGAGCGGGATTTCTCGGGTCCCATCTGTGCGAGGAGCTGCTGCGACGCGGCCATCGCGTGATCTGTATCGACAACCTCGAGACCGGCTCGCTCGCCAACATCGAACACATCCGGGACGACGCGTTCGTGCATCGCAACCTGGACATCATCGAGCCGTATTTCGTGGACGAGCCGATCGACTTCGTCTACCACCTTGCGTCGCCGGCGTCGCCGATCGACTACCTGCGCCTGCCGCTGGCCACGCTCAAGGTCGGCTCATACGGGACGCATCACACGCTGGGACTCGCGAAGGTCCACCGGGCGCGGTTCCTGATCGCATCGACGAGCGAGGTGTACGGCGACCCGAAAGTGCATCCGCAACCCGAGAGCTATTGGGGCCACGTCAACCCGATCGGTCCCCGCGGCGTCTATGACGAGGCCAAGCGCTACGCCGAGGCGCTCACAATGGCCTACCACCGCCAGCAGGGGGTCGACACCGCGATCGTGAGGATCTTCAACACGTACGGCCCGCGGATGCGCCCGCACGACGGCCGCGCGATCCCGACGTTCCTGCGCCAGGCGCTCCAGGACCGCCCGATCACCGTGTTCGGCGACGGGTCCCAGACGCGGTCGTTCTGTTACGTCGAGGACGAGATTCGTGGGCTGATCGCGCTCGCCGAGTCCGGCTACCACAACCCGGTCAACATCGGCAATCCCGACGAGTTCACGCTGCTCGAGCTCGCGAACACCGTGATCGAGGTGACCGGATCGCGCTCGGAGGTCGTGTACGAGGCGCTCCCCACCGACGACCCCCAGGTGCGCCAGCCCGACATCACGCTCGCGCGAGAGATCCTCGGCTGGGAGCCGCAGATCAGCCTGCGCGAAGGGCTCACCCGGACGATCGAGCGGTCCGGGCACGACGCGCTGGTGGGCGCGGGGTAGGGCGTGCGCCGGGACGCAGGAATGCTTGCCGGCTACACCGCTACTTCCAGACCGGGCTACCGTTATAGCCACCGCGGGGGTCCGATGACGGTGCGAGTCGCAACGTGACGGTCGAGCAGAAAGAGGTCGCGAACATCCAGTCCGGAGGCGGTCCCCGAACCGCCGCGCCGCTGCCCCTGCCCGAGCGCGACATCAGGCGAAAGCGCCCGCCGTTCCTGTCGTTCCTCTTGCGGTTGGAGACGCTCCGCCGGATCGCCCGTGTGGTGTCGCTGCTGGTGCTCGACTTCATCGGCGTCGTCGGCGCGCTGTTCACCGCTGTGATGCTGAAGCTGGCCGTTCACGACCAGCTCGACGCCAGCGTGGCGTGGCAGGACATCAAGCACTGGATCCCGTTCGCCTACCTCGTGACCGTGCTCGCGTTCGCCCGGGTCGATCTGTACGCGGACCGCACGCGCCGGCCCGGACTGGCCCGGATCGCCACCGCGCTGTTCCAGGCGACCGTGATCGCGCTGGTGTTCGCGCTCGCCGACGGCCAGCACTTCTCGAGCTATTTCATCTTCTACGGCACGCTGTTCTTCGCGACGATCTACATCTCCGCGCTCCGTGAGCTGCATCTTCGCGTGAGCGGCTGGCTGCTCGACCAGGCGGGATACGCGCGTCGCGCAGTTCTGGTCGGATCCGGCAAGCACATTGACGAGGTCGCGCGGGCGCTGGCCGACCGGTCGCGCACACGGGTCGACATCGTCGGCTACATCTCGTTGACGCCCCGGCCACGGAACGGGCTGCGGTCGCTGGGAGCGTTGCCGGATCTGCCGACCGTCCTCGAGATCGAGGCCGTGCAGGAAGTGATCATCGCCGACCCGGACTTCCCCCAGGACAAAGCCGTCGAGCTCGTCGACATGTGCCACCAGCGCGGGGTGACCGTCCAGGTGGCGCCGTCGACGATGGAGATCCTGATCGACCGGGCCGAGTTCGCCCCCGGCCACACAGTCCCGCTGTTCACGTTGCGTCCGCCCGTGTTCGAGGGCGTCGACTATGCGGTCAAGCGGACGTTCGACCTGGTCGTCTCGTGCATCAGCCTGATCCTCCTGTCCCCGGTTCTGCTCGCGATCGCGGTGGCGGTCAAGCTGAGCTCACGGGGCCCGGTCATCTACCGCTCGGTCCGCCCGGGCATGGCCGGCAAGCCCTTCCGCTGCTTCAAGTTCCGCACGATGCGCGAGCATGCGGACGAGACTCAGGACGAGCTCGAGTCGCTCAACGAGCTATCGGGCGCGCTGTTCAAGATCCGCGACGATCCGCGCCTTACCAAGGTCGGGCGGTTCCTGCGCCGCTTCTCGCTCGACGAGCTGCCCCAGCTGGCCAACGTCGTCCGCGGCGAGATGTCGCTGGTGGGGCCCCGTCCGCTGCCGATGCGGGACTTCGAGCGCCTCGAGGAATGGCACAAGAAGCGTTACCTGGTCCTTCCCGGCATCACCGGGCTGTGGCAGGTCTCGGGTCGGGCCGAGCTCGACTTCGACGACCTCGTGCGGCTCGACTTCCTGTACCTCGAGCGCTGGTCGATCATGCTCGACCTCTCGATCCTGCTGAAGACGATCCCCGCCGTCCTCAGCCGGCGGGGCGCGTTCTGACTTCGGCTGCACGCCCGCGGCGGCCGTCCCGGGTAGGCTGTCGGACGCCGATCATGCCGCCGACCGATCGATTCGTCGTCACCTTCGCCGCCGAGCCCCCGCAGGAGCCCCTGCCGTATGGCCGCTGGGGCGACACGCTCGCCGGCCACTTCCGGGGCGCGGTCGGCGAGATCGACACCGAGGGCGAGGACATCGGCGAGATCGACACGGACATCTCATGGTTCCCGGACCGGACCTACGGCGGCCGCACATACATCCCAGCGGTGGCGCGGACGTCCAACGGGTATGAGTTGTTCGGGTTCGTGTCGTTCGCCGAGGGCGAGCAGGGACCGACCGACTTCGCGGCGACCGCCGACTTCACGGCCGAGCTGGCCGAGGACAACCCCGATTGGAAGCTCGACCTCAACGACGACGTAATCGGAAGCTGGCGCGGCGAGCAGGGAAACAAGGCAGAGATCACGCTCGTCTGGGGGGTACCGCTGGTCCCGGGTGGCGCGGTCGTAACCGCCGAGCTCGCTGACTTAGCGGTCGACCAGACGGAGCTTGTCGAGGACCGGTTCACGCTGATCGCGCCCGACAACTATCGCTCGGACTACCTCGAGATCAAGCTGTGGAGCAAGGGCGGTGACGAGCTCGCCCGAGAATCGCTCTACGTCGACGAAGACGACGAAGACGACGCGGAAGACTGATCCACGAGCACCTCCGCGCGGGAGCCGTTCGCGCCCGCGCCGCCGAACCCGGCTCCGAGCTGGTCGCGCACCTCGGACTCCGTCAGCGGGAAGTGGCACGCTGTGATGCTGCGTGTGCCCTTCAGCTCGAGCAGCGGCTCCTCCTCTGAGCACAGCTCCTGAGCCTTCGGGCAGCGGGTGTGGAAACGGCAAGCCCTCGGCGGGTTCGCCGGGCTCGGAACATCGCCCGTCAGCAGCGCGCGCTGGCGCCGCCTGCCACCGGTCGGACTGGCGACGGGGACCGCCGCGAGAAGCGCGCCCGTGTAGGGGTGACGCGGGAACGAATAGAGGACATCGCTGTCGGCGATCTCGACGATCTTGCCCAGGTACATGACCGCCACCCGGTCGCACATGTGACGCACGACCGACAGGTCGTGGGCGATGAAGACCAGCGTCAGCCCCAGTTCGCGCTGGAGGCCGCGCAGGAGGTTCAGCACCTGCGCCTGGATCGAGACGTCGAGCGCCGAGACGGGCTCGTCGGCGACGAGCAGCTTCGGCTCGAGCGCGATGGCCCGGGCGACGCCGATGCGCTGACGCTGGCCGCCGGAGAACTCGTGCGGGTAGCGGTTGTAGTGCTCGGGGTTGAGACCGACGCGGTCCATCAGCTCCTGGACGCGCTTGCGCCGCTCACCGGAACCCTTGAGAAGCCCGTGAATAGCGAATGGCTCGGCGATGATCGTGCCGACCGTCTTGCGCGGATTCAGCGACGAATAGGGGTCCTGGAAGACCATCTGCACCTCGCGGTGCAGCGCCTTCAGGTCACCCTTCTTGGCCTCAGCGATGTCCTGGCCCTCGAACAGGATCGTGCCCGAGGTCGGGTCCATGAGACGGACGAGCAGGCGGGCGGTGGTGCTCTTGCCGCAGCCAGTTTCGCCCACGATCCCGAGCGTCTCGCCGCGCTTGACTTCGAACGAGACCCCGTCGACCGCCTTGACGGCGCCGATCTGCTTCTGGAACACGATCCCGCGCGTGATCGGGAAGTGCTTGGTCAGCTCCTTGACCTCGACCAGGTTGTCGTTGCTTGCGCTCATTCGGGGACGTCCTCGGGTACCCGTGGCGTCGCGTGCGCGCGGACGGGTTGCGCCTCTTCGACGACGAGATGGCGCAGGGTCGCCGACGTCTCACCCTGCTCGAGGCCGCGCCAGATGCGGGTGCGGAGCTCGGCGGGAAGCAGACACGCCACCGAGTGGCCCTCATCCCCGGGCACCGGCTCGAGCTTCGGATCGATCTTGCGATGCTCGTCCCGTACGTACGGGCAGCGAGGGTGGAAGTGACAGCCCGACGGCCGCTTGATCAGGCTGGGCGGCCGGCCCGAGATCGGTACGAGCTCCTCGCCGCGCGGGCTGTCCAGCCGCGGGATCGACTTCAGCAGGCCCCAGGTGTAGGGATGCTGGGGCGCGCTGAAGATCGCGTCGGTGGGAGCCCGCTCGACGATCCGGCCGGCGTACATGACCGCGATCTCGTCCGTGATCTCGGCGACCACGCCCAGGTCGTGGGTGATGATGATGATCGCCATGCCGAGCCGGGACTGGAGGTCATTGAGGAGGGCCAGGATCTGCGCCTGAACGGTGACGTCGAGCGCCGTCGTGGGCTCGTCCGCGATCAGCAGCCTGGGCTCGTTGGCGAGCGCCATCGCGATCATCACCCGCTGGCGCATGCCGCCCGAGAACTCGTGCGGGAACTGGTCGACCCGTCGCGAAGGATCGGGAATGCCGACGAGCTCGAGCAGCTCCACGGCGCGGGCGCGCGCTGCCGCCTTCCCGACATTGCGATGGGTGAGCACCGCCTCGGTCAGCTGCGCGCCCACCTTGTAGAACGGGTGCAGCGACGACAGCGGGTCCTGGAAGATCATCGCGATGTCGTTGCCGCGGATCTTGCGAAGCTCGGAATCCGGGAGCGCCACCAGATCGCGGCCCTCGAACAGGATCCGCCCCTCGATGTCGGCCCCCTGGGTGCGGGTGAGTCCCAGCATCGTCAAGGACGACACGCTCTTCCCGGAGCCCGACTCACCGACGATTCCGATGGTCTTCCCGATTTCGACGGAGTACGAGATGCCGTCGACGGCATGCACGATCCCGTCCTCGGTCGAGAACCGGACCTTTAGGTCCTCGACCTGGAGAAGAGCCTCGCTCACGAGTACCGCACTCTCGGATCGAGATACGCGTAAGCGATATCGACGACGAGGTTAAAGAAGACGATGAAAAACGCTCCGAACAGCGTGATGCCCTGGATCACGGTCAGGTCCGATACACCGATCGCGTTATAGAGTAGCCGCCCCACTCCGGGGATGTTGAACACCGTTTCGGTGAGGATCGCGTTGCCCGCCAGCAGCGTGCCCACGTCCAGGCCGATCAGGGTGACGATCGGGGTGATCGCGCTGCGCACCATGTGGCGCCTGATCACCGTGCGCTCGGGGAGGCCCTTGGCCCGCGCCGTGCGGATGTAGTCCTCGGACATCGTGTCGATCATGCTCGCGCGCATGTACCGCGCATAGATGGCGGAGGTGGCGGCGGCGAGGACCAGCCACGGCAGGATCATCGCCTCAGCCTTCTGGAGAGGGTTGCTCGCAGCCGCGAACGCGCCCTGGCCGGGGAAGATCTTCCAAACTCCAATGTCGTCGGCAAACAGGTACAGGCTGACCAGTCCGAGCCAGAAGACCGGAGCCGAGATCAGCGCCAGCGATCCCGTCATCGTCGTCCGATCGAGGATCGACCGGCGCCTGATCGCCGAGACGATCCCGATGGTGAGACCGACGCTGAGCCAGATGATCACCGCGCCGACGGTCAACCAGATCGTCGCCGGCAGGCGATTGAGGATCAACTGGCGGACCGGAACGTTGTACTGGTAGCTATAGCCGAAATTGAAATGCAGGAACACCTGCCCCATGTAGTTCAGGTATTGCCGCCAGACCGGTTGGTCGAGACCCAGCGAGTGCCGGATCTGCGCGATCTGCGCCGGACCGGCGTTACGCCCTGCCCGCAGGACCGCCGGGTCCGCCGAGGGCAGAATGTAGAAGATCAGGAACACCACCGCGCTCACGATGAACAGCATCGCGATGCCCCACAGGATGCGTCTGACTATGTATTGGAACATGGGCGGTTAGGCGTTCGTTCGAAGGTTCGGAACGGAGGACTCGCCGCCGGGTGACCGGCGGCGAGTCCGTCCTGTTACTGGTTCAGGGGACCGTCCGCGCTCACCCTCCCTTGATGGAGGTGAACGCGAGGTCGGTGAGTCCGTTGAACTCGTTGATCACCGGGAGCACATTCGACGAAGCGACGTTCGTCTCGTAGTCCCAGTCCCACGGGATCGCCGCGGCCGTAGCGACGATCATGTCGTCGATCTTGCCGTAGGCGGCGGCCCGGGCGGTCGGGTCGGTGATCAGCTTCGCTGCAGCCAGCGCATTGTTGACCGCTGGATCGTTCAGCTGCGGCCAGTTGGAGTTGTTCGTCGGGCTCCCCTGGGTGGTCGCGTAGTTGAACGGCACGTCGATCATGGCCTGCCCGTCGTTGAAGTCCTTCACCCACCCGACGTTCGGGCAGATATTCGGCTCGTTGGCCACGACCGAGCAGAACTTCGTGTACATCGTCGCGTGCTCAACCGGATGCAACTGAACGTTGAACCCGAGCGCTGTCAGCTGCGTCTTCAGCACCTGGGCGGTGTTGCTGCCCGGAGGCGTGTTGTCGCTGACCATCGTGATCGTGCAGTTACCCGTGCACTTGCCGCTCGAGTAACCGGCCTTCTTCATGTACGACTCGGCCAGGGTCATGTTGCCGGTCGGGTACTGATTGAAGTTGTACGCCACACCCGTCGGACCGGCGGCACCACCGGCCTGCTGGAACCCGGGGATTCCGGGCGGGATGTAGTGCGTGGCGACGATGCCGCTCAGCGGACCACCACGCGTGGCCAGCAGCGCCACCTTGTCGGTGACCGCGTTGACCGCCTTACGGACATTGATGTTGTTGAACGGCGGCTTTTGGGTGTTCAGAGCCACGTACCGGTTACCGCCCGAAGGCGTCAGCGTCAGCTGATGCGGATACTGGGTCGCCGCGAGCTTCAGCGCCTCACCAGTGGCGTCGAAGTCGAAGTTGACCATGCTCGTACCGGTCAGGATCTTCTGCACCGCGGAGTTCTCATCCGAGAACCCCTCCTGCACGATGATCTTGTCGAGGTACGCCGCGCGGAAGTCCTCGCCCGGAGTCCAGTTCGGGTTACGCAGCATCGTGATCTGCTTGCCCGGCGAGTACGCCGAGATGTAATACGGCCCCACATCGATCTGATGCTGGCCGTAGGTCGAGGACGGCGTCTGCGAGTCGTACTTCGCCGCGTACGCCTGCGGCACCGGCGAAGACAACGGCAGCGACAAAGCGTCGATGACGCCGATCGACGACGGCTTGCTCAAGTTGAACACGATCGTCGACGAGTTCGGGGTCGTGATCCCGCTCCAGTTCGGCGCGACCTTCGGGTCCTTCTTGACGGCGGCCTGAGCCGCGGCCAGCCCGTTCACGTCGCTGAAGTACAACGTCACGTAGCCGTTCGGGACACCGGGCAGGAGTCCACGCTCGATCGCGTACTTGACGTCCTGGGAGACGACCGGCTTGGTCCAGCCGGTGCCTCCGCCCGTCGGCGGGCTGTAATGCACGTTCGGCTTGATGTGGAACGTGATCGTCTTACCGCCGTTGCTGACGACCGGCTGACCGGAGGCCAGCAGCGGCACCGGCGCGGCGGTGTCGTTGGGCGGCCACCCCATCAGCGGCGAGTCAGCTGCCAGGTCGATCATGTAGGTCGGCTGGTAGTAGGCGGCGCCCGGGTCGATGTAGTCGACGTCGCCGTTCGCGATGACGGTCAGCGTCCCGCCCTTGACGGCAGTGGAGGGCGCCGTGACGACGGGCGGGAACTTCGCCTGCTCGTTGGACACGGCGGCGCTCTGGCCGCTCGAGTTGGTGCTCGTCGCACTCGACGCGCTGCTCGACTTGCTGCTGGAGCCGCAGGCCGCGACTCCGAGCGAGGCCATTGCCAGGAGCCCGGGGAGAAGCACCCCGAGCAATCTGGACCTGGATCGCATATTGCTTCCTTTCGGTTGACGTACCTTCATTGCAGACCCTCCCCGGGTCAACGCCTTCTCGCCCGCGGGTTCATCGCATCGGTCATCGCGTCGCCAACGAAGTTGAACGCAAGCGCGGTGAACAGAAGCGCGAGCCCCGGGAACAGCATGTACCACCACTGCGTCGCGATATTCGGTGACGCATCCGAGATCATCTGGCCCCAGCTCGGAGTCGGTGGTTGAACTCCCACGCCGAGGAACGACAGTGCGGCCTCGAACAGGATCGCCGTCGGCAGGAACGTCGAGGCGAACACGATGATCGGCGCGGTGAGGTTGGGCAACAGGTCCTTGATGATGATTCGGAAGTTCGACGCGCCAAGCGATCTCGACGCGTCGACGAACTCCTTCTCACGTAAGGACAGGACCTGGCCCCGGATGATGCGCGCCGGATAAGTCCAGCTCGTGATCGCGATCACCGCGATCACGACCGGAACTCCCGGCTTGATCAGCCCGCCGACGCACCCGTTCCCAAACGAGCACGCCGAGGCGAGGCCGATCGCGAGTAGCAGGTAGGGGATCGCGAGCCAGGCGTCGACCGTGCGCGAGATCACGGTGTCGACCCAGCCGCGGTAAAAGCCGGCGAACAACCCGCAGAAGACCCCGATCACGGTGGTGATCGCGGTCGAGACAAACGCCACGAGCAGCGAGATGCGAGCGCCGTAGATGACCCGGCTGAACACGTCGCGCCCGATCTGATCGACGCCGAAGATGTGGGCCGAGCTCGGCCCCGTCGGATCGCCGAAGATGTCGAGCGAGTTCGGGTCGATCTGGTCGGGCGGGGTGGCGCCGACCAGCTTGACCACCAGCGGCGCGAAGATCGCGGCCAGGATCAGCACGGTCAAGAAGATGGCGCCGGCGATCGCGAACTTGTCCTCGCGGAAGCGCTTGAAGAACAGCTCCCACGGGGACCTCGCTTCGATCTCATCCGAGACGAGATCGACCGCCCCGACGTCAGTTTCGTCGAGAATTATGTCTGGTACGCCGACGCTCATGGTCTAACGCTGGACGATTGTGCGCCGGGCGCGAGGGGCCTCCTCCACGGATCGAGGGATACCACATCTCGCCGCCGTTTGTCATTAAAGATTAATCCGAGGTAAACCATTCGCAAGCCGCCTCGTAACCGCGCAGACGAATGTACGACCTCCCGGGATGCCCAGGACGGTGGTCGATCCGGGGGGGCTGCGATCAGCGCCGATACGCTCTCGAGGCGGCCGCCCTCGTAGCTCAATGGATAGAGCACGCGCCTCCTAAGCGCGGGATGCAGGTTCGATTCCTGCCGGGGGCATCAATTCGCTGTCAGGGCGCGGTGCAGGTATGAAGATGCTCACCGCCCCCCGTGCTACCGTCCGGCCACTCCGTGGCCGAGAGCACGCTAGACGCACCGACGATCCCGGCGCCGGCGACCGCGGACGAAACGCTTCCGCGCGAGCTCGCTCCCTGGACGCTGCGCGCTTACGTCAGCGAGCACCCGTGGCTGACCGTTGGCGCGGTGATCGCGGTGATCTCGGCGCTTCTCGTCCTTTGGGCGCGGACCCGACCCAGCTACGACGCCTACGGCTGGATGGTGTGGGGCTACCAGACCCTGCATCTTTCGCTTGACCTCGGCGGGGCTCCGTCGTGGAAGCCTGTGCCGTTCCTGTTCACGGTCCCGTTTGCGCTGTTCGGGCATTACCAGCTGTGGCTGTGGATGTTCACCGCATGCGCGGTTGCGCTGGCAGGCCCGGTGTTCGGCGCTCGAATCGCGTTCAGGTTGTGCGGTGGTGGCGGTCGTGGTCAGGGTGCGGCGGATGCGGCGCGGGGGCTCCAGCGCTTCGCCCCGTACGCCGGCGCCTTCGTCGCCGGCGCGGCTGTGCTGGGGATTGAGGATTACTTCCACTACATCCTGAGCTCGCAGTCGGACCCGATGCTCGTCACGTTCCTGCTGGCCGCGCTCGACATGGGCCTGATCGGCCGCTATCGCTGGGCGCTCGTGTTCGCCGTGCTCACCGGACTGGGTCGCCCCGAGGTGTGGCCGTTTCTGGGGCTGTTCATGCTCTGGTGCTGGTTCAAGGTGCCGGGCATGCGCTGGATGGTCATCGCCGGCGTGGTCCTGATCGGGTTCATGTGGTTCGGGATCCCGACCATCACCAACGGGCGCCCCGACGTCGCGGGGCAGCTTGCCAAGGGTTCGCCTCGCGAGCTCAAGAGCAACCAATTGGTCGGGACGATCAAGCGCTTCCACGAGATGCAATACCTGCCGGTTTGGTTCGCCGCGGCGGTCGCGTTCCTACTCGCACTGGTCCGGCGCGACAGGATCGTGCTCGCGCTGGGCGTGGGCGTCGTGGCGTGGTTGATCGTCGAGATCGCGTTCGCTTACCACGGCTGGCCGGCCCTACCGCGCTACATGTTCGAGGCCGCGGGGGTGGTCGCCGTGCTGGCCGGCGTGGCCGTCGGCTGGCTGCTGGGTGATCTACCCCGGATCGTGCGGGGCGCCCCCGCCTGGGCGGGCGCGGTCCTCGCCGCTGTGCTGGTCTTGGCCATGATCCCCGGCGCGGTCTCCCGAGCGCGCGCCGAGCACAAGGACCTGACCCACGAGCGTGCCCGCACCCACGAGATCACGCTGCTCACCAGCGTGACCGATGCGATCGGCGGCACGCACCACGTGCTCGACTGTGGTCAGCCGGTCACCGATGTGGGCTACGTGAGCTCGCTGGCCTGGCTCTACCACTTGGACGTCGGCTCGGTCGGCGGCCTCCAGCAGCACGTCGAGGGCGCGGAGCTCGCGAACCCGGCGATTCCCAAGGTGCTTTTCAAGCCGCTGTCCTCGGGCGGGTGGAACGTCGAGCCGTGGCACACGCGACCCTCCCAGGTCGCGCGCTGCGCTGGGCTCCATGTCACCTACACCACCAGCGGGCAGCTAATCCGCCGTTAGTTAGCGTGGCGACGACCGAGCAACGCCCGAGTCTGGCGCCGGCCGCGCCCGGAGATCAGGGGCGCGCCGGGGCGCTGGGCGGACGTACGTCGCTTCTGGTCGTGGTCGGGAGTGCCGTGGGGCTGCTCGTGGTCTCGCTGCTGATCCTGCTGTGGGCGAAGACGCGGCCCGGGTTCGATCCGTATGGGTGGTTGGTGTGGGGTCGACAGACGGTCGCCGGCAACCTCGACACGAACGCCGCCCCGTCGTGGAAGCCGCTCCCGTACCTGTTCACGGCGCCGTACGGGCTGTTCGGCCACTACCAGCTATGGCTGTGGATGGTCACGTCGCTGGCGGTGTCGCTCGCCGGCGCGGTGTTCGCCGGGCGGATCGCGTTTCGATTGACCCCGCACGACGCCGACCGGGGTTACGCGGCGTGGGTCGCGGCGGGATTCGCGGCGGCCGGTTACTTCGGGATCAGCTCCTACTGGCACTACATGCTGAGCGCCCAATCGGACCCGATGATCGTGGCGCTGTGCCTGGCCGCGATCGACTGCCATCTGCACGGGCGCTACCGCTGGGCGTGGGTGCTCGGCGGGTTCGCGGCGCTGGGCCGGCCGGAGGTGTGGCTGTTCCTGGGCGCGTATTCGGTGTGGGCGTGGCTGCGCGTGCCGTCGATGCGATGGCTGATCGTGGTCGGGATCGTGCTGCTCGTCCTGCTGTGGTTCGGGATCCCGGCGCTGACCTCGCGCAGCCCGTTCGTCGCTGCGTCCAACGCGCTCGGATCAGGACGCCGGCTCCGGAGCGACCGCGTATTCGGCACGATCGGCCGCTTCCTGGACCTCAACCCGACGGTGATGGAGCTGACCGCGCTGCTGGCGGTGGTGATCGCGCTGATCCGGCGGGATCGCGTGACGCTCGCGCTGGCGGCGGGTGTGTGCGCCTGGGTGGTCGTCGAGATCGCGTTCGCGCTGCACGGCTGGCCCGGGCTTGGCAGGTACATGTTCGAGCCCGCCGGCGTGCTGATCGCGCTCGCGGGGGTGGGCGTGGGTGCCGTGTTGGTCGAGGCGCCGCGGATCGCCCGGGTTGTTGGTTGGGTGGGCGCTGCGCTCGTGGCGGTGATCGCGCTTGCGCTGGTGCCGCCGGCGCTGTCGCGGGCGCGGAGTGAGCATCACGACATCGTTGCCCAGCGCTCGCGGACCGCCGAGATCGGCAAGCTGACCGGGACGATCGCTCGGCTGGGAGGCGCCGCCCGACTGCGGGCTTGCGGCGAGCCGCTGACGCGCCTCGAGTACCAGACGATCCTGGCCTGGAACCTGCACCTGAACGTATCGACGGTCGGCTACAAGTACGGGCCGGCGGTTGCGTCTGGGCGCCCGATCGTTCTGTTCACGCCGCTGCCCCAGGGTGGGTGGCTGGTGCAGGCGCTGCATCAGACGGCGCCCGGCTGTACGTCGCTACCGCACTAGGTCTCGCGTCGTGATTGCTGGGGGCCGGCGCGAGGCTCCACTTCGACCTGCAAAACGCGACAGCCGGCTCAGAACCGGGTGACCTTGCCGTAGATCGCGTGCCCCACATGCGGACTACGTCACGGTCGGCGCGCAGCTCGCCGATTGTCGTGTCTCGCAGGTCCGCGCGCCCCGCCGCCGGGGTCAGCCGCGGTCCGGGCGGTCGGGGCGGTTCGGGTAGACCTCGTCGATCGTTGTCAGCGCCACGTAGGGCGCGCCGGCGGCCTGTTCGATCGCCTCGGCGCCGCCCGCGAGACGGTCGCAGATCGCGAGCACGCCACACACGGCATGGCCCTCGTCGCGCAGCGCCTCGAGCGCGCGGAGCGTGGAGCCTCCGGTGGTGACCACATCCTCGACGAGCATGCAGCGCTCGTCGGCGTCGAGCACGGGCCCTTCGATCCGACGCGCGAGGCCGTGGGCCTTGACCTCCTTGCGGACGAAGAAGGCCTTGACGTCGGCGCCGCCGGCGAGCGCGGCGCAGGCGATCGGGTCGGCGCCCATCGTCATCCCTCCGACCGCGGTCGCGTCCCAGGCCCGCGCCTGCTCGGCCACGAGCTCGGACAGCGCGCGGAAGCCGGCGGGCCGGAGGATCGCGCGCTTGGCGTCCACCAGGTACTGGGCGGTCCGGCCGCTCGTGAGCACGACCTCGCCGATCACGAGCGCGTGATCGCGTAGCTGGGCGAGCAGGCGCTCGCGAGCGGGCGTCGTCTGTCCGTCGAGAGACATCGGTCGAAGCTCATCCTATTGGTGGTCGCGACCGAAACCGGCAACGTGATCTCCCGCTCTCTCAGACTCGCTTCACTCGTGTGCTGCGGGCTCGTCGTGATGTCGTTCGCGATGTTCGCGCGCGACCAGATGGCCGGCGCCTCCGAGCATCAGCAGACCGAACTGGTCGCGGGGGCGAACACGAGCACCGCGCCGGTGGCGATCACCCACAAGCACTCGCAGCCGCGCCGGTTCATCGACGGGGCGGCCAAAACGCTGACGTCACCATTCTCGGCGGTCGTCAAGTCGAGCAACCCGTGGGTCGACCACGGGCTGCCGACAATCCTGGCGCTGGTCGCGTACGGGGTCGGGCTCGGGTACCTGGCGCGCTTCGTCAGCGTCCGCGTCCACCAGCTGTAGCTAGTAGTACGTATCGACCCAGTTGCCGATCTCGAGCCAGCTGTAGATCGAGATCGCGTCCTGGATCGGCACGCGCATGCAACCGTGGCTGGCCGGATAGTCCGGCGCGGGGTTGTAGCCGTGGATGGCGTAGCCGCTGATGAAGAAGTTCGAGAAGTACATTCCGTCGGGCAGGTAGCCGGGCACCTTGGAGTAGACCCGGAAGTTCCCGAGGATCGTCGGCGTGGACGGCTTGCCCGAGCTGATCGGGTAGATCGCGACGACCTTTGACCCGTCGGTGAGCGCGAGTAACTGGAGCGACAGGTTGCCCTCGGCGTGCCTGCCGTTCTGCGGGAAGCGGACCTTGAACTGCCCGAAGCCGTCGAGTAGGTAGCTGATCGTGCGGCCGTCGAGCGTCTGGTACGTGCCCCAGTGCAAGAGGCGGTGATACGCATCGAGCGCCAACCCGGTGCCCGAGTCGTACACGCCGGTCTGCGGCATGTAGAAGTGGAGCCCGGCGAGCCGCTGCTGGATCAGCTGGACGAACAGGCCGGTTGAGCCGAACGAGACGTTCGGGTCAAGCGCGTCGAAGCTCCGGCGGGCGAGCAGGCCGGCGAGCGCGGTGTTCCGGGTGTGCCCGACCTGCACGGTCACCCGCCCGGCCTTTGGGCTAGAGAGGGACTCGGTGAACTGACCGTTGCGGCCGCCCGGCGCCGGCTGGATGCGCAGATGGTCGGTCTTGAACACCTTGCCGTTGACCGACGACTGGACGAGCACCCACTGGCCGGGCACGTACGGCGACACCACGCCGTGGACGTGCACGGTCCGCCCGGGCACGGTCACCAGATGGTGACTGACCAGGAAGGCATCGGGGACGGTCAGCGTCAGCCTGGCGAACACCGGGCCGGTCGACGAAACCGGGCCCGTCGCCGGCGGGGTGCCGGCGGCGAAGGCTGGGCCGGCAGTGAAGGCAACGATGCCCACCGCGATCGCGACGGTGGCGGTCACCCGGCCAGCAAGCACCCCCAACATGCCGGGAAGTAAATCATGTGAAGCGGCTCACGCAATCTGCGTTGCACGGTGGGAGGATCGGGGTGACGGCGGCGGACGCTCAGGAAGCCCGCGCGAACGAGCGGCCCGAGAGCGGCAGGGTGATGGCCGCGATCACCGCGATCGAGCCCGCCACCAACCCCAGGATCTCGCCACCGGTCCAGTGGAGCTCGTTGTAGCCGAGCGCGATCGCGTTGTTGACCGAGTGCAGGGCCATGCACGGGTACAGCGAGCGCGTCTTCCAGCGCACGATGCACAGGATGAAGCCGAGGAAGCCGAGCGGAATCAGGTACTGCGAAGCGGCCGAGCCGGTATGGGCGAGGCCGAACAGGATCCCGGTCTCGATCGCGGCGACCCAGGTTCCGATGTTGCGGCCATGGATCTTGATGTGCCATTTGCGAAGCGCGCCGAAGATGAATCCGCGGAAGAAGAACTCCTCGCAGATCGGCGCGATCACACACACGAACACGGCTGCCCCGACCAGCGCATACGTGCTCGTGTTCACCCCGAGGTCCGTGGGCAGCTTGTCGGTCCCGTGCAGCTTGACGATCGACTGGTAGATCGCGGTCACCAGCAGATACAGGGCACCCGCCGCGAAGAACGCGCCGGTGCCGAGCCACACCGAGATCCGCCGGTAGCCGAAATCGGCCGGCACCGCGCGCGGCCCCGAGTGCAAGGCGAAGTACAACGCGGTGACCACGAAGCCGACGTCGAACACGATGTCGGCGAACAGGGTGACTGCGGGGGTCGTGTGGGTCGAGCCGGCGGCCGCGCCGATGCCGGCGACGATGACGCTCCCGAGCACCCCCACCACGAGCCCGACGAGAATCGCCGCTGGCGCCGTCCAGATCGGCCAGGGCGGCTCGTCGGAGCGATCATCGCGCGCTGGGGGCGCCGGCGGGGCCGGCGGGGCGGCCTCCGTGGAGGTCATCTGCGGCGGCGGCACGCTCGACATTCTCAGATCACTTTAGGGCCCGGTCGGGAGCGCGACCGTGGCCAATTCGGCCAGAGTAGTGATCGTGCGCACCCCGGCGGGCGCCGGTCCCCCGTTCCGCCGCACGAGCACCGGCTCGATTCCGGCGCCCAGAGCGCCGGCGACGTCCTCGTCTGGCGTGTCCCCGACGTGGATCGCCTCGCCGGCACCCGCGCCGGCGAGGGCCAAGGCCTGCTCGAAGATCTCGGCCGCCGGCTTGCGGGCGCCTGCCTCGGCTGAGGTGAGGATCCCGTTGAGAAGCGGCTCGAGCTCGAGCGCCCGCAACACAGCGTGCAGCGACACGTCCCAGTTGCTCACCACCACCAGTCGCTGCCCGCGCGAGCGGGCGGCCACGAGCGCGGGGCGGACGTCCGCGTACGCGATGAAGCGGAGCGAGGCGAGCAGCGCGTCGACGAGCGGATCGAGCTCGAGCTCGGCGGCCGGCAGCGCTTGCCGGAGCACTTCCGCGCAACGACGACGGAGCGCCCGCAGGCGGGATTCGTCGCGACCGTCGTCAAGGTGGGCTCGGTAGTAGGTGATTTCGGCGGCAATCGCGGCCGCCGCCTGTTGCTCTGAGACCTCAAGCCCGAAGCGCTGCAACAGCTCGGCTCTGAGGCGGGGGGCCGGTGGCTCGAGCGCGACGAGCGTGCCGAGCGCGTCGAGGAGGATCGCTGCTGGCGCGGGGGCGGAGACGTGCACGGTCCACCGAGTCTCGCATCGGAACGTGCCATGTGCAGGAACCCCGTACTGCCAGGCCGAAAAAGCCTCCAGCTACACTGGGCTTTCGTATCCGGTGCCGAGACAGCCTGCCTGCGCACCGGCGACGTCCGCCCCGTAGCCTCCCACGATGAGACGACGCGATCGACAGCGCCGCCGCCGAAACCACGGTCACCCCGTTGGGCGGGTTGTCGTGATGATCACGGTGCTGTGCGTGGCCGCTGTCGCAATCGCGGCGCTCCTCGCGGTCGGGTGGGTGGTCGCAACCGCGGACTCGGCCCCGAACCTGAGCCAGCTGACCCCCAGGCACGCCAATCCGCCGACCGAGATCTTCGCGGCCGATGGGACGCCGATCGGCTACGTGCGCAGCAATACGGTGTTCCAGTACGCCGCCCCGCAGCAGATCCCACAGCGGCTCCGACAGGCGACGGTGGCGATCGAGGACCGCCGCTTCTACCAGCACGGCGCGCTCGACTATCAGGGGATCGTGCGCGCCGGCGTGAAGGACCTGCTCGGCGACAGCGGGGCGCTCCAGGGCGCCTCGACGCTGACGATGCAGCTCGTCAACAACATGTTCATCCCCCAGAGCTACCGCGCGCATCGCGACCTCAAGTACAAGATCGTTCAGGCAAAGCTGGCCGAGCAGCTCGAGGCCAAGCACACGAAGTCGTGGATCCTCGACTCCTACCTGAACGCCGTGCCATACGGCACGTCGAACGGCGAGGAGGCGATCGGCGTCGGAGCGGCCGCGCTGATGTTCTTCAACCGGCCGGTGTCGAAGCTCAACCTGGCTCAGATGTCGCTGCTGGCGGGGCTGCCGCAGTCCCCGACTCAATACGACCCGCTGGTCAACCCGAAGCTCGCCAAGGAGCGCCGCAACAACGTGCTGCAGGCGATGGTGACCTCGCACTACATCAGCCAGGGCCTCGCGACCGCGGTCGAGAAGCAACCGCTCCAGGTTCACCCCAACAGCCGCTATATCCAGCACAGCGAGCCGTACATCTTCGATTACGTCGAGCAGCAGCTGCGCCAGCATTTCGCGGCGAACACGGTCGAGAACGGCGGCCTGAAGGTCTATACGACGATCGATCCGAAGATCGAGCAGGAAGCGATCACCGCGGTCGTCGATCACGAGGGCGGGCCCGTCCTCAACTCGCAGCCCGCGGCGGCGCTGGCGTCGGTGGACCCGTCCAACGGCAACGTCGTCGCGATCGCCTCGTCGGCCACATACCAGCAGACCAACTTCGACTTCCCCGTCCAGGCCGAGCGGCAGACCGGATCGGCGTTCAAGGTATTCGCGCTGATGACGCTGATCCATGACTACGACGGCGATCCCAACCAGACCTACTACACGTCGAAGTTCCTCCCGGCCGGATGGAATCCGCTGGATCCGACGTGGTCGGTGCACACCGCCGAGGAGACTTATCAGGGCGTGATCAACGTCACGAAGGCGACGACCGTGTCCGACAACACCGTGTTCGCCCAGCTCGCGGACGACCTCGGTTACGGCAAGCTCGACGCAACCGCGCACGCGATGGGCATCACCTCAGAGCTGACCGGCAACCCGTCAGAGGTGATCGGCGGCCTCAGCTACTGCTGCACGATGCTCGAGATGGCCGACGCCTACGCGACGCTGGCCAACGGAGGCAGTCACGTACCGACCACGGTCATCAGCAAGGTCGTGTTCCCGAACGGCAAGGTCGTCAACCTCGGGAACCCTCCCCATAACCGGGTGTTCTCCGACGGCGAGGCGTACGAGGGAACGCAGGTCCTGAAGACCGTGATCCAGGACGGAACCGGAACCGCCGCGAACTACGGCTGCCCGGCCGCGGGCAAGACCGGCACCGCCAACGACCTCGACAACGCCTGGTTTGTCGGGTACACGCCGAAGCTGTCAACCGCGGTCTGGGTCGGTTACCCGCAGGGGAACATCCCGATGAGCAACGGTTTCGGCGGCACGTTGGCCGCGCCGATCTGGAGGCAGTTCATGGAGTCCGCGTCGCAGGGCTACTGCGGCGAGTTCCCGCAACCGACCGACCCGTTCGTCGGGACGGCGTTCACCGGCCCGCACTCGTCGGCTAAGTCAGCGCCGCCGCCAAGCGCCCAGCCAGGTCAGACCGGAGCGGGCGCTTATAACAACAAGACGCTGTACGCCCAGCCGACAACCCCGACGACCACGACCCAGACCGGTGGCGCGACCGTCCCGGGCGGGGGCTTGACCGGTGGTGGTGGCGGCGGCGGGAATAGCGGCGGCCGTGGTGGTGGCCACGGCCACCACCACGGCTAACCCCGCCTGAGACTCAGCGCGCCGGCGCGCGGGGTTACGGCTTCTGCGACTCGATCCACTTCTCGAGCGCGGGACTGCTCTCGACGCTCGCGATCACGGCGTAGCGCACATGATCGGAAGCGTGGTGCCCGCCATGCCAGAGGTATTCCGAGTCGACAACGGCCTGCTGGTACTTCGGCAGCGCGATCTTGACCTCGCCCTTGCGGTCGAACTCCGTCGGCCGGACGACCAGCGCGCTCGAGGGGTCATCGCTCAACTCGAGCCACACCCGCACGACCCAGCCCTGGTTCTCGGGGTTGCCCTGGTTGTTGTTGTCCAGGTGCAGTCCCCAGCGGCACTCGCGCATCGTGTTGGCCGACATACGGAGCAGCTGCACGCGGCCGAACCGGGCGCCGATCGACTCGACCCATTTGACGATTGAGGGGCACTTCTCGGCGTTGGGCGTCCACACGCCGTCGAGGTCGGCCTTGCCGTACTCCCAGAAGCCTTTGAGCTCGATCTCACCGGTGGCCGAGGTGATCGGTGCGAAGTACGTGGTCGGGTCGCTGGAGTACGTCGTGTAGGTCAGGTTCTCCCACTCAGAAGCGGGAATCTCGGGGCCCTTGTATTTGTCGAGCCTCATCCAACCGCCGGCCTCTTCCAGCATCGGCATCCGGTAGTGCGGGGTCTTGCGCTGTTGCAGAGACGCCTTCCTGACACCGGTCACTCGCAGGATCTGTTTGGTGTATTCGTTCTTAAGACTGTCTGTCAGTGCGGGCAACGGTCCTCCGGGAGGGGTCGCTTTTCGTGGACGGCTCAGGATAACCACTACTCTTACGGCAACTGCTTATGCCCAAGGAAGAGAAAGTCGAGCTCGAAGGCGAAGTTGTCGAAGCCCTGCCGAACGCGATGTTCCGCGTAAAGCTCGACAACATGGATCGCGTCGTGCTGGGTCACGTGGCCGGCAAGATGCGCCGCTTCCGGATCCGCATCCTGCCGGGGGACCGGGTCCGGGTCGAGCTCTCGCCGTACGACCTAGATCGTGCGCGCATCGTTTATCGGCATCGCTGACCTTACGCCGCGGTGCGCGAACTCGAGCTGATCGAGGCGCTCGAGCACGTCCTGGCAGGCGCCGGGCCGCGCGTCGTGCGGTCGCTCGGTGACGACGCCGCGGTCGTGCGCGCCGGCAACTACGCCGTGACGTCGGTCGACACGATGGTCGACGGCGTTCACTTCCGCACGACCCAGCTCGCGCCCGAGGAGATCGGGCACCGGGCGCTGGCGGCGGCCGTGTCCGACCTGGCAGCAATGGCTGCCCGGCCCGGCGAGGCGTATCTCGCGCTCGGGATGCCCACCGGGTTCGACTCGGATCGCGCGGTAGCACTCGTCCAGGGGGCACGGGCGCTGGCGGACGAGGTCGGCATCACGATCGCCGGCGGTGACGTCACTCGCGCCTCCGCACTGACCGTGTCGTTCACGGTCGTGGGGTGGGCCGACGACCCAGGGGAGCTGGTCGGGCGAGACGGCGCGCGGCCGGGCGACCGGGTGGCGATCACGGGAACGCTCGGCGCGGCGGGCGCGGGCCTCGCGGTGCTCGACGGGCGCGCGGGCGCCGGCCTCGCGCCGGACGTGGCCGGCGCGCTGCGCGAGCGATACGCCCGACCGTGGCCCCGCCTTGAGGCCGGACGCGCGCTGTCTGAGCACGGCGCGAGCGCGATGATCGACCTATCCGACGGGCTGGCCACGGATGCCGGCCATCTCGCGCGGCGCAGCGGGGTTCGGATCGAGCTGTCGCTGTCGTCGCTGCCGGTGGCCGAGGGCGTCGCCGAGGTGGCGCGCGGGCTCGGTGTCGATCCGGGGTCGTTCGCGGCGACCGCCGGCGAGGACTACGAGCTGTGCGCCTGCGTGCCCGACCGCAGCGCCGAGAAGCTCGAGAACCCGCGGGGCCCGCGGAGCCTCGGCGACCTCACGTGGGTCGGCTTCGTCGTCGAGGGGGAGCCGGGCGTGGTCTTCGTCGACGCGGACGGCGCGCTCTCGGGATTCGAGCACGCGTTCTGATCTAGGCCGCGTAGACGCCGAAGCATCGCGTCGGCGACCGCGACCGGATCTATCTGGTACTCGCCCTTCTCGATTTGTTCTTTCAGCTGCGCCGCGTTCATCGCGATCCCTCCGAATGGACTGTACTCCAGGGATCGACCGGTACGGGGTGGCCCTACATCAGGTCTGGACCCCAATCGTCGGTTTTCGGGAGCGTCCAGATCACCCGCCTGGAAATCAGGCGTGGCGGGCGGGGCCGAGCGGCTTCACCGATTGCAGCTTGGCGAAGATGATGATCCGCTGGGCGGCGCTGTATAGCGGGTTGCACGCCGACAGCACGAGGCGCTCGTAGCCCACGTTGTGGGTGACCCACAGCGCCGTTGGCAGCACGATCCGGTGGAACTGGACTGTGTACGTGAACAGCCCGTACGGCATTTTCAGCAGGATCTTGTCGCCGGGCTTGAGTTCGTCGACATGGCGAAACGGCGCCAGGTACGTGGTTCGGTGGCCGGCGATCGCAACCGTCTGGCCGAGGCCGGGAAGGGCGGTGTCGAGGTAGTGCCCGGGCCCCTTTTCGAGGCTCGCGGTGTCGGTCCCCTGGACGACCGTGTAGCTCGCGCCGATCTTCGGAATCGAGATGTGGCCGATCGCATCGCCTGTGCCGACCTGGTGCTGCTCGCGCCGGGCGAGATACGCAATCCGCTGGTCGAGATTGGGGATATGGACGAGGACGTGCTGTTGGATCGGGGTGAGCGGCGCGGTGTTGAAGCTGAGGTATTGCTTGTCGATCCTCGACTGCTCGATCTTGCCGATGACCGCGGTGACCGGCTCCTGCC